>Ga0265338_10002907_pt1 | contig 24909 bp, 25 predicted proteins | sample 42126metaG_FD_193579 | JGI IMG/M metagenome (GOLD analysis project Ga0265338, IMG submission 193579) | Rhizosphere microbial communities from Carex aquatilis grown in University of Washington, Seatle, WA, United States - 4-21-26 metaG | ecosystem: Host-associated > Plants > Roots > Rhizosphere... | reverse complement strand
TCACCCTCGGCCCGCAGGACGCGGGCGACACCGACCGGCTCGTCGCCGCCTATCTCTCGTGACGCTCGCGTTCCTCAACCTCTCGTGGCCCGTGCTCGCGAACGGCTTGGAGTTCGGCGGGATCTACGCGCTCATGGCGGTCGGGATCGGTCTCGTGTTCGGCGTCCTCCGGCTCGTGAACTTCGCGTACGGGCAGCTGATCATGGCGGGTGGGTTCGCCCTCGCCTTCGGCGCCCAATGGGGACTGCCGAATTGGGTCTCGATCCTCTTCTGCTTCGGCGTGGTGCTCGCACTGTCGCTCCTGATGGACCGGCTCGTGTTCCGGCCGCTGCGGACGCACTCCCCCGCGGTGATGCTCGTCGCGACGTTCGCGGTCGCGTTCCTCCTGCAAAACATCGCGCTGCTCGCGTTCGGCGCGTACGGGAAGACGGCGGGCGCACTTGCGTACCTCAACGCGCCGTGGGACTTCGGCGGTGTCGAGATCAAGAAGATCGCCGTGATCGCGATCGTCACCGCCGCGGCGTGCCTCGGGGCGCTGCAACTGCTCCTCACGCGCACCTCGCTCGGGTTGCACATGCGCGCCGCCTCGATGGACTTCAGGACAGCCCAGCTACTCGGTGTGCGCGCGAACCGCGTCATCGCCGGCGCGGTCGTCGTCTCGGCGCTGTTCGCCGCTATCGCCGCGGTGATGCTGAGCGTCGCAGAGTTTCAGGTCACGAGTACGTTCGGGCTGGTCGACACGATCTTCGTCCTCGCCGGCGTCGTCCTCGGCGGCTTGAACCGGCCGATCCCCGCGACCCTGGGCGGCTTCTCGATCGGGTTCGCGACGGGAGTCCTCGGCAGCACGCTGCCGGCGAACCAGAGCCAGTACCTGCAGAGCTTCCTGTTCGCGGCGGTGATCGTCGTCCTGCTCGTCCGGCCGAACGGCCTATTCACCCGTGGAGCCGCGGCGGTGGAGCGGCTGTGAACGTCGTGCGCCGTCTCCCGGAGCTGTTCGTTCCCGCTCTTCTCGTGCTGGGCACCGCGCTCGTCGGGCTCGAGCTTTCGAGCTATCTCCAGACGTACTTCCTCGACACGCTCGTCAAGGTCGCGATCGTCGTCGCTCTCTACGTCTTCATCGGCAACTCGGGAGTGCTCTCCTTTGGTCACATCAGCTTCGTCGCGCTCGGAGCGTGGACGGCTGGGGTGCTCACGGTCCCGGCCGGCCAGAAGACCGCGATCATGCCGGGTCTTGCCCACTTCCTCCTGCACGCGAACGTCGGGAACGTCGCCTCGCTCGCCCTCGCCGCCGGGGTTGGGGGCGCAGGCGCGCTCGTGGTCGGGTTGCCGCTGATGCGACTCTCGGGCCTCGCCGCGGGCATTGCGACGTTCGCCGTGCTCGAGATCACCAACAACCTCCTCACGTACGACCAGTCGATCGGCCCGGGCGAGAACGCGTTCTCCTCGGTGCCGCAGACAACAGGGATCTGGCAGGCGGCGATCGCCGCCTGCATCTGCATCGCAGTCGCTTTCGCCTACCGGACGAGCCGGTTCGGGAGGATGCTCGGGGCGACGCGCGAGGATCCGGCGGCTGCGGCCGCGGCCGGGATCTCGATCTACCGGCAGCGCCTTCTCGCGTTTGTCATCTCCGGCGGGCTCGCCGGCCTCGCGGGTGGGATCTTCGTCCACCTCGAGCCGCTACAGGCGGCTGGGCTGTCGCTCAATCTGACATTCATCACGCTGGCCATGCTCGTCGTCGGCGGTTCGGGCACCCTGCTGGGCGCGGTCGTTGGCGCGCTCGCGGTGAACGGGATCTACTCCTTCTTCTCCGCGGCGACGAACGGTGTCGATGTTTTCGGCTGGCACCTCACCGTGCCGCAAGGGACGGCGGAGATCGTGCTCGGCGTGATGATGGCGCTCGTTCTCATCCTGCGCCCCGCCGGCCTCACCGGCGGGCGCGAGCTGACCCTTCCGCAGCGTTCGGTTCGGTCCCAGGCGTGATGAAGGTCGTCGTAGCCGGAGCCGGCGGCGACCGCTGGCCCGTTCCGCGCCGACGACGAATTCCGGCGACTTGCAGCCTCCTGAGTGACTCGGGGTTGCCGCCGGACGCCGGAGGGCGTAACGTCGCGACCATGGACCTCATCGCACGACTCAAGGGCTTGCGTCGCAGTACCGACGACAAGCTCGCGAAGGAAACGCTCGAGGCGCGGGCGGCCGGCGTGGAACACGAAACCGGAATGGCCGGCCTGGGCGCCGGCGCGGAGTTCGAGCGGGTCACCGATAAGCTCGAGCACGCGGAAGAGCACCAAGAGCCTCGGTAGTGTCACCGTCGGCTGCCGGCGGCGCTGACTGTCGCATCCTGTGAAGAGCGTCGTCGTCGCCGGAGCCGGCTCGATCGGCTCGCTTCTCGCTGCGCATGTCGCGCAAGTCGCCGACGTGACGGTGCTCACGCGGCGCGAGGAGCACGCGACCGCGTTGCGCGAGAACGGCCTCCGCGTCTCGGGCCGCTCCGACTTCACTGCCACGCTCGCGGCGACCGCCGATCCGTTCCGCCTGCCGGAGGACACCGAGCTCGCGATTCTCGCGTGCAAGGGCACCGACCTCGAGCCGCTCGCCGCGACGCTCGAAGGCCGGCTACCGGGCGCGACGGTGATGACGATCCAGAACGGGCTCGGCGCGGAAGACGTCGTCGCCACGCACGGCGACTGGCCACTCCTCTCCGCTGTCACCTTCATGAGCGGCACCCGCCACGCCGACGACCACGTCGAGTACGTCCTCGACACCGCCACGTGGATCGGGCCGTACCGGGAGACGAGCGAAGCCGACGCACAGCGCGTCGCCGGGCTCATCGAATCGGCGGGCCTGAAGGCGGAGGCGTTCCACGACCTGCGTCCGGCGCAGTGGTCGAAGCTCGTCTTCAACGCGACGGTGAACGGCGTCGCGGCGCTCACGTGCCTGCCGCACGACTTCCACTTCGCCGAGACCGAGCGGCTCTCCGATCTCGGCCATCTCGTCCGCGACCTCGTCGACGAGGGCCGCGCGGTAGCGGTGGCGGCCGGCATCCAGATGCACGACGACCCGTGGGAGATGAACGTGCTCGCGACCGAGCGCGGCGACCGCCACTTCCCCTCGATGCTCGAGGACGTCGAGGCGCGCCGGCCGACCGAGCTCGAGTCGATCAACGGCGCGCTCGTGCGCGAGGCGCGGCGCCACGGTGTGGCGGTGCCGCTCCACGAGACGCTCTATAGGCTCGTGAAGGCGAGGGAGGCGAGCTACTCGGAATGAAAATCGCGGTGATCGGATGTGGCGCGGTCGGCTCGCTCTTCGCGGCCAACCTCGCGCTGCTCGACGACGTCGAGGTCTGGGCGTTCGACCTCAACGAGCTCCACGTCGCGGCGATCAACCGCGACGGCCTGCGGCTCACCGGCGCCGGCGACGTCGTCGGCCGGCCGCGCGCGACCGCCGATCCCGCCGCGATTCCGCCGTGCGACTTCGGCATCGTCGCGACGAAGGCGATGCACACCGAGCCGGCGATCGCCGCGACGGCGCACGCGTTCGCAGAGGGTTGTGTCGCGACCGTCCAGAACGGCTTGGGCAACGAGGAGACGCTCGCGGCGCACGTCGAGCGCGTCATCCGCGGCACCACGTTTCCCGCCGGCAAGCTCCTCGAGCCGGGACACGTCCAGTGGGACGTCCAGGGCGACACGACCTTTGGTCCGTTTGACGCGAGCGTGCCTCTAGCTGAATGCGAGCGCCTCGCCGACGCGTGCACGCGCGCCGGGATGCCGGCGAACGCGGTCGCCGACGCGCGTGGGCCGCAGTGGCGGAAAGTGATCTTCAACGCCTCGACGAATCCCATTGGCGCGCTGACCGGCTTGACGCACGGCCGCGTGTGCGAGCGCCCCGACTTGCGCGCGCTCGTCTCCGGTCTCGTCGCCGAGGGCAAGGCGGTCGCAGCGGCGCAGGGGATCGAGCTCGACGCAGACCCCGAGGAGCTCATCGACCACGCCGCGAAGCCCGAGGTCGCGTACGACCACAAGGCGTCGATGCTCCAGGACGTCGAGGCGCGCCGTCCGACCGAGGTCGACTTCTTGAACGGCGGCATCGTCCGCTTCGGGCGCGAGAGTGGCGTGCCGACGCCGCTCAACGAGGCGATCTGGGCGCTCATCAAAGGAGTGGAGGCATCGTGGACGCAGAGCTGACGCTGCGACACGCGCGGGTGCGCGCCGCCCTCGAGCGCGACGGCCTCGACGCGGCGCTCGTCTGCGGCTCCGAGTACACCGGCTTCGAGGGCGCGGTCACCTACCTGTCCGGCTTCCAGATCGTCCACCGCTACGCGTACGTCGTTCTCCCGGTGGACGGCGATCCCGCGATCGTCTTCCCGACCGAGGCGCGCTACGTCGGCGAGCACGGCGACTCGCAGATCGCCGAGCAGGTCTTCGTCGACCGTCCCGGCGACTGGCTCGCCGACACGCTGCGCGGCAAGCGCGTCGGCGTGTACGGGCTGGACTACGCGATGACTGTGCGCGACTACGCGCCGCTCGCCGCCGCCGCCGACCTCGTGAACTGGGACGCGGGCTACGACCTCGCGCGCGCCGTGAAGTCCGACGCCGAGCTCGAGTCGGTGCGCGAGAGCGTCGCGATCAACGTCGCCGGCTTCCACGCGTTCCGCGAGGCCTGGGCTCCCGGCAAGACCGCCGCCGAGGTGATGGCGCCCGCGGAGGAGCTGTTCGTCGAGCGCGGCTGCGGCCGGCTGACGATGAACATGGTGCTCGTCGGCGCCGAGTTCGCGATCGCGCGCGACGACACCGTCTTCGGCGAGTTCACGGTCCCGTCCCTCGAGATCGCCGGCCCGGGCGGCCACTGGGTCGAGGTCTCGCGCGCGCTCGGCACACCGAGCGCCGAGGTCGGCCGGATGCTCGAGGCGTACGAGGAGTACTACGAGGTCGCGCAGACCGCCCTCCGCGCAGGCGCGACCGCGCACGACGTCCACCGCGCGGTCTCGCAGGGCTTCACCGACCGCGGCTACCACCTCGGCCACGTCACGGGCCACTCGATCGGGATGACGATGATCGAGCACCCGCGCCTCGGCGAGGGCATCGACACCGTCCTCGAGGCGAACATGGTCTTCTCCGTGCATCCGCACGCGATCTCGGCCGATGGGCGCGAGTGCCTCTACATGCAGGACACGTGGCTCGTGACGGAGAACGGCGGCTTGCCACTCGCCGGCTTACCGATGAAGATCTACTGACGTGACTCGCCTCACCGCCCTCGCCGCTGTCGTCCTCTTGGCCGGGAGCGCATGCGGCGGGAGCAGGAGCGGGACGGCGCACGGCGGCAGCGAAGTCGTGACGGCTGGCGGGATCGGGCCACTTCGGATCGACGTCTCGACACGGGCAGCCGTCATAGCGTTCGCCGGTAAGCCGGATGTGGCTACGACCGGCAGGAGGGTGTGGGGTCCGATGTTCGTGTCCAAGTTCCGGACACTCGCCTACGGCTGCTCGCGCACCCGTGGGGTGGGAGTCGGTCTCGGCCTGGACGTTCCTCGATACTGGGTTTGCCGGACCGTCTACTACATCAACGCGAAAACCCAGCGGCTAGCGGCCTTTGCGACCGACTCGTCGGCGTTCGACACGACACAGGGGGTAAGTCCCGGGATGGGGCAGAACGAGGCCGATCGTCTCGCACACACGACGCCCGGCGGTCCCTGGAACGCGATCGGAGAGGGGTCGCCGAACGCAAGCCTCATTCTCCCGTTGTCGTGTCTTCGACGCGTGTCGGGTCTCTGCAGAGGGAAGGTCGAGGCTTTCATGCTCGAGAGCCGCCACCACCCAATCGGCCTCACGTTCACGTAGTACGCTCGCTCGCGTGAGCGAAGCTCCAAACGCCGACGAGTTCCAGCCGATCCTCGCCGGGCCGGGGGACTCCGACTACGAGCGCTACCTCCGCACCGACGAGCTCCTCTCGCTCCAGAAGGGGCCGGACGAGTGGGTGCACCGCGACGAGCTCCTCTTCCAGACCGTCCACCAGTCGTCGGAGCTCTGGCTCAAGCACGCGTGCGCCGAGGTGGAGGAGGCGACGCGGCTGATCGAGACGCGCGACACGGCGGCGGCGCTGCGGCTCCTCTTCCGCGCGAACCACGCGTTGCGCTACGTCATCTCGTTCCTCGAGCACCTCGAGCTCATGTCGCCGTGGGAGTACCAGGAGGTGCGCCGCGTGCTCGGCCACGGCTCCGGCTTCGACTCGCCCGGCTTCCGCGAGATCCGCCGCGTCTCGCCCGGGCTCTGGGGCGCGTTCGACGCGCTGCGCCGCGAGCGTGGCCTGTCGCTCGTCGAGGTCTACACGCAGGGCCGCGAGCACGAGGATCTGTACCAGCTCGCCGAGGCGCTTATCGACTGGGACGAGCAGGTGGGCGTCTGGCGGTTCCGGCACGTGAAGATGGTCGGCCGCGTGATCGGCGAGGACGTCGTCGGCACGCAGGGCACGCCGGTCGAGCTGCTCGCCGGGCTGATCAAGCACAAGATGTTCCCCGAGCTCTGGACGGTGCGCACCGACCTGACCGAGCTCGCCAAAGAGTCCGAGTGATCCCGCTTGAGGAGATTCGCCGGGCGCGAGAGCGGATCGGCGACTCGGTGCTGCGCACGCCGCTCATCCGCTACGACGACCGCATCTGGCTCAAGCTCGAGTGCCTGCAGCCGATCGGGTGTTACAAGCTGCGCGGCGGCCTTTCGGCGGTTCGGGCTGCGTCGAAGGCCGAGCTTGCTGGCGGCGTCGTCACCGCGAGCGCCGGGAACATGGCGCAGGGAGTGGCGTGGGCGGCGCGCGAGGTCGGTGTCCGCTGCCGCGTCATCGCTCCCGACAATGCGCCACGCGCGAAACTCGATCGGGTCGAGGAGCTCGGCGGCGAGCTGATCCTCGTGCCGCACGAGGAGTGGTGGCGCGCGATCCTTGACGGCGGCCGCGAGGGAGTCGACGGCTTGTTTGTCCATCCGGTTGCCGACGAGGCCGTCATGGCCGGGAACGGGACGATCGGGCTCGAGCTCGACGAGGACGCGCCGGAGTTCGACACCGTCGTCACCCCATGGGGAGGCGGCGGCTTGACCTGCGGAATCGCAAGCGCGCTCAAGGTACTACGGCCGCATGTGCGAGTCGTGACCGCGGAGCCGGAGACGGGCGCCCCGCTCGCCGCGTCCCTCGGTCACGCCGAGCCGCAGGAGATCGAGTACACGCCGTCCTGGGTCGACGGAGCCGGCGGCCGCTCGCTCGTGCCCGCGATGTGGGAACGCGCGCGTGAGCTCGTCGACGAGGCGGTCGCCGTCTCGCTCGACGAGACGGCCGAAGCCGTCCGCCTGCTCGCGACGCGGGCGCACGTGGTCGCGGAAGGCGCCGGCGCGCTCGCGCTCGCGGCGGCCTTGAAGCGAGAAGACCGCTGCGTCTGCATCGTGAGCGGCGGCAACATCGACGCCGCGGTGCTCGCCCGCCTGCTGGCCTGATGGCACTAGCTGACTACATCCCCGCCGAGAACAGAAGTCCGGGGTTAACGGCGTCGGAGCTCGAGCGCGCCCAAGAGGAGGCCGGCGTCGCGTTTCCTCCCGACCTCGCGGAGTTCCTCATGGATTGTCTGCCCGTTGGATCGACGCTTGCTCGTGGACCCCGGCTGTTTCCCGACTGGCGGAACAACGCGGCCGCGACGATGCGCGGTTGGCGAAATATTCTGCTTGAGGGCTCTGTCTTCGATGTCGAGCACGGCTTATGGGTCGAGGAGTGGGGCGCGAAGCCCGACGATCCGCAGGAGGCACGTGCGCGCGTGGCCGAAATCCTGGACGACGCCCCTCGGCTCATCCCCATTTTCATGCATCGCGCTATCCCGAATGAACCGCTCGAAGCCGGGAATCCGGTCTTCTCCGTGATGCAATTCGACATCATCGTTTACGGGAACAACCTTGAGCAGTACCTGCACAACGAGTTCGTCGGGCATCCGGGTCCGCCGGACTTCGACACGTCGAAGATCAGGCGGGACGGTCCGGTTCGCGAGATCCGGTTCTGGACTCGCGCTATGGATTTCTGGGATGACGAGTTCTGGGACGAGCTAGACGGCGAGAGCGGCTAGCTCGCCGACGAACCCATCGACTTCCTCCACCGTGTTGTAGTGGATGAAGCCGACGCGGATCGCGTCGCCCGGATACGGGAAGGGCAGGCCTATCGAGTACCAGTTGTCGTGCGCCCAGACGCCGTAGCCGTGGTCGGCGAGCGTCGTCGCGACCGTCGCTGCGTCGACGCCGTCGACGTTGAGGAGGAACGTCGGGACGCGCCCCTCCATCGTCTGCACGCCGTACACGGTGACCGACTCGGGCAGCGTCTCGAAAAAGTGCGCGCCGAGCGTGCGCTCGTATTCGCGGAGCGTCGCCATCCCGCCGAGCGACTCGAGATACGCGATCGTCGCCGAGAAGCCCGCGAGCAGCTCGTACGGCGGCGTCCCGGTCTCGAAGCGGTGACCAAGAGGATCCATCGGCGCCGGGCGCGCCTTGTACGGGCGCCACGACTCCATCAGCTCGTGCCGTCCGTAGGCGAGGCCGAGGTGCGGGCCGCAGTACTTGTACGGCGAGCAGAGGAGGACGTCGCAGCCGAGCGCCGCGACGTCGATGGGCTCGTGCGCGGCGTAGTGGACGGCGTCGACCCAGCAGAGCGCGCCGGCGGCGTGCGCGAGCTCGGCCACGCGCGGGATGTCGGTGATCGTCCCGACGGCATTCGACGCGGCGACGCACGCGACGACGCGGACGCGGTCGTCGAGCTTTCGCTCGAGATCGTCGAGGTCGAGCCGGAGCTCGGGCGTGACGTCGACCCAGTCCACTTCGAAGCCGCGGTCGGCGGCGACCTCGACCCACGGCGCGACGCCTCCGTCGTGGTCGAGCCGCGACACGAGGATGCGGTCGCCCTCCTTCCAGTCGCGCGACGCGGTGCGCGTGAGCATGAAGTCGAGCGTCGTCATGTTCGCGCCGAAGATCACGTCGTCCGGCGAGCAGTTGAGGAAGCGGCCGGCGTCCACGCGCGCCTGGTCGTAGATCGCCTCGACGCGCTTGCTCGTCGCGTACGGCGCGTCGTTGTTTGCGCTCGCCTCGCGCAGCGTGCGCGCGATCGCGTCGCCGACCTCGTCGGGCACCTGCGAGCCGCCGGGCGCGTCGAGGAACACGAACCCGCCGTCCTGAAGTGAAGAGAAGCGGGCTCGCGCGCTCCCGACGTCGAATAGGGTCGTCGCCATGGCCCGAGCCTACCCGCCTGTGATCGTCGGTTGCGGCAACTTCGGCGGCGTCGGCTCCGCGCCCGCGTTCTTCGGTCAGGGCGAGAACGAGGAGCAGGCGTTCGAGCTGCTCGACGCGGCCCTCGAGGCGGGTCTGACGTGGCTCGACACCGCCGACGCGTACGGCGGCGGCCGCAGCGAGACGTACATCGGCGAGTGGCTCCGCTCCCGGCGGCCCGAGGGCGTCCGCATGACAACGAAAGTGTTCGCCCCGATGGACGAGGGCGAGGATCACGGCCTCGCCCCGGATCGCGTTCGCCGGCAGATCGACACGAGCCTCGCGCGGCTCGGCGTCGAGCGCGTCGACCTCTACCTCACGCACGCGTGGGATCCCGACGTCCCCATCGCGGAGGTGGCCGGCGTCTTCGACGAGCTCGTCGCCGCCGGGAAGATCGGCGCCTACGGCCTGAGCAACGTCGACGGCGCGCAGCTACGCGAGGCACTCGCCGTCGGCTCCTTCTCCGCCGTCCAGAACTCGTACTCGCTCCTCGACCGCGACGTGGAAGACGACGTGTTGCCGCTCTGCCGCGAGCACGACGTCGGCTTCCAGGCGTTCAGCCCTCTCGCCGGCGGGTGGCTGACCGGCAAGTACCGTCGCGGCGAGTCGCTCCCCGAGGACTCACGGATGACGAAGCGACCCGAGCCCTATGAAGGGTTCCGCGACGACCGGATCTACGACGCGCTCGAGGAGCTGGAGCGACGCGGGGATCCCGCCACTCTCGCGCTCGCCTGGCTGCTTGCCGACGACTGCGTCTCGGTCGTTATTGGGCCCCGCCGGCCGGAACAGCTGCAGCCGGCGGTCGCCGCACTGGCGCATCCGCTCTCACTGCAGGAGCGGGATGCGTTGACCGCGCTCTTCCCTTGAGAGCGTCGTAGCCGAAGGCGGCGGCGACGCCGCCCAGCAGCTCGGCCGGCACATAGACGGCCATGAACTGGAGCCAGTTGTGCGCGCCGGAGCCGTCGACCGTCTGCACGAGCAACGGCCCAAACACGCGCGCGGGGTTCATCGCCGCGCCGGTGAGCGGTCCGATCGCAAGGACGATGGCTGCGAGTGCGAGGCCGATGATCACCGCGGCGGCTGCCTGCGGCGCGCGCCGGTCGATCACGCCGATGACGACGAAGAGGAGGATCCCCGTCGCGAGCGCTTCAGCGAGGAAGGCCGAGCCCCAGCTCAGCGACGTTCCGTCGAAGTACGACATGCCGAAGCCGGTGCCGAGCCGCGTGCCGTGCGAGCCGAAGATGCCCCACATCAGAAGTCCGCCGACTGTCGCGCCGCCCAGCTGGGCGGCGACATAGGCGGGGACGTCGTGCCAGGGAAAGCGCCGGGTCGCGGCGAGTCCGACAGTGACCGCCGGGTTGATGTGGGAGCCGGAGATCGGCCCGAGCACATAGACGGAGACCATGATCACCACGCCGAACGCAAGCGCGACGAGGCCGAGGTCGGGACCGCTGAACGGCGCACCGTCGCCGCGGTCGAGAAGAAGTAGTCCGACTATCGAGCCTCCGCCGACGAAGACGAGGAGCCCCGTGCCAACGGCTTCGGCAGCGGCGCGCCGCGCCAGCGAGTGCTCATCCATGTACCCAGCCTTGCCGCGCCCGGCGCCTCCCGCATCCGGAGCCGCTACCGATGCGAGCCGTACTTTCCCACGGCTCGTCAGCTCTGCGCGATGGGCGGCGTGGCCGGCTCGTGCCTGCGGTTGAGCAGGTCGTAACCGAAGGCGGCGAGCACGCCGCCGAGCACCTCCGCCGGCGCGTACGCGCCGAGCAGCTGCAGCCAGTTGTGCGCGCCGGAGCCGTCGACCGTCTGCACGAAGAGCGGCCCGAAGACGCGCGCCGGATTTGTCGCCGCGCAGGTGATTGGGCCGATGACGAGGACGATCCCCGCGAGCGCCACGCCGATCACGATGCCGGCGACCGTCTGCGGCGCCCGCCTGTCGATCGCGCCGAGGACGATGAAGACGAGGATTCCCGCCGCGAGCGCCTCAGCGAGGAAGGCGGAGCCCCAGCTCGTCTTCGACTCGTCGAAGAACGCCATCCCGAATCCGGTGCCTAGACGCGTCCCCCGCGCGCCGAAGACCCCCCACATGAGCAGCGCTCCGAGAGTGCCGCCGGCGAGCTGTGCCAGGACGTAGGCCGGGACGTCGCGCCACGGGAACCGCCGCGTCGCCGCGAAGGCGATCGTCACCGCCGGGTTGATGTGCGAGCCGGAGATCGGCCCGAGGACGTAGACGCAGGCAATGACGACGAAGCCGAACGCGAGCGCGACGAAGCCGAGATCCGCGCCGCCGAACGGCGCGCTGCCGCCGAGGAGGAGCAGCGCCGCCACGGAGCCCGCGCCGACGAAGACGAGCAGCGCCGTCCCGACGAGCTCGGCGCAGGCCCGCCGCGCGAGCGAGTTTCCCTCCATGTGCCCAGCGTCGCCACGCGGCACGACCGCGGCATCCGTAGATTCGCGCCAGCAGCCTGCGGCGATGGACGAGATGCTCGCGGCGACCTTCCGCGGCCTCACGGCCGAGGGCGAGGAGCTCCGGTCGATGAACAACCGCCTGACGTGGATCCTCCGCCGCGACGGCCACGCGTGGAAGATCACCCACGAGCACACCTCCGCGCCTGCGGGCGACGAGGGCAAGGTCGGTCTCCGCCGGCAGAGCTAGGAAGCGACCAGCACGCAGCCGGGGTCTGCGGCCAGCGGGTCGCCGGTCGTCGCGAAGGCGCGCGCCCGCGAGCCGCCGCAGAGCTCGCGAAAGTCGCACGTGCCGCACCGGCCGCCGAACTCGGCGGCGCGGATCTTCCGCAGCAGCGGGTGCTCGCGGTAGACGCGGACGATGCTCTCCGCGCGGACGTCGCCGAGCGGGACGGGGAGGAACCCGGAGGGCTGGATCGTGCCGTCGTGGCCGACGAAGACGACGCCGCGGCCGTCCCGGGTCCCCTTCGTCTGCGCGCGCGAGCGCGTCTGGGGCTCGCCGACCTCTGCGTGGAGCCGCTCCGACAGGCGCGCGTACAAGGCTCCGGCCGGCTCCGCCGTGCCGTCGCTTCGCTGCGCGACGACACGCCGGAAGAACGGGGCTTCGACCGTGCGCACGATGAGCCCGTAGTGGGCGGCGTCAACGAGGAAGTGGCAGACGTCCTCGTTCTCAGCCGGCGTCAGCTCGCCGAGCGCACGTCCCCGGCCGACGTGGACGAGAAAGAACACCTCCCAGACGGCCGCCCCGGCTTCACGGACGAGGCGCAGGATCGTGGGGAGCTCCTCGACGGTCTCGCGCATGACGACGGTGTTCACCTGCACCGTGAGCCCATTCCGGCGCAGCAGCCGGATCGCAGCCAGCGTCTCCGCGTGATGGCCGGGGATCCCGCGGATCCCGTCGTGGGTGGCCGGCTCGGCGCCGTCGAGGCTGAGCGACGCGATCTTGACCCCACGGTTGCGCAGTTCCCGCGCGCGCTCGTTGGTGAGCTGCGGCGTCACGCTCGGGGCGAGCGCGAGCGGGACATCCTGCGCCACCGCGCGATCGATGAGGTCGTCAATGCCGCGTCGCTCTAGCACGTCTCCGCCGGTCGCGATGAGCACGGGGCGGGGACGGCCGAAGCCCGCGAGCGAGTCGATGAAGGCGCGGGCCTCTGCGTCGTCGAGCTCCCCCGGCGCGGGACCGGGCTGCGCCTCGGCGCGGCAGTGCCTGCACGCGAGCGAGCAGGCCTTCGTCGTCTCCCAGAAGACGAGGATCGGACGCTGGTCGAGGTCGAGCGGCATGTGGGAACGCTCGCGGCCCGCGAGCCCGCGCGAATCCGTGGAATCCCGCGATTCGCCGGCGGCTAGCGCTTCGCCATCGGCACGAAGTCGCGCTCGTCGTAGCCCGTGTAGACCTGCCGCGGCCGCGCGATCTTCTGCTCAGAGTCCGAGAGCATCTCCTCCCACTGCGCGAGCCAGCCGGGGAGCCTCCCGAGCGCGAACAGCACCGTGAAGTAGTCGGTCGGATAGCCCATCGCCCGGTAGATGATCCCGGAGTAGAAGTCGACGTTCGGGTAGAGCTTGCGCTCGATGAAGTAGTCGTCCTCGAGCGCGATCCGCTCGAGCTCGAGCGCGATCTCGAGCTTCGGGTCGATCCCGGTCTGCGCGAACACGTCGTCCGCGACGCGCTTGATGAGCTTGGCGCGAGGGTCGTAGTTCTTGTACACGCGGTGCCCGAAGCCCATGAGCAGCCGCTCGTGGTTCTTGACTCCCTCGATGAAGGCGGGGACGTTCTTCACGTCGCCGATCTCGTCGAGCATCCTCAAGACCTGCTCGTTCGCGCCGCCGTGGAGCGGCCCGTACAGCGCCGCGATCCCCGCCGAGACCGCCGAGAACGGATCCACCTGCGTCGAGCCGACGCCGCGCACCGCGTTCGTCGAGGCGTTCTGCTCGTGGTCGGCGTGGAGGATGAGGAGGATCTCAAGCGCCCGCTGCAACACCGGGTTCGGCTCGTGCTGCCCGCCGATCTCGAACGTCATGTTGACGAAGTTGCCGATGTAGTCGAGGTCGTTGCGCGGGAAGACGTACGGCAGGCCGCGGCTGTGGCGGAAGACCCACGCGGCGATGGTCGGGAACTTCGCGACGAGCCTCAGCTTCTGCAGCCGGCGGCTCTCCTCGTCGCCGATCTCCTTCGCGTCGGGATAGAACGTCGAAAGCGCCGCGGTCGCGCCGAGCAGCATCCCCATCGGATGCGCGTCGTGGCGGAAGCCGTCGAGGAACTGCTCCACGTTCGTGTGGACGTACGTGTGCATGCGCACCTCGTCCTGCCACGCGTCGAGCTCGGCCTGCGTCGGTAGCTCGCCCTCGAAGAGGAGCCAGACGATCTCGAGGAAGCTCGCCTGCTCGGCGAGCTGCTCGATCGGGTAGCCGCGGTAGCGGAGGATCCCGGCATCGCCGTCGATGTACGTGATCGAGCTGCGCGTCGAGGCGGTGTTGAGGAAGGCCGGGTCGTACGACATCAAGCCGAGCTTCTTCAGCTCGGTCGCGTGGATCGTCCCGTCGACGATCGGGATCTCGACCTCGTCTCCGGTGCGGTTGTCCCGGACGGTGAGCGACTCCTCGGCCATTGGCGCACCTTACTGCCGCCTTTCCGGCTAGGGCTTCGGCAAGCGCGTAGGTGCGAGCGGGAAAGTACGGATTCGGCGATTGGGCATTCGCCGGGAGCGAGACCGCTTGAAACGGGAGGTTGGCGGCGAAACGGACATGTCCGGTGTCTGACACCGGACATGTCCGTTCTGGGCCTGTCGGTCGCGGGGGAAGCGGGGCTAGCATCGCTGCGTGTCCGACCAGCCGCCGATCGTCTGGGAGCCGAGCCCCGAGCGGATCGCGTCCGCGACGATCACGCGCTACCGCGAGTGGCTGAACTCCACGCGCGGCCTCGAGCTCGGCGACTACCACGCCCTCTGGCAATGGTCGGTCGACGAGCTCGAGGAGTTCTGGGCGTCGATCTGGGAGTTCTTCGACGTTCGCGCCAGCGAGCCGTACGAGCGTGTCCTCACGAGCCGCGAGATGCCCGGTGCCGACTGGTTCCCGGGCGCGCGGCTCAGCTACGCGGAGCACGTCTTCCGCGACCGCGACGACGCCGCGCTAGCGATCAGCCACGCCTCAGAGCTGCGGCCGCTCGACGACTGGACGTGGGGAGAGCTTCGCGCCCACGCCGGCGCAGTCGCGCAAGCCCTACGGGAGTCGGGCGTCGAAGCGGGCGACCGCGTCGCCGCGTACCTCCCCAACATCCCCGAGACGATCGCGGCTTTCCTCGGCTGTTCGAGCATCGGCGCGGTCTGGTCGAGCTGCGCGCCCGAGTTCGGCGTCCGCAGCGTCGTCGACCGCTTCGCGCAGATCGAGCCCAAGGTGCTGCTTGCCGTCGACGGCTACCGCTACGGCGGCAAGGACTTCGATCGCACCGAAGCGGTCGCGGCGCTCGAGAAGGAGCTGCCCACCCTCGAGCGCACTCTCGTCCTCCCGTACCTTGCCGGCGGCGACTGGGATCTGCCCGCCGCCGAGCTCGAGTTCGCGCAGCTGCCGTTCGATCACCCGCTCTGGGTGCTCTACAGCTCCGGTACGACCGGCCTGCCGAAGGCGATCGTTCACGGCCAGGGCGGGATCCTCCTCGAGCACCTGAAGAAGCTCCGGCTCCACCTCGACGCGCGCGCCGGCGACCGCGTCTTCTGGTTCACGACGACCGGCTGGATGATGTGGAACTTCCTCGTCGGAGCGCTTCTGTCCGAGGCGTCCGTCGTCCTCTTCGACGGCAATCCCGCGTACCCGAACCTCGGCACGCTGTGGGATCTCGCCGACGCCGCGGAGATCACATGCCTCGGGACGAGCGCGGGGTTCATCGCGTCATGCCAGAAGGAAGGAGTACAGCCGACCGCCGGCCGTGACCTCTCCCGCCTCGACAGCGTCGGCTCGACCGGCTCGCCGCTCGCGCCCGAGGGCTTCGACTGGGTGCGCGACGAGCTCGGCGCGGACACGTGGCTGTTCTCCACCTCCGGCGGCACCGACGTGTGCACGGCGTTCGTCGGCGGTGTCCCGACGCTGCCCGTCTACCGCGGCGAGCTGCAGGCCCGCGCGCTCGGCGCGAAGGTCGAGGCGTGGAGCGAGGACGGACGCTCGCTCGTCGGCGAGGTCGGCGAGCTCGTGATCACCGAGCCGATGCCGTCGATGCCTCTCTATCTGTGGAATGACGACGACGGCTCTCGCCTACGGGAGAGCTACTTCTCGACCTTCCCCGGCGTCTGGCGGCACGGCGACTGGATCGAGATCACGGAGCGCGGCACGGCGATCATCACCGGCCGCTCCGACGCGACGATCAACCGCGGCGGCGTGCGGATGGGGACGAGCGAGCTCTACCGCAGCGTGCTCGCGCTCGACGAGATCGTCGATGCGCTCGTCGTCGACGTGCCGCACGGCGACGGCAGCCGCATGTCGCTCTTCGTCGTCCTTCGCGACGGAGCCGTGCTCGACGACGCGCTCGTCGGCGAGATCAGGCGTCGGATCCGCGAGGACTGCTCGCCGCGCCACGTACCCGACGAGATCCTCGCCGCGCCCGCGATCCCCCGCACGCTGTCGGGGAAGATCCTCGAGGTGCCGGTCAAGCGCATCCTCACCGGAACCCCCGCCGACGAAGTTGCCAGCCGCGACTCGCTCGCGAACCCCGAGGCGCTCGACTGGTTCGCCGCGCTCCCGAAGCACGCTTCCTAACTTCTTACATTCTCCGGCGTCCAATTCATTCGTATGGGTGGCATTGACCACGGCTTTGAGATACCTTCCCTGCGGCTGTGAGCACTAGGGTCGAACCTGCGGCGCCCTTCGGCGCATCTGTCGAGGCTGAGCCGCTCGAGGCGGTCAAGGCGCGCGGCTACCTGGAGGGCGTCTGGCTTCGCTTCAGACGGGACAAGTTCGCCGTTGCCAGCCTGGGCTTCGCCATCTTCCTGTTCCTCGCCGCGTTCGTCGGCGGCCCTGTGGCCGCTCACCTCCTCGGCCACGGGCCGAACGACATCTTCACCATGGGCGTCCGCCAGTCGGACTTCGTCCCGGTGGGGCCGTGGTCGCACGTCTCCCTGGTGGACTATCCGGGCGAGAAGGGCCATTTCGGAACCACCCTGTTCATCCTGGGCGCGGCCGACCAGTCCGGCCACGACATGTTCCTCCGCCTCCTCTACGGCGCGCAGACCTCGCTCGAGGTCGGTGTCTTCGCGACGTTCTTCTCCGTCACCATGGGCATCATGATGGGGTTGATCGCCGGTTACTTCCGCGGCTGGGTCGATACCGCGATCTCGCGTTTGATCGAGATGACGATGGTCTTCCCGGGCCTGCTGCTCATCATCGGGATCGACATCGTCGCCGGCCCCACGCTCAACAACATCACGTTGGGCTTCCTCCGGAACGGGGTCTTCACGCTCGTGCTCATCTTCAGCATCTTCGGATGGTTCTATCCCGCGAGGATCATGCGGGGCGTCGTCCTCTCGCTGCGGGAAAAGGAATTCGTCGAAGCCGCGCGGATGACTGGCGCAAGCGACTTGCGGATCATGCGCTCGCACCTTCTGCCGCACCTCGTCGCGCCGATCATCGTGTACTCGTCGATTCTCATCGCCGGCAACATCCTGGGCGAGGCTGGTCTCTCGTACATCGGGCTCGGGATCGTGCCGCCGACCGCGAGTTGGGGCAACCTGCTCTCCTTGGCTCCGTTGTACTACCAGAGCGATGTCTGGATCCTGATCTTGCCCGGTATCGCGATTCTGCTCACCACGATCGCCTTCAACCTGCTCGGCGACGGCCTGCGCGACGCCTTCGACCCGCGCTCGCGGGTCTGATCGGAGACTCCCCGTGGCCGTTGAAGACCCTGTTCCCAACTCTTTCGTTCTTGCGTCGTCTTAGTTAGTGTCGTTCACATCACTCGACCGGCCCGCGCGTGACGGTATGCGGCGCCGACACGGAAGGAGTCAAATGCACAGAAAGTCAATGCTCTCCCTGTTCATGCTGAGCATGGGAGTAGCACTGCTCGCCGCCGCCATGGTTGTTGGTGTGGCGTCGGCGAAGACGCAGCAGAGGGCTAGCGGTGGAACCCTGATTGTCACGCAGGCTGGCGCAGGGTTCGACACGCTCGATCCGCAGCTCTCCTACGTCTCGAACGACTGGGGCCTCCTCTACAACACCGAGCTGACGCTGCTCAACTTCCCGACGAAGGCCGGGGCGGCGGGCACGAAGCTCATTCCGGAGGCTGCTACGTCGTTCCCGACCATCTCGAACGGCGGGAAGACCTACATCTTCCACATCCGCGCAGGCATGAAGCTCAGTGACGGGTCGGCTGTGACCGCAGCGTCGTTCCAGCGGTCCTTCGAGCGCAACATCAGCCCGAAGATGTTCGCACCGTACGGCATCTATGACGGGCTCGACGTGTTCCTCGTCGGCGGTCAGGCGTTCGCGCAGACCGGTCCCTATTCGTGCCCGCACGGCCCGAAGTGCTCGCATAACCCGCCGGATCACATCTCCGGCATCACGGCGAGTGGGCTCACGCTCACGCTTCACCTGACTCAGGTCGTCCCCCAGTTCGCGACGATCATGGGCATGCCGTGGTTCATGGCGGTCAAGTCGAACCTGCCGTACTCGAGCAGCTCCGGCGGCATCCTCAAGTACGCGTCGGGCGGTCCGTACTTCATCAGCTCGAACGACAACCAGTCGCTGACGGTTCTCAAGCGGAACTCGCACTTCCCGAGCACCACGTACTTCCGCTCGAACTGGCCGTCGAATCCGCTCTCGATTGTCGTCAAGAGCCATGTCAACTCCAACGGCACCCCGGAGCTCCTCCAGGCCGAGAAGAACCAGGTCGACCTGGCCGGCGTCGCTTCGCAGGATGTTTCTGCGGTCGCCAAGAAGTACGGGCTCTCGGGCCAGTTCCATGTCGGTCCGACGACCTGCATCACGTGGAACGCGCTGAACAACCAGTACTACACCAACACGGGAACGGCGAAGTTCGACGTTCGCAAGGCGCTCAACTACGCGATGAGCCGCACCCAGATCAACAGCTACGCCGGGAAGTACGCCGGAACCGCGTCGGAGCAGATCCTCGTGCCCGCAATCCCCGGGTACAAGAAGATCAACTACTACGGCGGTGCTGGCAACCTCACCGCGGCGCACAACGCTGGCGGCGCAGACCTGCACCACGCGCCTCTCGTCATCTACTACCGCTCGACGAGCACCTACCAGACGAACGTCGCCGAGTACATCCAGTCGCAGGCGAACAAGCTCGGGATGAGCCCGACGCTGCAGACGTCTGATCCGTCCGGCTTCTACCATCCTCTGATGACGAAGTCGATCGCGACGGGGTCGAACGGCTACAGCATCGCCGCCTACGGCGGCTGGTGCGCTGACTACGCCGACGGGTACGACTACATCAACGTCAACTTCGACGGTCGCACCATCGGCGATACCGGCAACACGGACTACGAGTACTTCAACAACGCCACCTTCAACCACGACATGGATCACGCCGCATCGCTCACCGGCAAGGCGCGGGCGACGGCGTACGGCAATCTCGACGCCGAGTTCATGCACAACTACGCGCCGATCATCCCGACCCAGATCAGCAACTCGCGGATCTTCGCGTCCAAGCGGGTTCACAACTGGGTCTACAGCACGTGGTGGGGTCAGCCCTTCTGGAACGCGATCAAGCTCAGCTAAGGACTGACTAGCAGTAAAGGAACCAACCGGAGGGGCGCCCGCGGGCGCCCCTCCGGGAACTCCCCCTGTACGATCCGAGCCTCCCACTAAGCCGAAACAGCGAGAGCACCCAATGACCCAATTCCTCATTCGCCGAACTTTTTGGGCCGCATTCCTCTTCGTAGCCGCGTCGATCATCACGTACGTGCTCTTCTTCGTGATCCCGTCGTGCCCGGCGTGCCTCGCAGCCGGCAAGGCTGCCACCCCGGAGATCGTGGCCCGCATCAACCACTCGCTGCACCTCGACCTGCCGATCTACCAGCAGTACTGGCTCTTCGTCTGGAACCTCATCCGGCACGGCTCGTTCGGCTATTCCTACGTGACCGGGACGCCGGTTCGCACGCTTCTCTCGACCGAGATCCCCGTCACCGCCTCGGTCGTCTTCGGCGGCGTCATCCTGTATCTCGCGATTGCGATCCCGACCGGGGTCATCTCCGCGCTGCGGCCACGCTCGATCATGGACCGGCTGGGCATGGTCTTCGTCCTCTTCGGTATCTCCGCGCCGTCCGTCTGGGTCGGCCTGATGCTTCTCTACCTCGTCGGCTTCAGGCTTGGCTGGACGCCGATCAACGATTACTGCAGCCCCATACCGACCCACCAGCTCGGGAACTGCGGGGGCCTGTGGCCCTGGGCCTCCCACCTCATCTTGCCGTGGATCACGCTCGCCGTCGGCAGCGCTGCTCTCTACACGCGGCTCATCCGCGCCAACGTCATGGAGACGATGTCGGAGGACTACGTCCGCACCGCGCGAGCCAAGGGCGCTTCCCCCACGCGCGTGCTGATCCAGCATGTGCTGCGCAACAGCATGCTCCAGGTCGTCACGATCCTGGGGATGGACCTCGGCCTCCTGCTTGGCGGCGTCTTGTTCATCGAGATCGTGTTCGGTCTCCCCGGCCTCGGAGCGGAGATCCTCCAGGCGAACGGGCGATTCGATCTGCCCGTGATCGTCGGAATCACCATGTTCTTGTGTCTGTCGGTCATCGTCTTCAACTTCCTCGTGGACATCCTCTATGCGTGGCTCGATCCGCGAATCCGGCTGACGTAGCGAATGGCGCTTCTCGAAGTCCAGGACCTCCACACGCGCTTCAGGACCGACGACGGAATCGTCCAGGCGGTCAGCGGCGTGTCCTTCGAGCTCGATCGCGGCCAGACGCTCGGCGTCGTGGGCGAGTCGGGCTCCGGCAAGAGCGTCACGTTCCTCTCGGTGATGGGTCTTCACGATAAGCGTCAAGCCGAGATGACCGGCTCGGTCCGCTTCGACAACCAGGAGATCCTCGGCCTGAGTACCAATCAGCTGCGCCACATCCGCGGCAAACGCATCGGGATGATCTTCCAGGACCCGATGACGTCGCTCAACCCGGTGAAGAAGATCGGGTGGCAGCTCGAGGAGGCCGTGCTGATCCACAACGACGTGCCTCGCTCCGAGGCGCGGCGCCGTGCGATCGAGGTTCTCGAGGAGGTCGAGATCCCGAAAGCCGAGACGCGCGTGGACGACTACGCGCACCAGTTCTCGGGTGGCATGCGCCAGCGCGTGATGATCGCGATGGCCCTGATCAATCAGCCCGAGATCCTGATCGCCGACGAGCCGACGACAGCGCTCGACGTCACGACCCAGGCCCAGATCCTCAGGCTGATGGAGAAACTGCAGGAGGATCACGGCATGGCGATCGTGATGATCACACACGACCTCGGAGTCGTCGCGGAGCTCGCCGACGACGTGGTCGTGATGTACGGCGGGCGGATCGTCGAGTCGTCGAAGGTCGACGACCTGTTCGTGAAGCCGGAGATGCCGTACACGTGGGGCCTCCTCGGTTCGCTACCGCGCGTCGATGTGGACGTCGAGAGGCTCGAGCAGATCCCCGGTCAGCCGCCTTCGTTGCTGCGGCCGCCCCGAGGCTGCGCGTTCAACCCTCGCTGCGCGTACACGTTCGACCGCTGTCGCGAGGAGTTGCCGGAATTGAGGCCCGCGGAGGGCAAGAACGACCACTATTTCCGCTGCCACCTCGACGAGGGAGACCGCGCGCGCATCTGGGCCGAGAAGCAGGCTGCGATGGCCCCCGCGGGCGCGGAGAGTGCCGCATGAGCGAGCTGCTCGCCGTCGAGAACCTCGAGAAGTACTTCCCGGTCACCCGTGGACTCATCTTCCAGAAGGAGATCGCACAGGTCAAGGCGGTCGATGGCGTCAACTTCACCCTCAACGCCGGCGAGACCCTCGGAGTTGTCGGCGAGTCCGGTTGCGGCAAGTCGACGATGGCGCGGTGCATCGCGCGCCTGCTCGAGCCAACCGGCGGCAAGATCATCTTCAACGGTCAGGACATCACGCACCTCGGTCGCAAGGAGATGCGGCCGATCCGGCGCGACATGATGATGGTCTTCCAGGACCCCTACGCCTCCCTGAACGCCCGCAAGCGCGTCGGCGCGATCATCGCGGAGCCGCTCGAGGTTCACCAGATCGGGTCGGACGCCGACCGGAAGCGGCGCGTGCAAGAGCTGCTCGAGATCGTCGGTCTCAGCCCCGAGCACTACAACCGCTTCCCGCACGAGTTCTCAGGCGGCCAGCGGCAGCGCATCGGCATCGCGCGCGCCCTGTCGATCAACCCGAAGCTGATCATCTGCGACGAGCCGGTGTCGGCGCTCGACGTCTCAGTGCAGGCGCAGATCCTCAACCTCTTGAAGGATCTGCAGCGCGACTTCGACCTCACGTACATCTTCATCGCGCACGACCTCAACGTCGTCCGCCACGTTTCGGACCGGGTCATGGTCATGTACCTCGGCAAGCCGGTGGAGACCGGGTCGAGGACGGAGCTCTACGCCGCGCCGAAGCATCCCTACAGCGGGGCCCTCCTCTCGGCCGTGCCGATCGCCGACCCGAAGCTCGGGCGCGCGCGCAAGCAGATCGTGCTTGTCGGTGACGTCCCGAGCCCGATCAACCCGCCCGCCGCATGCCGCTTCCACCCGCGCTGCCCGCGCTTTGTCGACGGCGTATGCAACGTCGACGAGCCTGTGCTGACTCCCGTTCCCGGCTCGACCGATCACGAGTTCGCCTGCCACTTCCCGCTCGAGCGCTGGCCGATGGGCGACGACGAACTCCGGCACGAAGGGGCTTTCTCTCGGGAAGCCGCGCCCGCCGCTGCTGTTGACTAATCAGGCGTGATTCGCGCAGGGCTGCGCCGCCTGCTCGTGGTTCTCGTCCTCGTCGTGGGAGGAACCGCGGCGATCTCGGCGACACTCGGTGCGCTCGCCGGCAAGAGCGTCCCGCACTCTCTCGCGACCGGCTACTACCTCGCCGGTGTCGGGAGTCTTCTCATGACCTTCGTGCTCGGGAGTCGGGGGCCGACACGCGCCGAGCAATCCGACGACCCGGAGGATCTCCGCCCCTCGCCCTTCGGGGTGATCTTCGGCACTCCGCGCGGCGGCCGGACCCGCCAGCGCCGCAAGGCGACGCCGGAGGAACGGCGGCAGGCACGGCTCGCCTCTGTGGGCGCGTTCGTCTTCGGCCTGCTCCTCATCCTGCTCGGCGCGGCGCTCGACCCGGCGCGGCGTGTGTTCTGAGGTCGTTCCCTTCACGAAAAATTTGCGTATGGCGGCCGAGAACCTCTGATACCGTAATACACCTGTGGCCTCGACGACGTCATCCCCGAACACCTTTCTCTCGTCGCCGCGTAACCAGCGGATGCTCATGTGGGTTAGCGCCGCGGTACTCGTGATCGGGCTCGGCCTCTTCCTCGGGGTTTTCTTTACCCGCGGGACCGCTCAGCCCGTGCAATCCGGTATTTCGCACATCACGACTCCGGCAAGCGACACAAACCCGTACAACAACGGGAATAAGCCGCTCCCGAAGGTGCCGGCTTCCAAGGATGCGCTCCAGGTCGCCCACAGGTTCCTGGTCACCGCCGTCGGGCGGAAGAACCTCGATGTCGCCTACGGCCTCGTCGGCCCCGACCTGAAGGGTGGGCTCAGCCTCGCAGAGTGGCGCAAGGGCAACCCCGTTGCGTACTACCCCGCGAAGAACTTGAGCAATCCGAATATCACGGTGACATCCTCGACCAAGAACGCGCTTCTGCTCGAGGTCGGGCTCGTAACGGCTCCACATTCGGGGGTTGCCAAGTCGGTCAAGTCGCTCGGTTTCAAGCTGGAGGTCGACCGCATCGGCGGCAAGTGGCTCGTCAACTACTTCCTGGCGGACTACAAGATCCCGACGCTTGTCAACCCGGCAGGCGGCAACTGAGTCGAAGCCCTCAGAATCGTTTTGAGCTAACTTCTGCGCCTCCGCGGCGTCTCGAAATGTGTGACGAGTACTCACACAGACGGATGCGGCGACTTTCGGGCGCTCGCTTCGAGCTGGCTGGACGGGGAGCTCGACGAGCTCGAGTCCGCGCGCCTCGAGCGTCATTTCGGCGTCTGCGACCCATGCATGACCTGGACGCGCGATGCCGCTGCGCTGGCGAGATGGCTCAACGGGTCGCAATCGGTTCCGCCCACGTGGTCGTCTGAGGGCTCGCCGCGGGCACTGCGATGGCGCTTCGTGCGTGTCGTCTCGGTAGGCGCCGCTGCCGCCTCGGCTGCTGCGGTCTCCGCCTTTGTGCTCGCCCAGCCGGGCAGTGGGCGCTTCCTCTTCTCGTCCACCGGCGCAAAGCCTGTTGCGGAGGTTCTGTGCGTGTCCTGCACGAAGAAGCAGGCTCTTACGTTCGGGGCGCGCTCTCGACCGCGACGCGTCCAACTGACCACCGCGCCGATTCACGGTCACGTGACGAACCTGCTCGTCGCGCCTGACTAGGCCCGTTGCGGCGTGCGAGCCGTTCGCTGCCGAGACAAAAGCGGCGACCCAGGGGCCGCCGCTCGAGACTCTCCGCCGCAGAGTGATTGCCGTCAGCCCCGAGCGAAAGTCAGGCTGATCTTCTCCCGTGCGCGGGATTCCAGTCGTCCCCCGATAGGGGGATATGCGGGAAAGTCCGGATTCCGACGGTGGAACGGGTCGCTTAGCTACAGCTCAATGGCTGTCTCCGCCTCGAGCGCAACACGGACCTTCGCCCTGTTCGGCGCCTCTCCTGAGGATGGCGGTCTCGCCGAGGCGGTGGTCGCGGCACTTGGCGCGCGCGGTTTCACGGCAACCGCGTCCGCGAACGAGGCGTCGATCGTCCTCAATATCGTCGATCGTGAGGAGCCGCGGCCGTTCCGCCGCAAGGCGCGCGGCACCTTCGTCGCCGCGCTGTGGAGCCTGCCGGAGATGCCCGAGGACCCGCTCGCGGCGACGTATCCGATGCTCGTCCGCGCGCTCGCAAATATCAGCCTCTGCCACGTCCCTGGCCACGGCGTCCTCTTCACGACGATGGAGCGGGGCAACTATCTCGTGCCCGAGGGCCCGGAGCTCGCCGCGCAGGTCGTCGAGCGGCTGGAGCCCCTCGCG
>Ga0265338_10002906_pt1 | contig 24913 bp, 39 predicted proteins | sample 42126metaG_FD_193579 | JGI IMG/M metagenome (GOLD analysis project Ga0265338, IMG submission 193579) | Rhizosphere microbial communities from Carex aquatilis grown in University of Washington, Seatle, WA, United States - 4-21-26 metaG | ecosystem: Host-associated > Plants > Roots > Rhizosphere... | reverse complement strand
ATTGTATTGAGGAAATGTAATTTCAATTTCCGGTTCTAACTTATCAACTGATACATGAATTCTTATATCTTGGACCCAACCAAGCGGTTCATCATCTATCAAAATTTTCGTGTCCGAAACACTTTCTCCAATAACTACTTTTAATTGTTTCATATTTTCCTAAGGATTCAAAATGTCAGATGTCGTAATAGTGTGCGGTCCCCCAGCAAGCGGTAAAACAACCATTACAAAAGACTATATATCAAAAGGATATAAAAATCTTAACCGTGATACCGAGGGTGGTACAATCGCTGACCTTCTGCCAAAAATGTCGGGTTTACTTATGGCTGGCCACAAGGTAGTCCTAGATAACCTTTTTGCAACAGCTGAAACTCGTAAGCCTTTCATAGAGTTAGCGAAAAAGTTTGGCAGAACAATTTCCTGTGTTATAATGGGAACGAGCATTGAAGACGCGCAATTCAACGCAGTTCAACGAATGATTAATATTATGGGTTATCTTCCTTCTCATGAAGAGATTAAGAAAAGTAAGAATCCAAGTATTTTCCCCATCGTTGTATTCTTTAAGTATAAGAAAGAATACGAGAAACCATCAATCGAGGAGGGTTTCTCGAAGGTTGAGACGGTTAAGTTTTCAAGAAAGCCATCTGAATTTACTGGTAAGGCATTAATTCTGGACTATGATGGTACTTTGAGAGAGTGCATTGGAGGAAATGAAAAGTATCCAGTGCTTCCTGAACAGATCGAAATTAAACCAAATCGAACAAATGTTTTAAGTGCTTATAAAGCAAAAGGTTATCATTTACTTGGAGCGTCGAATCAGAGTGGAGTTCAAAAGGGTGAACTGACCTTCGATACGGCTCGCGAGTTATTTAACCACACAAATCAATTACTTGGCCATCACATTGAGGTTGATTTTTGTCCGCATCAATCGGCACCACCTGTATGCTATTGTCGCAAGCCCCAGGTTGCAATTGGGGTAAATTTTATAAATAAATATAAATTAAATCCTAGCGACACGATCTTCGTGGGTGATTATACTACGGATGCGACGTTCGCTAAGCGTTGTGGATTTCAATATGTGGATCAAGCAGAATTTTTTAAGTGAGGAAAAGATGAAAACAGCTGAAAAGAAAAAGAAGATTTTAACAGACGTCAAGAAGTTCACCATCAAACGTTCCAAGTGGGGACGTGGCAATGAAAATACCGCTTCACTATTGAATACCCGCAATGGTAAAATGTGTTGCTTGGGATTTTATGCTTTGGCATGTGGCTTCAAACCAGAAGACATTGAAAACCTTACCGGTCCAGATTCGTTGGTCAGCGCTCTTCGTGGTGATGGTGTCTCTACTAAATATGGTAGAAATGTTGATTTAAGAAAACGAAACATTAAGTGGGAAACAAAATTAGTGCTTTTAGAATATGGTAACGCTAGCCCAAGTGAGGTTTGTTCTAACTTAATGAGCGTAAACGACGATCATGATATGAAACCGAATGATCCAGTAAGAGAAAATCGGATTGCAGATTTATTTAAAAAAATTGGAGTTCAAGTTGAGTTCAAAGACTAAAAAAGAAGTTTGGAAAAGACTTGCAACTCAATATATTCGTTATACCGACATTACTCTTTATGATTTGAATGCCTGGATCCTAGAACACGTTCCAGCGGGTGCTCAAAGCAAGGATATTCGGTTGAATTTTGAAGTTGATTATTCGACTGGTTACTACGATGAAATTCAACTTGATGCTGAAATGCATTTAGAAGTTTTGGAGAAAGACAATGATTAAAGTATGTTTGACAAAGGGTGCACCAGCCTCCGGTAAGTCCACTTGGGCTAAGGCTGAGGTTGCTCGTGACCCGGATAACTATGTTCGCATCAACAACGACGATTTGCGCGCGATGTTGAACGGATCTGTGTTCTCGATGGATTATGAAAAGTTCGTTACCGATACTCGCAACCATTTGGTTCGTGAAGCAATCAAACGCGGCAAAAACGTTATCCTGGATAACGTTAACGCCAACAAGCGCCACTTCGAAGACGTGTGCAAAATTGCTGCGGCATCGCGCAAGGATGTGCAAGTCTATGAGAAGATGTTTTATTGTGAGCTTGATGAGCTTTTGGCCCGCAATGCTCTACGGCAAGGCGTGGCTCGGGTTCCTGATGACATCGTGACCAAATTCTGGAAGGACTTGGGCGGTAAGCAGTTCAAGCACTACCACGTGAAAACTGAAATTTTTCAGACTAGCTACACGAACGAGTCTCAAATTATGGTTGCCCCAAAGTACGTTCCTGGGGTACCAGAGGCAGTGTTGTGCGACTTGGATGGAACTTTGGCACTGATCAATGGCAGAAGTCCATATGACGCTTCGAACTGCGATATCAAGGATCAGCCCAACGTCCCGGTGATTGAAACGATCTTGGCACATTACAATGCTGGTAGAAAAATCATCTTCTGTTCAGGGCGTGAAGATAAGTATCGCCCCGAGACGATTAGGTTCATTGAGAAGCATTGTTTGATCTACAACAGTGGATCTTGTCATCCCATCGAATACAAACTTTTCATGCGTAAAACTGATGACTTCCGCAAGGATTCCATCATTAAAGAAGAAATTTACAAGGGAGAGATTGAGGGCAAATACAACGTACTGTGCGTGCTGGATGACCGGAATTCCGTGGTCCAGTTTTGGCGTTCCGTTGGTTTGGCTTGCTTCCAGGTTGCTCCTGGGGCATTTTAATAGGAGAGCAAAATGGAAATAGTATTAACTAAGAAAAAGATTCTCAAGGGCGCTCATCTCGAAATTGATCTAAATCTGGAGACGGGTCACCCATCTGTCACCCTGACTTACACTTGTGATAAGTGTAGTGGGTATGGTTGCGGGCGACATGGTAGTGAGGGGAACTGTGATGACCATCTCAACCTAAAACCTGAAGAAGTTCAATCTACGTTAGGGAAAGAAGCCGGAATTCTCATAGAAAATTTGTGTGCTCGTCTCGTTGATAAAAGTCTGTAAATACCATGTTCCAAATATTAGCAATTATTTTTGTATTGTATGTTCTATATGCGCTCTTTGTGAAGGGGGCGCTATTTAGAATTATACTTGGAGTATTTGCTTTTATTGGAATGAGAGGGTTTCTATTGGTGGATTTCCCCAGCAGTGCACATATGGCAATCGTAGCGATGGATTGGGGCATTTGTTATGCGACAATTATCCCCGCCATCATAATCATCTTAACAATGGCAACAACAAAGGCATAATGAATATTCTATATATTATAGAGGTTATTACATTTAATGTAATTCTTATTTTTGCATTTGGGCACCTCTTTTATTACGGAAAACCATGAAAAGAAAATTATTTACTGAAGGTGGTACACTTAACAGTGATGGTGAATATTTTATTTACAATTTCAAGGCAGCGGTAAGAGACCTACTTGAAGAGGTAGAATCTGCCGAATTCTCTGCGGAAGAGCTTGCGCTTCTCGGCTCTATACTGCAAGCTAAGGTTGGGACGGCGGTTGCGACTGAAATCTCAAGACTCAAAGTCGAGAAAAACCGCCGTGACAATCATCCGTATTGGCAAATGAGTGATGAAGAGTTTGAGGCCAAATTCTATTCTGAATACAAACCCGAAACTTTATTCACAATGACAATCACGGATGGAGATGCATCCGCCCGTTACAATGAGATTTTAGTGAAAAAGATAATGCAAGTTATGAAGACAATGCCGCTTTCTGAAAATTATTTTGAGTATCCCCAAGGGAAAGATAGATTCTAATGCTTCTAGTTCAAGAATACCTAATGTATCATTCTTTTGGCGAATTGGCCAAGGAGCACGGCGTGTATGCATCGTTCTCCAAGTCAGGCCATAAGTTTTCCTTGAACTACGATCAAATCGAGGCAAAGGAAACCAATCCCCTAGCACAAGAGTGCCGTGGCCTTGTATTGGCTTGCGAAGATGGCGCTGTGGTAGTGGGTCAAGAGGTCAACGGCAGACTCAATTACGATTATATCGTTCCACGTGAAACTCGCATTCTTGCATTCCCAATGCGCCGTTTCTTCAATTATGGGCAAGGTTGTGCTGCCGAAATCAATTGGTCAGACCCAAAGCTTGCTGTGCTTGAAAAGCTCGATGGCACACTGTGTATTGTTTACTACGATCCATTTACTTCACAATGGTGCGTGGCAACTCGCTCGGTTCCTGAGGCTGACCTAACCATGGATAATGGTATCTTCACCTTCCGAACTTTGTTTGAGAAAGCGTTGTTTGATACCTGCGGTAAATCATTTTCTGATTTCACAAATGGTCTCAATAAGAGAATTACCTATTGCTTTGAGCTAACTACCCCATACAACAGAATTGTTGTCAATTACACGGACTGTCGAGTCACGTTATTGGCAGCACGTCAATTGTATGGTGATTTTAGTGAATTTGATCTGGCTAATCTGGGTGGCGGATTACGTTGGGTAGATTACGACAATCTAACCGCTGAAGTCAAGGAACAGCTTACAGCTCTTGGCCATGACAAGAATGATACGCCTGAAGCTTTTGTTCCGGTGCCTTTTCATTTGGACGGTGTCCCAATTGTTCAGACACACAAATTTTCTACAATTCCTGAATTATTAGATTGGGTATCTTCATTGAATCCAATGGATCATGAGGGCGTTGTTGTAAAGCAAGGTGAGAATCGCATCAAGGTTAAGAATGCATCCTATGTAGCCTACTCAAAGTGCAGGGATACGTTGGGAACTTCTGCGCGTAATTGTTTGGAAATGGTTTTACTTGAAAAAGACGATGATGTAATTCCATTCTTACCTGAGGAGATTGTAAAAAATCTTCAAAGGATTAAGATTGGGCTGCAAATCATCATTCGGAATTACGATCTCGCTTATCAAGCGGCTGTGGCAACAACCACCCCAGGCAATAAGAAGGAATTCGCAATTTTCGTAACGAAAGATAAATCACTTTGGTCAGCACCATTTTTCCAAATGTACGATCAAAAGGCATCAAATATGAAAGACTTTATATTGAAAAATAAGAAAGATGGAACTTGGGGTGATGGCTTTCTTGATAAGCTTCTTTCAATGATTGAATAAAATACATACTTAAACTTTTAAAGCCTGGGATACTCGCTATCTCGGGCTTTAATCATTTGATATATATTACTTTATGAGATTACACAAATTTCAAACAGAATTTAGTTCTGACTTTATGAGATGGTCAGAAATTTACACATCACATGATCTCAAAAATCATAAAGTAAAAGAAAACGATTCTAAATTAGATGCAATTCAAGAAACTATCATTAAAAATAATGATCCGGGATTAGCATTCAATTTTGCTTGCGACATTGGCTACAAAATCTATCTCATGCAAAATGTAATCTTAAGAACTAGATCAGCTAAATATGCAACTCTATTTGCGCAGAATATAGTTGGCGCCGATATTACATCATTACAAAATATAGTATTAGATTCCAAAAATATGAAGTATATTTGCACTTTTGCGCATCATGTCAAAGGCGTCGATAAAAATAAGATCGAAGCGATGATTCTAGCCGACAAGAATGTTAAAGGTGCCCACATCCTCGTAAAGCACGTTGGCTCTAACCCAAATAAGTTTAAAAAGCTCATCATGGCCTCCGGCAAGCCTCGCTACCTCTATGAACTTGCCAAACATCTAACTAATAAAAAAGATCTTAAAAAGATTCAAGAATTAATTATCAAAAGCAAATCTCCAACGTATGCTCGGTTATTGGCTCAGAAGTTTCCCTGGTCAGATGTTGAAGCACTGGAACAAGTAGTCCTTGACTCGGGGGATGTAAAAGAAATCAAAAAATTCGCACTTAGTGTCAAGAGATCAATGATTAGGAATTTTACAATATTATTTTAACCCCGCCTTCTTTCTTTGAGAAGTTGGTTTGTTTCGGCACGATGGCAACGAATACATAATGTCCTGTAATTATCTAGGTCAGTAAGTCCACCACCTTCGCATACAGGGATAATGTGATCGGCATCCCACAGTGATTTATGTCGTCTGTTTTTGGGGATTTCAAATTTGTTTATTAGTCGAAGCCATTCGATTTTATCTAATTTATATAATAATCGTAATCTAACTCTTAGTGATTTACAGTCGAGCTTACAGTGGGCGCAGATTTCTTTATCTCGTTTTTTGAGACATTGTCTTACGTAAGATGTATCTGTGCGAAGTCTAATCTCATGAACGCATTCATCGCTACAGATTGTTCTTCTTGGAGGCTTAATAGGCCTCTGGCACCAGCGACATAAACGCTTGCCTTCCTTTATAAGCACTGGGAACTCTTTAATATCTACTTGTCTTTCATTACTCATTGCATTAATAATGCGTTTTAATTAGGAGGCCCTTGACTTTCGCGGAAAAATAATTATAATAAAGACCGGTTAGAAATGCCAAAAATATATGAATTTGAAAAGTGTCCGAATTGCGACGGTGAGTTTAAATACTCCTCCGGTATAACCAAAAAATGTATCGAATGCGATGCCACATTCACTTCTTTCAATGGCTATCAATATTTTAGAAAATTGGTTGGAATATATTTAGTTTCTTGGGAATTACATGATGATCGGACTACAATAGTAGTAAATATAAATTTGTCAGGTAATGCCACTGAGACTCATGCGTTTGATCAATTACTACCATTCACTATCAATATGGATCAGCTTAAACTATATTCGGTGTTCTCATGACTTCCCCTAAATACAATCGAACGATGCATGTTCCCTGGAGTCCAGGTGGAACAAACGACGATAAGATAGCTGATGATGTTAGCACTTTGCTAAACATTCCCATCGTCATTACTGAAAAGATTGATGGTTCCAACACTTCATTGGAGTGGGATGGTTGTTATGCACGCACACACGCGGGCCCACCTACACACACCTCTTTCGATGGGTTGAAGTCGCTCCACGCGACGCTTAAACACCAGATATCGCCTAATGTTCAATTATTTGGAGAATGGTGTTATGCTTTACATTCTATCCCCTATACAAAGCTTCCTGGGTATTTTTTACTGTTTAATGTAAGATACTTGCAGGAAAACTTATGGGCGAGTTGGGATGAAGTCAGAATGTGGGCAGAAGATCTCAATCTTCCCACAGTTCCTGTCCTTTTTAGCGGAACCGTTGAGTCGGAAGAAAAATTGCAAGACCTCACTGAATGGTTGTGCAGTGAAAAATCTGCTTTTGGAGAAACTAGGGAGGGCGTTGTTATAAGAGTGGCGAGAGCTTTCGAAGATTCGGAGTTTTCGGAAACCGTCATGAAATGGGTTAGAAAAGACCACGTTCAGACTTCGGACCATTGGAGAAGCCAGGAAATTGTTAAAAATGGGCTGGTTTATTCAAAATAATTATATGGGAATAAGCTAATATTCTCTTTACTAAGAAAAAGGTAAGAAGTTATAACAAAAGGATTGTCATGCTTCGTCGATTTCATTTTTTACGCAAAGAAGATGTTTCAGGTACGAGTGGTTGTGGGGTAGTTGCAGAAGGGGTTGAGTTTTCTGATGGACATGTTGCTTTGACATGGTTAAGTCGTTTCCCATCAATTAATCTTTATGATTGCATTGATGACGTTGTGTCCATTCACGGTCATGATGGCAGAACACAAATAGTATTTGATGACCCGGCGGAAGTTAAAGAAAAGAAATATGAATGTTAAACGATTAATTATAGTTTCTGATGTGCACGGTTGCTTGGAAGAATTTGAGGAGTTGTTAAAGAAACTTCAGTATTCTCCGCAATCTGATAGAATGATTTTAGTGGGCGACTTGATTGATAGGGGTCCAGATAGCGTAGGAGTGGTTAGGAAGGCTCGGGAATTAGACCTCGAGGCCTGTAGAGGGAACCACGAACATAAATTTTTAAAATGGTATAACGGCAATAAGTTTTATGATGCTCATAAACATTATAATGAATTTTCCGATGAAGACGTGGCATATATCAACAGAATGCCTTTCTACATAAAAATATCAGATGATTTATGGATATTGCATGCAGGCATCAAGCCTGGGCTAGAATTAGAAAAACAGAAGAGAGACGATTTTGTTTTCCTACGTTATACCGATGAAAACAGAAAATTTATCTCAATAAAGAAAATTGCTGCGGGGGAAGCAGAAGGCGCCATGTTTTGGACTGAGTTTGGTCCATTTGGCGCCAATATTGTTTATGGGCATGAGGTTCACAGTATGTCAACTCCCCGGATTGACCGGTTCGATGATGGAACTGCATGTTATGGAATTGACACGGGTTGTTGTTTCGGCGGAAAGCTAACTGCGTTGATCTGGGATGCGAAAGAGATTGTTCAGGTTGATGCTAAAAAAGAATACTATAAACCATTTGAGTTTAGAAAGGGAAAATAGATGAAAGAAATCAAGGGCAACATTTTCGATTTGATGAATGATGCGACTGTGGATTCAATCTGTATAACAACTAATGGGATTGTAAAATCCGACGGTGCTGCGGTTATGGGTGCTGGGATAGCATTGGAGGCAGTCAAACGCTGGCCTAATGTTGCTTTTAATCTGGGGCGGGCAATCAATGCCTCAGGCAATTTTCCTTTCGTCATGGGAATCCTAAACAAGGATGGCGGTTATGTTAATCCTTCTCGTAAGCTAATCTCGGCGAGAGAGTATAGGGCTTTGATTTGGAGTTTTCCTACGAAACATAATTGGCAAGACAAATCTGACATTGAGTTAATTAAAAATTCATGTAGAATGTTATATGATAGAACGAAGGAACTTGGTTTGAAAAATATCTTACTACCTGCCCCTGGCACGCTCAACGGGAAGTTAGATTGGGAGACCGAAGTCAAGCCTGTTATATTTAATTTGCTTGACGATAGATTCACCATTGTTCGCTTGGGATAAAGATGGACATATTGCGTTGTTTAGTGTGTAAAGGCGAACTTGATATAGTTGGAGAATTCCAGCACAAGAAGTTTGTCCAGTGTCGCGATTGCGGCTTCACGAACCAAAATCAGAAACCAAAAGAACCCGAGGTTCTAATCATTAGAAGGAAAAGTGGTTAAATACAATAATACCCTAGATATGAAGACCAGCAATTCAGCTTCTAACATTCTAAAAAATGTTAGACCTAACGCTAATGTGTTGGAGTTTGGCGCCAGCAATGGTTATATGACTCAATATCTAAAGGAAACACTACATTGTTTCACTTTTGCCGTAGAGATTAATGAAGAGAATTTATCTGAATTAGATAAATATTCAGACGGGTTTATGATTGGTGAAACTGACGGGGACATTGAAAAATACCATTGGGTAGGTTGTGGAGCATGGGACCATATCTTATTTGCGGATGTATTAGAACATTTACGCGATCCATACACCGTTCTCAAAAAAGCCGCCACTCAATTGAATGATAATGGAACAATTTTAATATCCATTCCGAATGTTTCACACAATAGCATCATTGTTGATTTAATAAATAATAATTTTGAGTATAGGGAGCTTGGTCTTCTAGACAACACGCATATTCGTTTCTTCACGAGAAAATCATTATTGAAAATGGTGGATGATGCCGGGTTATTTGTTTCAAAGGAAATGAATACTCGTTGCAGAATGCAAAATACAGAATTTAAGAATAGTCTAAATGATGTTCCAGTGGGCGTAGCGGACTATCTAAAAATGAGACAAGATGGCAATATTTACCAATTTGTGTGGGAACTAAAATTAAAAGAGAGCGTATGATGAGTATAAGTATATTCTTAATGGCTTATAATGAAGAATTATTAATGAAGTATATGATCGATCATTATCGCGCAAGATTCCCGGGATGCATCATTACTGTCTACGATAATGAAAGTACTGATAAAACTGCAACCATTGCGCAGGAAAATGGCGCCATAGTTATCCCCTACCACTCAGGTGGTTGGGTTGATGACCAGAAGTTGAAAGAATTAAAAGATAATTGCTGGAAGAGTGCAACTACAGACTGGGTGCTGGTCTGCGATACTGATGAATTATTAAACATTACTGCCGCAGAACTTGCACAAGAAGATGCCGCGGGTACTACCATAATCAAATCAGAGGCATATAACATGGTTAATATGTTTGATAATTATGATATTGCCGGTATGGACCACGGCACAAGATGCACTGCTTATGATAAAGATTTTCTTTTTAAGAGAACTCTAATTAAAGAAATTAACTATGGTCATGGTGGGCACGTAACTCATCCAATTGGAGTGGTTAAGCCGAGCGCAAAAAAATATATTTGTTGGCACTATTTGAATGTTAATCCGCGGAGATGTTTTGAAAAACACCAATATACAAAATCAAGATTGAGCGAACTCAATAGAAAAATGGGCTGGGGCGTTCAATATAATAGAGAGCGATCTTTAGAAGATATCAAAGTAGATTATAAAAATGCTCGCGTAGCAGCGATGAAGGTTAAATAAATATGAAGTATAATGTAAGTTTAGAAGATGTAAAAACAATTAACACTAGAGAAAATATACCAGACCTCTTGAATAAAATGCAGGTGGAATATTTGTGTGAGATAGGCGTAAAAGAAGGGGAAAATTTCCGTCGTTTATTGAGAGGAACCTTTATTAAAAAAGCAGTTGCCATCGATATTTGGCAGGATACCGGTGTGTTGAGCCAAAGCGATGATCCAGAACTCGATCAACTAAAATTAGACCAACTATATCTGGCAATGAAAAGGCTGGAAAGTACTGATCATCGAGTAGAAGTCATCAAAGATTTCTCGCCTCAAGTTTCTAATCAATTTTCTGATAATTATTTTGATTTTGTTTATATTGATGCAGATCACACGGAGGCGGCGGTATATGCAGACTTGAATGCTTGGTGGTCAAAAGTACGCCAAGGTGGAATTTTAGCCGGGCATGATTATTGTGAGGCTATAGTTGCCGGAACTGTAGAATTTGGCGTCATTCAAGCAGTAAATCGCTTCGTTGCAGATAATAATTTAGAATTACATGTAGATCAAGATTTGCCATGGAGAAATTGGTTTATTCCAAAACCAGTTTAATATTATATGAATGATATATCAGATACTGGATTTTGGGAACCAACAACCGCGCATCAACATCATGGATATTCGCCAGTACTAATAAGTTGGCTTACCAATTATTTATCCGAATATAAAGAAAAACAAATTTATGATTTTGGATGTGGGCAAGGATTCTATCTTGATGGTTTGCAGAAAGCTGGATTTCAAAAATTGCAAGGATTCGAAGGAGAACCTCCCACACAAAAAGTTTTTGATAATATTGTAAAACAGGATTTAGCCGTCCCCTTTACCTTACCGCAAAAAGGGTTATGCATATTTTTAGAAGTCGCTGAACACGTTCCACCGAAAGCGGCGTTATATCAAGACCATAGTTTGGATTTTGTTTTTATAGATGCGAATCATTATTATGAAGGTGTAAAAAATGATCTCGATGCTTGGCTTCCGAAAGTAAAAGACAGTGGAATTATTGCCGGGCATGATTACAATCCAGTCTCTTGGCCAGGAGTTATCAAAGCCGTTCATGAAGTTTTTGATACTTCAAGAATACAAGTAATTGGTTCGTCATGGATGGTTCAACTATAATGAGCAAATTTTTTATCGTTGGCGGCGCAGGGTTCATCGGGAGTCACTTCGTTGATGCCCTTTTACAAAATCCAACCACAGAGAAAGTTACCATCTACGATAACTTTTCCTCGGGCAGAGATTGGCATTATGATCGTCATATGTTCGATCAAAGATTTTATGTATGGCGAGGTGATGTAGAAAATACAAAGTTCCTCACCGAAACAATGTATCACCACGATACCGTTATACACTTAGCCTCTAACCCTGATATCGCAAAAGCAGCAACTCAACCCGATATCGACTTCTGGCAAGGAACCGCGTTAACTAATTCGGTAGTTGAAGCTATGAGACAATCAGGTGCCAAGAGATTACTTTACGCATCTGGCAGTGGCGTTTATGGAGATATCGGCGAGGAAGAAGCCTACGAAGATAGAGGTAGACTCCTTCCAGTCTCAACATATGGTGCCAGCAAACTCGCTGGTGAAGCCTTAATTACTTCATATTGCTACATGTTTGGAATCACAGGTTGCGCATTCCGCTTTGGCAATGTTGTTGGTCCCCGACAAACTCATGGTGTCGGGTTTGATTTCGCAAAAAGATTATTAAAGGATCCTACTCAATTATCCATCCTCGGGAACGGAACTCAAAGCAAATCTTATATTCATGTCTATGATGTTGTTCGCGCCGTATTACTAGCCAATGAAAAATCAACGGAACCATTTAATGTATTTAATGTTGCCACTGGCGACTACATTACAGTGAAAGAGATTGCAGAGTTGGCAGCGGAATGTTTAAATCTAACTAATGTAGATTTTCAATACTCCGGTGGAGATCGTGGTTGGAAAGGCGATGTTCCTATTGTGCGACTCAACACGGATCGGATTAAAAATCTCGGCTGGCATTGTTTTCGCAATACGAGAACAGCATTGAAAGATTCCATCATAGCTATGTTACCAGATATTAAATCTAATAAGATGTAGATATATTATAGGATGTGAATTCATCCTATACAACAACTAGTTCCGGTGATAAATATTGGTTCACTGAAAATGGTCTTCTTCATCGTGATGATGGCCCAGCCGTTGAATACGCTAATGGCGATAAACAGTGGTATGTGAATGGGTTTCGTCATCGGGAAAATGCGCCAGCGGTTGAATATATCAGTGGAGCTAAACGTTGGTATTATAATGGAATATTTATTGACTGCGATACACAAGAAGAGTTTGAGGTCCTCCTCAAATTGAAGGCATTTTGGTAATCATGGATGAAGACTTACATGGCATGTCACTGGAAGAACTCAAAGCCGAAGTCAGAAAACTCAGAGCCGGCATTAGAGTGCATAGAGATTCCTCCGGTCATGACCTCTGTTGGTTTCACCCCGAACTCTGGAGCCTCCTTCCCGAAAAATCTGATAAACTACCCATAATTCCGAATACCTGTGAGTTCTTGGAAAATTGTAAGAAATATAGGTCTTCCCTTGGAGAATAATGGTTAGTGCTCGTTACAAATTATTAAATAAAATTGCTCAGGCTGCTGGTGACGCACCCGCCGCTACAACCACGCCCACCACAACCACAACGACTACTCCAGCAACTTCAGTGCCAGGAGCACCTACAGATGTTCCTGTAGATGTATATTTCCCCACCTTCACCTGGGCCTGGGGCCCTAATTTTAAACCGGCAACCAACCAACTCATCAATATTCTAAATTGGTCCATGTTTATCTTAAGCCAAGGTCAATTAAGTTTTGACCAGCTGAGACAACAAAATTTCAACGTTGATATATCAAAATACCCAGACCCATTTCTTATGGGAATTATAATGTTTGCCAAGAATGTGTATTATTATTTGTTGAATAATGGCACGCCATTTAAAACTCAAGTGCAAAATAAAGATCAAATTATAGATTATTTATCCAGGGATATAGCATCAAATACGAAAGTCCCCGATTCGTTGTCAGCGACATTCCCCCAATCTTATTTGCAAACAAAAATAGGAAATCCGAAACCAGCCATTATTGCATTGTTATCGAATATGAAAAGCCTAAAGTAGGACGTTTATGAAAATTTGTTCAAAATGCAAATTAAAAAAGGACATAGAATGTTTTTATAAACATAAAAATAATAAAGATGGCTTGCAAACTTACTGTAAAGATTGTTGTAAAGCTCGCAAAAATGATATTAATTATCCATCCAAAAAATATGCTGATACTTTTTATCAAAAAAATCACTCTAAAATTTTAGAATCCAAAAAACAATTTTATAAAAATAATCAAAACAAATTAAAAGAATATAGGATTCTCAATAAAGATCATAAGCGCGAATATTTAAAATTATATAGATCGAACAATAAAGAAAAAATTGTTTTATCAAATAAAAAATACAAACAAAATAACAAATTTAAAATAAATTATTTTTTCAAAAATAAAAGAATAAATGATCCAATCTTTAAATTAAGAACCTACACTTCCGTAAGTATTGGTATGATGTTAAAACTCAATGGCTCTTCCAAGCGGGGAAATTCAATTTTAAATCATCTTTGTTATTCTTTTCAAGAGCTGAAAGAGCACCTTGAAAAACAGTTTGAACCATGGATGACTTGGAAAAATTGGGGAAAATATAGTTATGATTCATGGAATGATAACGATGAATCAACTTGGCAATGGAATATAGATCATATCATTCCACACTCAAAATTTGAGTACACCTCAATGCAAGATCAATCTTTTAAAGATTGCTGGGCATTATCCAACTTACGTCCTCTGAATGCAAAACAAAATATATTAAAAAGTAATAAAGTATGAGTAATACAACATTAAAAAATCGCATTTTAAATTATGAAAATGCTGCAAACTTCAAATTATTAAGTAGAGTTCCACTTGTAATCACAATAAATGGAAGGTCTTTCTCGAAAACAACTTCACTACTCGAAAAACCATTCTGTCATGAGTTCATTCACTGTATGTCATCATGCCTTTTAAAACTTGCCCAAGAAATTGATGGATGTCTATTTGGATACTCATTCAACGACGAGCTTGTTCTTGTAGCCCGGAATGACCAAACAAATGATACGGTTCCGTGGTTTGACAATGATGTGCAGAAGATTGCCTCCGCAGTCTCATCCATCGCCACTTTGCAGTTTCATCAGTTCTCTAAGTCAGCTGAATTGAACCTTTTAGGTGATGCCGTATTCACAGCTAATGTATTTGCAGTTCCAAATATTATGGAAGCTATAAATGTTTTAGTTGCGAAACAACAACAAGCATTTCAATCTGCGGTTCAATTTTCATGCCTCTATGAATTATTAAAGAAGTATAATAAGAATGACATAAAGGACATGTTATCTGGGACAAGTTATGATGAGAAGATTGATCTTCTCATGCAGGAATGCGACGTGGATTTTAATAACGACTATCCTTTGCCTTTTCGACGTGGGGTGGCTTGCTATCGTGCGCCAACGGTTGTAGAATACGAGGGTGAGAAGGGCATGAAGAACAAGTGGAAGCTTGACGCGGAACTCCCTATCTTTACGAAAGAACATCAGTTTTTGGGCCAGATAATGAAATCGGGTGCAGATATTTTTAGAAAATAATTTTTCGCCTTGACATCTGTCAATAAATTGTTATATTGGTTCAGACGCTGATTTCGTATCAATGGTAATACCCTGGTTTTGTACTCCAGAGACGAGAGTTCGATTCTCTCAATCAGCTCCAGGTCCCGCCATAGTTTTCGGTGAAATGTTGCGGATCAAGACTAAGCTGAAACCGAGTTTGCTGTTGTAGTTCAGTGATAGAATTCCTCATTGGTAATGAGGCGGTCATGGGTTTGATCCCCATCAACAGCTCCAACATATACTTCAACTCTTTACTTCCTGAAAGGTGCCTTAGAATGATTAAAGTATATTACCAGGGACATCAATTACATCCCGAAGATTATCATTTTGACCAGAACGATCATATTGTTTTACATTTCAAGCCGCACAGCAATTACGATCCTGTTGCGATTTGCACCTTCGATGAGAAGGATCCACACAAAGTCATAAATAAAAAGATAGTAAACGCTGGTATCGTATAATGTTAGTACAGGTAGTTCGTACCTACCCAACGTGAGTTAGATTCTCACTGCCAGCTCCATGGGGATGTCCCGGTTTCGATTGGGGACAGACGGATTAGAATGCAGGTCCCGAATGATTGCAATCGGGTTAAAAAGTGATCACGTTCCGAATGCAAACGATAATGCTTTCTCAATGGCAGCTTAATAAGCCACCATTTGTCCTGAGATAAGATAGTTTTGGTAATCAAAAGGGCATAACCACAAAAACTAGAAATGAATATGGTTGCGGTGTTCATTTCGAAATCAACAGCAGATAGCTCGTAAAGCGATATTTACAAATGTTGTCGGCTACATCCTTAACCAACTAAACCTGTGAAGATTTCTATCAACAAGTATCCAAGACAAGGGTTCGACTCCCTTCATCTCCACCAAATATTGGAAAGTAATTATTATAATGTTTTTTAAAAATCAATTAAATGTTTATGTTAATTTACCGCTAACCGTAGATTTTATGTCTATCGATGGGATAACAAAAGTCGTTCATTTAATGCCAGAGAAAACTGACTTTGACGATTGGTACATTGTGTATTTTGAGCCAGAAGATTTTGATAAGGTAGAGTCTGCACTAAAGACTCATCCTGGTATAGCTGATTGCGAAAGAATTCCAATGCGAACTCATTGTTTCTAAAATTACGAATAATAGGATATATAATCAATCATGAACTATTTTCATTTGTAGATCCGCGGTCCGCCTAAGTTAAAAACAAATCAACCCGTTTTGTTTTAATTTTTGACTTTAGGAGAAAGACCATGGTATCAAGTTTATATTTACATAGTATTGTTGCAAAAGTAAAAGGTTTCGCTGCGGAAGCGAAACTAAACCGTTTCAAGAAAAAGGCTGCGTCTCGTCAAGAGAAGCCATTAGTCTACTATCAATTAGTAGAGAATAGCCTCGGTTATGATGCTCGCCATCATTTAATCGCTTATGCCTTCATCAAGCGCATCCCTTACAAGAAGGTTGAGGGTAAATGCACCCTTGCACCTGACGTAAAGAAGCTCGTGGCCATCGTGCAAGATAATAAGCACTTTATACAACAGCATGCTAACGGCAATACATTTTGGCAATACACACCATTTGTGGAAGAAGCAAAGCTCACTGCTCTAATTACAGACTGGCTTGCTGATACAACATATCAAGTTCCGGTGCAACCAGCCCGTGCAAAACGCACGCCAGAAGAAATCGCCGCTATGCGTGCATTGCCTGGAAGATGTGCTATGTTATAGGACCAAGTCGTCGAGGACATGAAAAACTGTCCGCAGACCAATACGCAATCTGTTTACGATCATGGCGTATCTGTGAGAGCTTATTTTCTCCAACTCAGTACCTACCTACAAAATGGTTGGTTAACGGGGTGGGAAGTTCCTGAGTGGCTGCTAAAATATCGTAAAGAAATTCGAGAGGCACTACTTCCGCTCGATATCATCATGGATTACACTCTGTACCACGATTGCGGCAAACCATATTGTATTGAGTATGATATAGAAGGTAAAAGACATTTCCCCAACCACGCAGAAAAATCCTATGAGACCTGGATGTCAATGGGTGGTAACGAAACCGTTGGTAATCTGATTCGTAAAGATATGATGATTCATCAAATCAAAGCAAAAGATATTGATGATTTTATCAAATACCCAGAGGCAATTACATTGCTTATGGTTGGTCTCGCTGAAATCCATTCAAATGCTGAGATGTTTGGTGGACAGGATTCGGTATCATTTAAGATTAAATACAAACAAATAGAAAAGCGCGGAGCGGCTATTTGTAAGAAGCTCTTTGGAGGGGCAAATGACATAGATACAGAGTAATGATAAACTTTACATAATCACCAGGAAAGACTTATCCCCAGGATATCAGGGGGTTCAATCGCAACACGCAGCATTTGAGTTTGCAATACAGCATCCTGAAATCACTCGGGAATGGCACGCAGTATCAAATTATCTTTGTTTCTTATCTGTTGTTAATGAGGATGAACTTTATAGTTTGATTAGTCAGGCAAAAGATCAAGGAATCCGGTTATCAGTGTTCAGGGAGCCTGACATCGATAATGCAATTACCGCGATTGCTCTGGAGCCTGGAGAGAAAAGTAAAGCATTGTGTAGTAGATTATCTTTGGCGTTAAGGGACATAAAATGAATTATGAACAATTGATCAATTTGCCTTGGCAAGAATTTTTAGATGAAGTTTTGCGTGATGGGCCCAAAGATACTACTTGGTATGCAAAGAGTGATTGGCTAGAAGCGCAATATACTCCTGAGCAAATTGCTCATATGTATGTTAAGTTACACAAACAATTAATTGTTTTCACCCCTGATAATAAATTAGAAGATGTTAAAGCAGATTATCTTCGAGATAACATGGATATTTTTTGGCATGCTACTGAACAAGAATTAATAGAAAAATATCTTAAAGATATATAAGATTGTACGGTCCCGTAGCTCAGAGGAAGAGCGCTCCTCTCTAAAAGGAGATGTCGTGATATCGTAATTCACCGGGACCACAATTTACGCCTTCGTAGCTCAGAGGAAGTAGCAGCGGATTCTAAGACCGTGGAGTCGTGGGTTCGATCCCCACCGAAGGCGCCAATGAAAACATGGTATAAAACTGTATGTGATGAGCATCGAGAGATGCTTGATATGTTTGTGAATAATGTTGCAACAACATATCATTATTTAATTGATCATGATGAAGCCATAAATACTTGGCTACAGATACATTACGGTTGTAATTTGAGATTAATTCATCACGATCAGGATTTGGATTACTGTTTCGATAATGGATATAAAAACATAAAAGGAAAATAAAATGACACTTCGAAAATGAATAAGGCTGACCTCATAAAATCAATCACCGACACCATCCGAAAAAGACATCCTTGGAGAATTCCTCAGGACAAATACAAAGCTCTTTTCGGAGAATTCCCCAGAGAATTCCTTGAAGAACGATTGGCTTACGATAATCTCGTAGAAAAATCTAAACAATTCAAACAATGTCATTTGGTTTTATCTGAGGTTAAGGTAGAAATTAAACTCTCGCTGGACGAGTTTATTGCTTGGGAATTATCATTGGATAAGTGGGAAGAAGCAAGAGCCCACAATATTTTGCCGGGTGACATTAAAAAATTATTGAAAGAATTGAAATGACTAAATTAAGTATTTACCAGCGAAAACCTACCAATGGATCTAAATGGGTTGATCCGACAATGTCATTGGAAGATGAAATTGAGGATTTGAAAAATAATCGTAACGCCGTTATCCTAGCACACTATTATCAGGACAGTGAAATCCAAGATGTTGCCGATTTTATTGGCGATTCTCTTCAATTGTCTCAACAAGCCGCAGGAACCTCTGCCGATGTAATTTGTTTCGCAGGGGTTCATTTCATGGCTGAGACTGCAAAGATTCTCAGCCCTCAAAAAACCGTTGTTCTTCCTGATTTGGATGCGGGGTGTTCTCTCGCGGATGGTTGTCCCGCTGATAAGTTCGCGATTTGGAAAGGTAAATATCCCGGGGCTGTGGTAATCAGCTACATCAATTGCTCAGCTGAGGTAAAGGCTCTATCAGATTATATTTGCACATCATCTAACGCGGAGATGATTGCTAAGCACGTTGCTGCCACATACCCTGGCCAACCAATTCTATTTGCCCCGGATAAACATTTGGGTGCCTACATAATCAAGAAGACCGGCATCCCAATGATCCTTTGGCAGGGAACTTGCATTGTTCATGAAACATTTAGCGAACGGAAGTTAATTGCGTTAAAGGTTAAACACCCTGATGCATTGGTTTTGGCTCATCCTGAGTGTGAGGATAGCATTTTGCAGATGGCAGATCATATCTCATCCACGACTGGCATTCTGAAGTATGCCGTGGCAAGTCCCGCGAAGACATTTATCGTGGCGACGGAATCTGGCATTCTGCATCAAATGCAGAAGGCAGCTCCTGATAAAGTATTTATCCCGGCACCTCCCGAGGCTAATTGTGCGTGCAATGAGTGCCCATATATGAAAAAGAATACACTAGAGAAGGTATATCTAGCTTTGAGAGATCTTGAGCCCCAGATTAGTATGTCTGAGGAATTGATGAGTGGGGCAAGGTTATCGATTCAACGAATGATGGATTTAAGTAAATGAAGACAAATGAATTTATAAAGATGTTGCAAGAGGCTGATCCAGAGAACAAGGCTGACGTTTGTGTTAGCAATTATCCTGTTAGCTATGTTGATCTACAACCATATTACTATGATGGACGTCAGCAATTCATTGAGAAAGATGATAAAGGTAATTATGTGCGTGGTGGCTATCCAACAGGCACATTTAAACTAAAAATTTTCTATGACACTCTTGAAGATGCTTTGCTTGATAATCCTGATATGGAATTGGATTTAAGTGGCATCACTTATGAGGGTAAAGTTAGTGAGCGTCATATGGAAGCCATTAATGAATGGATTGCTGAAGGTAGGAAATTTGTAGCTTGGCTAAAGGCAGCTAAAGAAGCGCATGATAAGGGATTGTTATTACCCCCAATCATTGATTCTGAAATAGGTGACCTTTCTAATGGAAAACCAAAGCAAACCTGGCTGCGCAAACTTTATAATTGGTTTATGAGTCTGGAGCCGGATTGGCTTAAAAACAATAAATAATTTCGTCTTGACTCCGCGTCAAAAATGATTAAGGTGGTTTAATGATTAAAAATGGAATAATTCTAAGCGGTGGTAATGGCTCGCGTTTATCACCAATCAATGAATCGCTCAATAAGCATATGATTCCAATTGGAAATAAATTCATCATAGATTACCCATTGATGACGATGCAGGAGATGGGTGTCGAAAATCTTACGATCGTATTGGGTGGAAATTTTTTCGAGCAAGTTGTTAAATATATTAAAGGCGGCAAGGCTTGGAACTTTAACATAAATTATGTTTACCAAGAGACGCCAGCCGGAATCGCGCAAGCGATTGATTTGTGCAAAGATTATGTGGGGGATGATAAATTCTCCGTATGTCTTGGCGACAATTGGTTTGAAAAGCCTGTCATATGGAAAGATTTGCCTGGGGCCCAAGTCGTTCTGCATAAACACCCGCACTTGCAGCAATTCGGCGTTGCGTCAATCAAAGACGGTAAAATCATGAAAATTGAAGAAAAGCCATCTGCGATTTACTACTCGTTTGACAATTATGCCATTGCCGGCTGTTATCTATTCGATCAAATGTTTTTCGAATACTTTAAGGACTCAAAACCAAGTCGCCGTGGTGAGTATGAAATCACTGAGATTATTGAAAAATATAACAAGGCTGACATGTTGAACTGGACCATTGTGGATGGCGGATGGAGTGATATGGGGACATTTGATTCTATCGGATTCGTTAGCGATTACATCTATACTAAAAATAAAGTTTATTGAGTTATGGAAAAACATAAATCAGATATTGACCGCACATATAAGCCGGATTTGACAAAATCATATTTAGAGTATTTTGATGTTGCTTCTAAATTTGCTGTATGTAATTATAAAGAAACTTTAGATAGAATATCAGATACAAATTTCTATAATGTAGATATTGAAACTTTTTATAAAGAATATTGCTGGTCTATATGCACGAGTGGGTTCAACGCAAGAATCGTTAGTGGTTTCTTTGATAAACTTTGTGATGCTCTATCTCCTTTAAAAAAAGTTCTTAGCGGCAATGAAGACGTTAATAGTATTGACGTTGCGATGAATGCAATGAATGTCTTCGGTAATAAGAGAAAAATCAAAGCAATGATTGATTGCGCATTTGATTTGAATTACGGCGTGCTTAGATGTGGCAGCTGGGAGCAATATCGAAATAATGACCTAGACTGTCCAGTCAAATTAGAATACTTACCATTCATTGGCCCAATTACATCTTACCATTTAGCTAGAAACATTGGCTTGACACAATATGTAAAAGAAGATGTGCATTTGGTTAGGATGGCTAACCATTGGGGATTTGATACGGCGAAGGGACTTTGCCGAGCAATTCAGGAAATCTACCCATTCCTTTCACTTGGAATTATTGATTTAGTATTTTGGTATAGCGCGTCTACTTACGGTTCAAAATAAAAACTTTTGATATAGTAGCATTACCACATTTCAATTTATATTGGTGATTATGAAAATTATGACTTTAGGCAATGGATTCATTGCCAACCATTTGCCATACGAAAAAATTATAGACCGAATGATCTCATGGTCTTCCCACGCGAAAGCCACATTAGAATACTACAAACCTGATGTTATCGTGAATTGTATTGGAAGATGTGGAGTCCCAAATGTGGATTGGTGCGAGAACCATCAGTCTGAAACATATGAGGCTAATGTTATCATTCCCAGTCTCGTTGCCCAGGCGGCGGAAGAACTTGGAATCCATATGATCCATTTGGGTTCTGGCTGTATATATTTTGGTGAATCACCAAATTTACATTACCTTCAAGGTGATGGTAAGCCAATGCCAGATACATCACTTTCGAGTTTCATTTTAACATTACCCACACAAAAAATCGATTTAGGTTGGAATGAAACTGATTTTGCCAATCCAAAGTCCTACTATTCCAAAACCAAGTATGCCTGCGATTTGATTTTGGGCCAGATGAAAAATTTAACTATCTTGCGCATCCGTATGCCTATCAGCCCAAGGAACGAGCCAAGGAATTTTATAAATAAGATCAGAGGGTATAGCAAGGTCATTGATATCCCGAACTCGATGACGTTTGTTGATGATTTGGTTCGTTGCGTTGATTGGGCGGCTAGAGAGTCTAAAACTGGAATTTACCACGTCGTAAATCCTGGAACATTATCAGCGGCGAAGGTATTGCAAGAGTATCAAAAGTATAATGTAGATCATAAGTTTGATATAATATCAGAAGAGCAGTTGGATCAATTAGTTATTGCTAAGAGATCAAATTGCATCATTAATGGTAATAAACTTAATGGTGCTGGATTCATAATGACGCCCGCAGATGAGGCGTTGAAAATTTGTATGGAGAAATATGTCAAATAAGAATTTAACGATTGATTTGCATCCAAGGGTGGATGATGATGGTAGAACATTTTATGTAGGTAAGATAGAGTTCCCTGGTCATCTTGACACTACCGATGGGATTACATTTTTAGTTTTTACCGCCGAATCTGGAACTGAACAATTACAAATTTGTAAACTAGATAAGAAAGATAAAAGATAATGGCACACTTTGAAGATTTATGGAATGAAGCCGAGCAATTACTTGCTGAGAATACTAAGGTATCGCGATTGGAAGAATTGGGAAGGGAAGGTGAAGTCAAAATGAGGCTTCTTGGATTTGTGAGACAGCTTCAATATGAAGATCATCGTTCTGATGAAGAAGTCAAATCATTAATGACTCGTACCATGGGTAAATTGCTATTAACTTTAACCCAAATATCTATGAAAGAAAATATCGATGTATTTGCCGCATTGAAGGATGCGGTTGAAGCTGAGAAAGTTTATATCTTCGAAAAACGATATAAGTGATTATTCAGTAAGCGCCTGCTTCAAAAGATAGACAGAAGTTTCACGATTGGAAGCAATTGCCATAATCATGTCGTCGAGGCCCAATGACAAAACGCCTTCTTCATCAAAGGCTTTATAGGCAGCTTGCGAAAAATCAAGAAAAGCTTTTTCGATGGCCAGCGAGATTTCCAATGGCTCATCATATAGTTCTGAAAATTTCATAGCAATCTTATTCATAAGCTTACATTGTTCTTTATAATCGACGCCATCGGTCCCAAATAAGCCAATCATTTTCTCGGCAGCGGTATCGGCATCTTCCGCGGCACTCTCATAAAGTCTCTGGAAAAGCAAATGGTCACCGTAGAAAGGTTTTCCGCGGGAAGTCCAATGACTATGTTGATGAATGAGATACATTTGGCGTAATGTAGCCACGTACAAATTGCTGAGTTGCCATACTTTTTCCATGTCAATAATGTTCTTTTATTGGTATTTAGATATAAATAGTTTCTCCAAGACCCTTTTCAGTGAATTCTTGGACTGCAAGCTTGCCAGATTCGTGAGCATTCGTATCTAAACTAATGGAATGTTTTGATTTTTCAATTTCATTATCCTTTGCGGCTGGATGACTTGATAATACATAACCAAATCTTCCATTATAGGAGTTGTGCCAACTTTTCTTTATCTGAGGGAGATTTGAGATAAAGGCGACTTCAACATCATTATTGATTTCGCTCCAAGTCGTATGCTTTGGTAAGATACCGCCATGAACAATTAATGCTGAGGTATTATTTGGAAATACAAATCTAATTGCCAAATTCTGCTGACCCAACCAATCATGCGTGTCCGTATGTGAATTGATTGTCTTTCTCATGTAAAGAAGATCTTTATCACCGAGAACATAGTGAGCGGTAATACCGGTCATGAATTCTTTTATTGTATGAACCCTTGGAACTACTTCACTGAACTTTTGATATGGGAAACAAATATCTCCCAAGAACACCACAATATGATTTTCTTTAATCATTGGTCTCAAAGCATATAGCTTATCCATTTGATTATAAAGTGGCCCAACTACAAGTAACGTTTTATCTTTGATGTCGAATTTTTCGGAACGCATACAACCATTATATCATCATAAAATTGTCTTAAATTAGAATTCTTCCTCCGAACTGCTTGTCGACAAAAGTGTAAGAGGACTATAGGAGATTTTAGAAGTATTGGTATATTATTATATGGGCGGGGCAAGGAGGGTAGTATATGAAAAACAAGAAGTTAGTTAAACAGTTCTTCTTTAAAGATCTATCTAAGGAAGAACTAAGAGACATAATAAATACTAACCACCCTATTAACATTAGAAAGTTAGAGCCTATTATAAATCGTATTTATATTAAATATCCATTAATTGACAAATCTGAAATTGGGCTTATAGTTAAAGCCGTCTTCGAATCTCTGCGTGATTTTTTAGTGATGGGTTATGTTATTAATTTTAATAAATTCATTTTTGACATGAAATTATATTTTTTTACTCATGTCATAGGTAACAAAATAAACCCTGCACTTCGGGTTAAACTAAAAAATCCTCCAAAAATTAGGAATTCATAATGACAGATTTAGAAGAAGAACTTGATGATGTTGTTGAAAATTTAACTGAAGATCAAATACGGGCGCAAATTCATACATTTGCTTCAACTAAATTAGCCGATGTTGTTATCATGGCTCGATATATTGGATTG
>Ga0265338_10002905_pt1 | contig 24920 bp, 25 predicted proteins | sample 42126metaG_FD_193579 | JGI IMG/M metagenome (GOLD analysis project Ga0265338, IMG submission 193579) | Rhizosphere microbial communities from Carex aquatilis grown in University of Washington, Seatle, WA, United States - 4-21-26 metaG | ecosystem: Host-associated > Plants > Roots > Rhizosphere... | reverse complement strand
AAGCGATCGCTATATCCGACGTGGCGACGAGGCCCGCGCCGCCGCCGAGGGCGTGTCCCTGCACGCGCGCGACGACCGGCGCGGGGCACGAGTCGATCGCCTCGAGCATCGCGCGCAGCGCGTTCGCGTCGGCGACGTTCTCGTCGTAGGAGAGCTCGGCGGACGCGCGCATCCACTCCACGTCGGCGCCGGCGGAGAAGCTCGGCCCGTCGCCGGCGAGAACGACCGCGCGGACGCGGCCGACGTCGACGAACGCCGCCGCGAGCTCGGAGATGACCGCGGCGTCGAACGCGTTGCGGCGGTCGGGGCGCGCCAGGTTGATGCGGAGGACGTCGCCGTCGCGCTCGGTACGAAGGTTGCTCGCCACGGCGGGAGCTTAGAGTGACGGCGATGCTGAAGGGAGCCGTCGCCGCCGCAGTCTCGCCGCTCCGTGGCGGCGCTTTCGATGCCGCGGCCGTTGGCCCGTACGTCGACTTCCTCGTCGCGCACGGCGTCGACGGGGTGCTCCCGCTCGGCACGACCGGCGAGGGCGTGCTCTTCTCCCCGGACGAGCGGAAGGAGATTGCCGCCGCGTTCGTGGAGGCGGGACGGGGCCGGCTGCAGGTCGCCGTGCATTGCGGCGCGCAGACGACTGCCGACACGGTCGCGCTTGCCGAGCACGCGGCTGAGGCCGGTGCCGACGCCGTCGCGGTGATCGCACCGCCGTACTTCCCGCTCGACGGCGACGAGCTCGCCGCGCACTTCGAGGCCGCCGCCCGCGCGTGCGCGCCGCTGCCCTTCTACCTCTACGAGTTCGAGGCGCGCAGCGGCTACGCGATTCCACTGCCGGTGATCGAGCGGCTGCGCGAGAGCATCCCGAACCTCGCCGGGATGAAGGTCTCCGACAGCCCGTGGGAGAAGCTCGAGCCGTACCTCCTCGACGGGCTCGACGTCTTCGTGGGTGCTGAGGGTTTGCTCGTCGAGGGTCTCGCGGCGGGCGCCGCCGGTGCGGTCTCTGGCCTCGCTTCGAGTTTCCCTGAGGCGGTTGTCGCTCTCGTTCGCGACCCGACAAAGGCGAACGGCGCCCGGGCGTCAGCGTTGCGTGCCTCGTTGCAGGCGATGCCCTTTCACGCGGCTTCGAAGACCGCCCTCGGGCTCCGCGGCGTGCCGCTCACGCCGGAGGTGCGGCCGCCGTTGCGCGGGCTCAGAGCTGCGGAGAAGAGCGAGATCGAACGGATCGTCCGCGCGTGGGGCGCGTGAGCGTCTCCCGCCGGCTCTTCCTCGCGGCCGCCGACAGCAAGGGCCTGCAACGCTTCGTGCAGCGGTACGGCTTCCGGCTCGGCGCCTCGCGCTTCGTTGCCGGGGAGAGCCTCGACGCCGCCGTGCCCGTCCTCCGCGGCCTGAACGACAAGGGTCTGCTCACGAACACGACGCTGCTCGGCGAGGGCGTCACGACCGAGGCCGAGACCGCAGCGGTCGTCGCCGCCTACAGCGATCTGCTCGACCGGATCGCTGCGGAGGGCCTGCGCACGAACGTCGCGCTCAAGCTCACGCACCTCGGCCTCGCGTTCGACGAGGAGCTCGCGCACCGAAACGTCGCGGCGCTTGTCGAGCACGCGGCGCGGCACGGCAACTTCATCCGCATCGACATGGAGGAGTCGGAGCGGGTCGACGCGACGCTCCGTATCTACCGCCGGCTTCGCGAGGACGGCCACGACAACGTCGGCACCGTCCTCCAGTCGTACCTCTACCGCAGCGTGGATGACCTCGCCGCGCTCCTGCCGCTCGCTCCGAACCTCCGCCTCGTGAAGGGTGCGTACCTCGAGCCGGCGGAGGTCGCGTACCCGGAGAAGAGCGACGTCGACACGGCCTACGTCCGGCTCCTCGAGACGGCGCTCACCGGCACCGGGTTCACCGCGATCGCGACGCACGACGAGACGCTCATCGAGCACGCGATCGCGTTCACACATGAGCACGAGATCCCGCCGGAGCGGTTCCAGTTCCAGATGCTCTACGGCGTCCGCGCGAAGCTCCAGCTCGACCTCGTCCGCCGTGGCTACGCCGTGCTCGTCGCCACGCCGTACGGGCCGGACTGGTACCGCTATCTCATGCGGAGGCTCGCCGAGCGGCCCGCGAACGTGCTTTTCCTTCTGCGGAATCTCATCCGCGGCTGAAGCCCTGCGAGCACGGCGGCGAGTGCCACGAGCGCGAGGTCGCGCGCGAGGAGGTACCAGACCCAGGGCGACTCGTGGCCGGTTGCGAGTTCCCAGTACCTCCACGGGAACCACGTCTGCGTCAGCGTGAGCGCGAGCAGCATGAGAGACGCCGCGGCGATGCCGCGAAGGCCTCGGACGAGCGGAACGAACGGCACGAGCCAGATGAGGTACTGCGGCGAGAGCACCTTGTCGAATGCGACGAGCGCGGCGACGGTCGCAGCGGCCGCGATGAGCAGCGCCTCGCGGTCGGGCGCGCGCCGGCGCGCGTAGGCGAGCCAGACGCCGGCGACGGCGAGCACCTCGAGCGCTGTCGAGAGGTCGGCCGCGAGACCGGACCCGCGGCCGACAAGGGCCTGCCCGCCGTGGGAAGTCACCGTGGTGAGTGGTCGCATGCCGAGATGCTCGGCCGCCATCAGCACCGCCGCGCCGAGGCTCTCCACCTGCAGCGGCCGGTCGAGCTGCCCCGAGAGGCTCGCCCAGAGCCCGTGCGGCTCGAGGATCGCGAAGGGGAGAAAGCAGACCGCCGCGGCGACGGCGAACGACGCGACCGCCGCACCCGCAGCGCCTCCGCCGCGGCGCCGCCAGAGGTGGATGACCGCGAGAGGCAGCAGAACGCCCGGCCATAGCTTCGCTGCGAAGCCGAGCCCCAGGAGGGCGCCGCTGAGGAAGGGCCGCTCGCGCACGAGGGCGGCGAGGCCGGCGAGGGCGAGCAGCGCCGGCCAAAGGTCGAAGCGCGTGTCGAAGAGGGAGCCCAGCGCGAGTGGCGAGACGGCGAAGAGGACGAGCGCGGCCCAGACGCGCGCCCGGCTCGCCCCGACCTTTCGTAGCGTCGTCGCGAGCAGCGCGATGCAACCGGCGCCGCAGAGCCCCATCACGATCGCGAACGACGTCGGGTAGCTCCAGCTCATGTACGAGGGGATCAGGTAGACGACAAGCGCGGCGGGCGGGTAGGCGAGCGGCGTGGTCGCCTGGTCGCTGTACGGGAAGTGGCCGGCCCGGACGAACTCCGCGTAATCGTGATAGCCGCCGGCGTCCGTCAGCTGGCCTTGCTCGAGCCAGTGCTGCAGTGCGTAGAACGAGAAGGCGAACAGGAGCGCCGCCGCGAGGCCGGCGGGCCAGGACGAGCCGCGCCTCACTCGACGACGTCGAACTCTTCCGCGGCGACCGGCTCCTCGCCGATCAGGTCCGGCACGCTCCCGAGGTCGGGCGGGTCGTCGCCGACGAAGAGGACGCCGAAGCGATCCGCCCCCGGGTTCGAGATCCAGTGCGAGCCCTCGGGCAGAAGCGGAAGGTGCTCGAGCAGCTCCTCGAGCGTCGTCTTCGACTCGAACAGGTTCCAGATCAGGACGCGGGCGATCACGGGCTACATCCGGAAGACGCCGAACGTTGTCTCGGGGATCGGGGCGTTGTGCGCGGCCGCGAGCCCAAATGCGAGCACGCGCCGCGTGTCGAGGGGGTCGATGATCCCGTCGTCCCAGAGCCGCGCGGTCGAGTAGTACGGGTTGCCCTCGGCCTCGTACTTCGTGCGGATCTCGTCTTCGTCGACGTCGCCGACCATCGACAGCACGGTCGCCGCCTGCTCGCCGCCCATGACGGAGATGCGCGCGTTCGGCCACATCCACAGCTGGCGCGGCTCGTACGCGCGGCCGCACATCGCGTAGTTACCGGCGCCGAACGAGCCTCCCGTCACGACGGTGAACTTCGGCACCTGCGCGTTCGCTACCGCCATCACGAGCTTCGCGCCGTCGCGCGCGATCCCGCCGGCCTCGTACTCGGTGCCGACCATGAAGCCGGTGATGTTCTGGAGGAAGACGAGCGGGACGCGCCGCTTGCAGCAGAGCTCGATGAAGTGCGCGCCCTTCTGGGCCGACTCTGCGAAGAGCACGCCGTTGTTCGCGAGGATCCCGACGTGGAAGCCCTCGATGCGCGCGAAGCCGGTGACGAGCGTCTCGCCGTAGAGCTGCTTGAACTCCTGGAAGTGCGAGCCGTCGACGATGCGCGCGATGAGCTCGCGCGGGTCGACCTGGTGGCGGAAGTCCTCGGGGATCAAGCCGTACAGGTCGGCGGGGTCGAGCGCGGGATCCTCCGTGGCGGCGACGTCCCAGGCGGCGTCGGGACGCGGCGTGTCGAGGTTGCGGACGATGCCGCGCGCGATTGCGAGCGCGTGCTCGTCGGACGTCGCGTAGTGGTCGGCGACGCCGGAGTGGCGCGCGTGGACGTCCGCGCCTCCGAGCTCTTCCGCCGTGACCTCCTGCCCGGTCGCCGCCTTCACGAGCGGCGGCCCGCCGATGAAGATCGTCCCCGTTCCGCGGACGATCACCGTCTCGTCGGACATCGCCGGCACGTACGCGCCGCCGGCGGTGCAGGAGCCCATCACGACCGCGATCTGCGGGATCCCCTTCGCCGACATCTGGGCCTGGTTGAAGAAGATCCGCCCGAAATGGTCACGGTCGGGAAAGACATCGGCCTGGAGAGGTAGGAACGCGCCGCCGGAGTCGACGAGGTAGAGGCACGGGAGGCGGTTCTGTTCCGCGACCTCCTGCGCCCTGAGGTGCTTCTTCACGGTGAGCGGGAAGTACGAGCCGCCCTTGACGGTCGCGTCGTTCGCGACGATCACGCACTCGCGGCCCTCGACGACGCCGATGCCGGTGACGATGCCCGCGCTCGGCGCGCCGCCGTCGTACAGATCCCAGGCCGCGAGTGCATTGAGCTCGAGGAACGCTGTGCCGGGATCGACGAGCCGGTCGATCCGCTCGCGCGCGGGCAGCTTGCCGCGCGAGGTGTGGCGCTCCATCGCCTTCTCGCCGCCGCCGAGCGCGACCTGCGCGGTCCGCTCGCGCACTTCCGCGACGAGCTCTTCCATCCGCGCACGCCGCCGCGCGAACTCGTCGGCGGCGCGGTCGATCTGCGAGGTGAGGACTGCCATCCCGCGCAGAGCCTAACCAGCGCGTCCCCGGAGGACATGTCCGGTGTCAGACACCGGACATGTCTCGTCAGGCCATGGGCGTACGCTTGTTCGTATGGCCGTTCCCGGCATCGTCGCTCACCTCGATCTCGACGCGTTCTACGCCGCGGTCGAGGAGCTCGAGAACCCGGAGCTCCGCTCCCAGCCGCTCGTTGTCGGCGGCGACCCGCGGGGTCGCGGGGTCGTCGCGACGGCCAACTACAACGCGCGGAAGTTCGGGATCCACTCGGCGATGAGCTGCGCCGAAGCGGTCCGCCGCTGCCCGCACGCCGTCTTCGTCCGGCCGCGCCACTCGCTCTACCGCGAGTACTCGCGCAGCGTCTGGGAGACCGTGCGCGGCATCGTCCCGACCGTCGAGCAGACCGGCATGGACGAGGGCTACCTCGACATCGGCGAAGTCGCCGCCGACTTTCTCGCCGCTCGCGGCATCGCCGAAGCCGTGCGGACGGCGGTGCGCGCGGCGACGAGCCTCACGTGCTCCCTTGGCGTCGCGCCGTGCAAGGTCGTGGCGAAGATCGCAAGCGACGCGCGCAAGCCCGGCGGTCTCGTCGTCGTCCCGGCGGGGAAGGAGAGCTCATTCCTCGCGCCGCTCGCGGTGCGGCGCCTGCCGGGAGTCGGGCCGAAGGCCGAGCAGCGGCTCCTCACGGCGGGCATCGAGACGATCGGCCAGCTCGCCGCGCTCTCCGACGAAGAGCTTCGTCGCGTCCTCGCCGGCAGCGTCGGAACAGTGCTCCGCGACCGCGCCCGCGGCATCGACCCGCGCGGACTCGAGCTCGGCGCGGAGCGGATCTCGATCAGCGTCGAGAACACGTTCGAGCGCGACATCTCCGACCGTGAGCGCCTCCACGACGAGCTGCGCGGCATGGCCGCGGAGGTGGCGCACGCGCTGCAACGCCGCGGCCAGGTCGCGCGCACGGTGACGACGAAGCTCCGCTACGCCGACTTCTCGATCCGCAGCCGCTCGACGTCGCTCGACACCGGAATCGACGACGTCGCGACAATCGGCGATCTCGCGTGCCACCTCCTCGATCGCGGCCTCCGCGACCGTCCGGGAGCCCTGCGCCTCGTCGGCGTCGGCGTCTCGGGCCTCGGCGACTTCCGCCAGCTTGCGCTCGAAACCGGCTAAGGCGGGCGGACATAGGAGAACTGAGCTTCGCGCAGAAAAAGCCAGCGAAGTCTGCGCGCGGCAGGTCGGCTCGCGGCCGGTCCAATCTGAGGAGGCACCTTTGAAGAAGTGGAAGAGTCCTACGATGATCATTGCGTTGCTGGCTCTGTTCGTGGCACTCGGCGGCGGAGCAGCCCTGGCCAGCGGGGTGATATCGGGCAAATCGATCGAGAACCACTCGATTGCCCTGAGAAAGCTGACACCCGGCTCGCTCCACAAGCTGTGGAGGCATCGGGGACCGCGGGGGCTCCAGGGTCCCGTCGGTGACACGGGTCCGCAAGGGTCTGCCGGAGCTGACGGCGCTCAGGGTCCTGCCGGTCCCCAGGGTCCTGCCGGTTCCCAGGGTCCTGCTGGCGCCCAGGGGCATGCGGGTGCGCAGGGTCCCACCGGCGCGCAGGGCGCTGTCGGCCCTCAGGGCCCTGTCGGCCCTCAGGGCCCTGTCGGCCCTCAGGGTCCTACCGGCGCGCAAGGCCCGGACGGTCCTTCGGGGCCGCAGGGTCCGTCGGGTCCGCTGGGGCCGTCTGGTCCTTCGGGCCCGCAGGGTCCGTCGGGTCCGGACGGTGCTTCGGGTCCGCAGGGTCCATCGGGTCCGGACGGTGCTTCGGGTCCGCAGGGTCCGCAGGGTCCGCAGGGTCCGTCGGGGCCGTCTGGTCCTTCGGGTCCGCAGGGTCCGTCGGGTCCCTCTGGCCCGGACGGGATCCCGATCTACGACACGAGCGGCACGCTTCAGGCGTCGCAGCATGCCGTCACCGGGACGTTCACCATGCCGAACACGAACGGCCCGAGCACGGTGACTCTGAGCGGCTCGGCCGCGTTCACCTCGGCAAGCGCGTACGTCTGCACGATCAACGACTCCACGACCACTGACGCCAAGCCGAAGCTCGTGAACACGAGCGGCACGGCCTTCACGCTCACGACGATGGGGGCGGCGGCGAAGAACGACAAGATCTCCTTCATTTGCATCGGCAGCTAAAGCACGTCCGCATTCACGTTCGTCCGGGAGGCCCCATCAGGGGCCTCCCGCCATCTACGGGCGGGCGGAGCTCCGCCGCTGCGACCGACATGCGCGGGCGCGGCGTAGTGGTGTCGGGCACCTGAGCAGAAGAAGGGGGAACACGGGGGAAACCTGGTTTCCCCCGTGCAGCGAGCGAAGCGACGCGCTAGCAGGGGCGACAGGATTCGAACCTGCGACCTACGGTTTTGGAGACCGCCGCTCTACCAACTGAGCTACGCCCCTATGACGGCCGCAGTGTACCGAGACGGTTTCCGCGTCTATGGTCGCGGGATGGCCATGACCGCGCTCTTCGCCGTCCTCACCGCAGCGCTTGCGGCCGTCTCCGCATACGCCTTCGCGAGCGGAACGGCTGCGCCGCATCTCGTGGTCGGAGCTGCTTCCGGCGCGGTCGCGCTCTGGCTCGCGAGCCTCTCCCGCGCAGCTTTTCGCCGCCGAAAGTGAGGAGACCGCCACCGGACGCCGTATTCTCTCGGCGTGGCGCAGGTCGACGAGACGCAGGCTCTGTGGCTCGACTATCGCCGCACCGGTGACCAGAAGCTTCGCGATCGGCTGATCCTGACCTACGCGCCGCTCGTCAAGTACGTCGCCGGGCGGCTGGGCTCCGGCCTGCCTGCACACGTCGAAGAAGGAGATCTCGTCTCGTACGGGCTCCTCGGCCTGATGGGCGCGATCGAGCGCTTCGACCCGACGCGGGAGATCAAGTTCGAGACGTACGCCATGGCCCGGATCAAGGGGCAGATCATCGACGAGCTGCGCGCGATGGACTGGGTGCCGCGTTCCGTCCGTGCGCGCGCCCGCGACATCGAGCGGGCAATCGCCGAGCTCGAGAAGAAGCTCGAGCGCGCGCCGACCGACGAGGAGATCGCGGGGAAGCTCGGCATCAGCACCGACGAGCTCGAGGAGAGCCTGAGCGATATCGGCCGCTCGTCCATCGCCGCGCTCGACGAGCTGTGGACCGTGTCCGGCGGCGACGGTGACCAGGTCGCGCTCATCGACACGATCGAGGACGAGAGCGCACCCGACCCGCAGAGCTCGCTCTCCGTCACCGAGCAGAAGGAGGCACTCGCCGAGGCGATCGCCCTCCTACCGGAGCGCGAGAAGCTCGTCGTCACGCTCTACTACTACGAGGAGCTGACTCTCCGCGAGATCGGGGAGGTGCTCAGCGTCACCGAGTCACGGGTTTCCCAGCTCCACACGAAGGCGGTCCTCCGCCTCAAGGCGCACCTCGCCTCGGCCGGTGCGCTCGGCTGACCTGAGCTAGCTCACGTGCACGGGGGCGCTAACTCCGAGGCTGCCTCCGCCGCAGCGGGCGCCGACCGAGTAGCTGCCCGGCTTCGCGCTGCGGCGGACAGAGTGCGGCGCATGACTCCTCCTGGTCGAGTGGTCATGCGGTGTACCACGCAAAGCGGAGCCTTCCTGCGGGATACGATGCGGGCCGGAACCGACCAGGAGGACGCGCCCCTATGGCTGCCACCGAGCCCGCCAAGATCCGGAACATCGCCGTCGCCGGCCACCGCGGCGTCGGGAAGACCTCGCTCGTCGAGGCGCTGCTCTTCCAGGCGGGAAAGACGAACCGGCTCGGAACAATCGAGCAGGGGACGACCGTCTCCGACTGGGACGAGCACGAGCAGAAGCGGAGCATGTCCCTCTCCGGCTCGCTCTGCCACCTCGAGTGGCATGACCGGAAGATCAACCTCGTCGACACGCCCGGCGACGCCGGCTTCCAGGCCGACACGTACGCGGCGCTGCGAGTCGTCGAGGGCGTCGTCGTCGTGCTGAGCGGCGTCATGGGCGTCGAGGTCAACACGAGCCGCGTGTGGAATCGCGCCGAGGAGTACGAGCTCTCGCGCGTCGTGTTCGTCAACATGCTCGACCGCGAGCGCGCCGACTTCTACCGCGTGCTCGAGGCCGCCCGCGCGCAGCTCTCCGACCGCTGCGTCGCCATCCAGCTCCCGATCGGCGCCGAGCACGAGCTGACCGGCGTGGTCGACCTCCTCCACATGTGCGCGTACATGGATCCGTCGGGTGGCCGCGAGGGTGGCCCGCAGCCGATTCCCGAGGACATGGCCGGCGTCGTGCAGGAGCACCGCGAGAAGCTCCTCGACGCCGTCGTCGAGACCGACGAGGACCTCATGGCGCGCTACCTCGAGGGAGAGGAGCTCGAGGCCGAGGCGGTCGCGCACGCTCTCAAGGCCGCCGTGACGCGCGACGAGCTCTATCCCGTCGCGTGCGGCGTCGCCTCGAAGAACCTCGGCACGACCGCGCTCCTCGACCTGCTCGTCGAGGGCGTCCCGTCGCCGGCGCGCAAGGGCACGACGATCGAGTTCGGCGATGCGAAGCAGAGCGTCTTCATCTTCAAGACGATCGCCGACCCGTTCACGGGCCGCATCAGCCTTTTCCGTGTCCTCGCCGGCCCGGTGTCGGGCGACACGACGCTCGTCGACCCGCGCACGCACGCGAAGGAGCGGCTCGGACAGGTGCTCCTTCTGCAAGGGAAGGACTCCGAGCCGGTCGACGCGCTCGGGATCGGCGACCTCGGCGCCGTCGCGAAGCTCAAGGACGTCGTCACCGGCGACGTGCTCGTCGACCACGAGGTTCCCGTCGAGCCGCCGCACATCGACTTCCCCGAGCCGGTCATGAGCTTCGCGATCACGCCGAAGGCGAAGGGTGACGAGGAGAAGATGGGGACCGGCCTCCGCCGCCTGAGCGAGGAGGATCCAACCCTGGTCATGCGGCGCGACCCGCAGACCGGCGAGCAACTCCTCTACGGCTTGTCGCAGATGCAGGTGGAGGTTGCGGTCGACCGGTTGAGGACTCGGTTCCACGTCGATGTCGAGCTCCACCCGCCACGCGTCCCGTACAAGGAGACGATCCGGCAGGAGGCGCGGGCGCGGCATCGCTACAAGAAGCAGACCGGCGGCCGCGGGCAGTTCGGTGACTGCGAGATCCTCATCGAGCCGATCGGCGACGGCGGCGACGGCGGAGAGACGTACGAGTTCGTCGACAAGATCGTCGGCGGCGCCATCTCTCAGAGCTACCGGCCCGCGGTCGACAAGGGCGTGCGCGAGGCGATGGAGCACGGCGACCTCGCGGGCGCCCCCGTCTACGGGATCCGCGTCACGCTCATCGACGGGATGGAGCACAACGTCGACTCCTCCGAGATGGCGTTCAAGATCGCCGGCTCGATGGCGTTCAAGGAGGCGTACCAGAAGGCCGATCCCGTCCTCCTCGAGCCGATCATGCAGCTCGAGGTCACGGCGCCGGACGACACGGTCGGCGCGGTTAACGGCGACCTCAACTCACGGCGCGGCCGGCTGCATGGCATGGAACCGGCGGGCGGGATGACGCTGATCAAGGCCGAGGTGCCGATGGCCGAGATCCTCACGTACGCCCAGGCGCTGACCTCGATGACCGGCGGCCGCGGCGACTACTCGATGCACTTCCTCCGCTACGAGGAGGTCCCCGCGCACGTAGCGCAGAAGATCATCGAGCAGACGAAGCGCGAGCGTGAAGAGGCGAAGGTCTGATGCCAGCGAGGGAGACAGAGCAGCCTCCGAAGGACTACGAGGCGCCTGCGGGCGCCGAGACGAAGGGCAGCTGGAACGGCGGCAAGGGGACGGTCGACTACACGGCGATCGCCAAGTTCTACGTCCTGCGGAAGAAGGACAAGCCGTCCGCCGAGCTCTTCTCCGTCTCGTACGTCGCAGACGGCGGCGACCAGACGCGCCCCGTCTCGTTCGTCTTCAACGGCGGGCCGGGCGCCTCGTCGGCGTACCTCCACATGGGCGCGGTCGGCCCGCAGCGGGTCGACTTCCCCGCCGACGGCACGCTGCCGCCGCTGCCGCCCAGGCTCGTCGAGAACGAGTCGTCGTGGCTCGCGTTCAGCGACCTCGTTTTCGTCGACCCGGTCGGCACGGGCTTCAGCCGCATCGTCGAGGAGGAGAAGAAGGACGAGGAGAAGCCGGCCGGCGACAAGAAGCCGGAGGACGAGTACTTCGGCCCGAAGCGCGACCTCGAGTCGCTCTGCGAGTTCATGACGCGCTGGCTGTCCGAGAACGGCCGCTGGGGCTCGCCGATCTTCATCGCGGGCGAGAGCTACGGCGGCTATCGCGTCGGCCGGCTCGTGCGGATGCTGCAGGAGGACGCCGGCATCGGGCTGAACGGCGCCATCCTCATCTCGCCGGCGCTCGAGCTCGGAGGCCTTGACATGAACGACTACGGCGTCGTGCAGTGGATCGACGTCCTCCCGACGATGGCCGGCGCCGCGGCCCATCACGGTCGCGGGCGCGCGCTGCCCGCCGGCTCTTCGCTCGACGAGGTGCGCGCGGCCGCGGAGGAGTTCGCCGCCGGTGACTACTCGAAGTTCCTCGTCCTCGGCGCGTCCCTCGACGCGAGCGAGCGCGGGCGGATCCTCGCGCGGCTCGCCGACTTCCTCGGCCTGCCGGTCGACTTCGTCACGCGTGCCGAAGGGCGCGTTGGTCAAGAGGTCTTCGCGCGCGAGCTCCTGCGCGACGTTCGGAAGGTCGTCGGCTTCTACGACGCGACGATCACCACGACCGATCCGTTCCCGGACAGAACCGGCCACGAGGCTCCCGATGCGACGCTCGCCGGGATCGCCGCGGCGTATACCGCGGCGATCAACAAGCAGCTGCGTTCGGAGATCGGCGTCGAGACCGACCGCGACTACCGGCTCCTCAGCCACGAGGTGAACCAGGCGTGGAAGGAGGACTCGAAGAAGCACTTCTTCGAGCCGCCGGACGGCGCGACCGACAGCTTCCGGTACGGCATGGCGCTCAACCCACACATGCGCGCATTCATCTGCCACGGCCGTTTCGACATGGTCACGCCGTACTACACGACCGACCGGCTCCGGAATCTCATGCGGCTCGCCCCGGAGACCGCCGGCCGTCTCACCGTCCAGCACTTCGACGGCGGGCACATGTTCTACGCCTGGGAGGGCAGCCGCCATGAGTTCACGGCGGCCATCTCCCAGTTCTACGAGAGGGCTCTGGGCTAGCCCTGCGGCGCGGGCGCCGGCTCGTCGCGGTCGCGCAGATGCGCGAGCACGTCGGCGATGTCGGCGAGCTGCTGCTCGAGGTCGCGCTGGTGGTTCTCCAGGCGCTCGATCAGCTCGTGTCTGTTGGGGAAGCCGCCGCGGAGGAGTCCGCGCGGGCCGTGGCCCCAGCCATGGCGATGGTGTCTGTGATGCATGTTCACCTCCTCTCCCCGTTCTCCGGCCGGGCGTCGGCGGCTTCGCCGACGACGCTTCCAGCCTCGTACCGCTTGAGAAACTCGGACGTGCGCTCCTGCGAGCGGCGCAACGCCTCGGCCCACTGGTCGAGGAGTCGCTCGCCGGCGGGAGTGAGCGCGTAGCGGCGCTTCGCGGGACCGGGGGAGGACGCGTCCCATTCCGAGGAGACGAGACCCTCCTCCTCGAGCGCGCGCAGCAGCCGGTAGAGGTTCCCCATCTCGACGCGCTGCTCGCCGGTCAGCTCGGGCAGGTGCTCGAGGAGGTCGTACCCGTGGGCGGGTCGCTCGCGCAGAAGGAGGAGCAGCGCCGGCTCGGCGAAGCGTTCGACGCGGGCGTGGACGCTCCAGTGCCCGTGGTGGTGCCGCCGGTTGCGGGGCCCGCGACCCCTCACGCTGCTACATGTGAATTACACATGTAAGAGACACTAGCGGGAGGTCGGGGGCTACGCAAGCGGGGCTACAGTTCCAGCATGCGCGTGACGAAGATCTCGACCACGCGCGCCTGCGCGGTCTGCGAGCGGACGTTGCTGCTGGGCGAGCGCACCGTGCGGTTCTCTCCCGGCCCCGGCGCCGAGCTCGTCGACGTCTGCCCGCTCTGCCACGAGATCGCGCTCGACGCGGGCTGGGTGAAGGAGGGCTCGCCGACGACGCCGACCATCAACGTCGACCGCCGGCGTAGACGCGGGCTCGCGGGGCGCTTCGGAATCACGCGCGGCGGCGGCGGCGATGAGCCGCTCGCGCAGCAGGAGCCGATCCTGCGCCGCCTCTCGGATGAGGAGGTCGCGCTGCTCGAGGCGGCCGACATCTTCAACGGGAGCGCGTACCGGCGCACGGTCGGCGGCATCGTGAAGAGCCTCGGCGTGCCGCAGGCGAGCATCGTGCCTCTCTCCGGGACGACGGGCGAGCTCGCCGTCACGGTCGCGTGGGATCTCTCGTGGTACCAGTACCGCGTGAGCCCCGACTCCGGCCAGCCGATCAGGCTCGAGCGGCGCGGTCACGAGGTCGACGAGCTCGAGCCTGCCTTCAGGGAGTGGAACGCGCACGTCGAGGACGAGGGCCGCCTGGTCCCCGCTATCGCGCGGCTCTAGACCCGCGTCTAGGCCATGTCTAGACTGGCGCCGTGATCTACTGCGTCATCCCCCGCGAGCTCGTCGACGACCTCTACGACAAGATGGTCGACTACTACGAGGACAATCCGAACGTCGAGGTCATCGTCGAGCGCCGCGAAGGCCCGGACCGCCGCGCCGCGGAGGACGTCACGGAGGAGACCAAGAACCGCCGCCTCACCCGCGACCGCCGTCGCGCGCATCCCGGGCGCTTCCCCAAGACCGACGTGCCCGAGGACACCAACGCGCCCGAGTAGGCCGCGGCGCTAGTCTCGCCGCATGGCGATGGCGACACAGACTTTCGAGAGCACGAGCCCGGCGAACGGGGAGACGATCGGCGTCTTCCCGCTGCAGGGCGTAGACGAGGTGGATCGCGCGGTCGCGAAGGCGAAGGAGGCGTTCGTCGAATGGCGGCTCGTCCCGGCGCCGAAGCGCGGCGAGATCCTCTTCCGGCTTGCGCGGCTCCTCGAGCAGGAGAAGGCCGCGCTCACCGACCTCATGACGCACGAGATGGGAAAGGTGAAGGCGGAGGCGGGCGGCGACGTCCAGGAGGCGATCGACATCACGTACTACATGGCCGGCGAGGGGAGGCGCCTCTTCGGCCAGACGACGCCGTCGGAGCTCCAGAACAAGTGGAACATGAGCATTCGTCAGCCGATCGGCGTCGTCGGCGCGATCACGCCGTGGAACTTCCCGATCGCGATCCCGTCGTGGAAGCTCATCCCGGCGCTCATTTGCGGGAACACTGCTGTCATTAAGCCGTCGTCCGACACGCCGGCGCTCGCGAGCCGTTTCGTCGAGCTGATGATCGAGTCGGGGATCCCGGACGGCGTGGTCAACATCGTCTTCGGTGGCGGCGGCACGGTCGGCGACCGGCTCATCCGCCATCCCGACGTCCGCGTCGTCACGCTCACCGGCTCGCGCGAGACGGGCGTCGAGGTGCTGAAGGCCGCGGCCGACACGCTCACGCACGTCCATCTCGAGCTCGGCGGCAAGAACGCGATCATCGTCCTCGACGACGCCGACCTCGATCTCGCGGTCGACGGAATCGTCTGGTCGGCGTTCGGCACGTCGGGCCAGCGCTGCACCGCCGCCTCGCGCGTGATCGCGCAGCGTGGCGTCTACGACGAGCTGCAGAAGCGCCTCGTCGAGCGCGTCGAGAAGCTGCGCCTCGGCCCGGGCTGGGAGGACGACAGCGACATCGGCCCGGTGATCAACGAGCGCTCGCTCGAGAAGATCCACTCGTACACCGAGATCGGCACCGACGAGGGCGCGAAGCTCCTCACCGGCGGCGAGGTCGCATCCGACGGCGATCTCGGCAAGGGCTTCTTCTACCGGCCGACCGTGTTCGCGGACGTCGACCCGCAGATGCGGATCGCGCAGGAGGAGATCTTCGGCCCGACGACCGCGATCATCCCGGTCGCCGACGCCGACGAGGCGATCCGCGTCTCGAACGGGATCAAGTACGGCCTCTCGTCGTCGATCTTCACGCGCGACGTGAACACGGCGTTCCGCGCGATGCGCGACCTCGAGGCCGGGATCACGTACATCAACGCCGGCACGATCGGCGCCGAGGTGCACCTCCCGTTCGGCGGCACGAAGGACACCGGCAACGGCCACCGCGAGGCGGGCCAGGCGGCGCTCGACGTCTTCACCGAGTGGAAGTCGATCTATGTCGACTACTCCGGCAAGCTCCAGCGCGCCCAAATCGACACAGAACAGCTCGACACGGAGGAGTAGTGGAGTACCGGCAGCTCGGCGACAGCGACCTCCGTGTCTCGGAGATCTGCCTCGGGACGTGGACGACGTTCGGCGGCAGCCTCGCCGAGGCCGACGCGATCGCCGTCGTCGATGCGGCGTTCGAGAACGGGATCAACTTCTTCGACACGGCGAACGTCTACAGCGAGGGCCGTTCGGAGCAGGTGCTCGGGCGCGCGCTCGCGGGTCGGCCGCGCGGCGAGGTCGTCGTCGCGACGAAGGTGCTCGGCACGGCGCCCGACGGCGGCCGCGGCCTGTCGCGCGAGCAGATCCTCAAGCAGATCGACGCGTCGCTCGAGCGGCTCGGGACGGACTACGTCGACCTCTACCAGTGCCACGCCTTCGACGACGACGTGCCGGTGGACGAGACGCTCGGCGCGCTGACCGAGGTCGTCGACGCCGGCAAGGCGCGGTACATCGGCGTCTCGAACTGGAGCGGGGCGCAGATCCGGAACGCAGCCGACCTTGCACGCGAGCACGGCTTCGCGAAGATCGTTTCCTCGCAACCGGAGTACTCGCTCCTCCAGCGCGAACCCGAGGAGGATGTGATCCCGGCGTCGCGCGAGAACGGCGTCTCGCAGGTCGTTTATTCGCCGCTCGCGCAGGGCGTCCTCAGCGGCAAGTACCGGCCGGGCGAGCAGCCCGCGGAGGGGACGCGCGCGGCGCTGCGCGGCGATCTCATGTGGGGCTACAACGCCGACGAGGTCATCGCGCGCGTCGACCGGCTGCGGCCGGTCGCCGAGGGGCTCGGTTGCTCGATGGCGCAACTCGCGCTCGCGTGGATCCTCCGGGAGCCGAACGTCGCGGCAGCGATCATCGGCGCCTCGCGCCCCGACCAGGTGCGCGACAACGCGGGAGCGTCCGGCGTAACGCTCGACGACGCGACGCTGCGCGCGATCGACGACGCCCTCGCGGCGTGAACCGGAAGCTCGTCGTCTTCGTCCCACGCGAGGCGCTCGACACCGTGCGCGACGCGCTGTTCGCCGCGGGCGCGGGGCGGATCGGCGACTACGAGCGCTGCTCCTTCTACACCGAGGGGACGGGGACGTTCCTCGGCGGCGAAGGCACGTTGCCGAGCGTGGGGCAGGCCGGGAGGGAGGAGCGAGTCGCGGAACTTCGGCTCGAGACGGTCTTCCCGGCGGCGCGGCAAGCCGCAGTTGTCGCGGCGCTCCGCGAGTCGCACCCGTATGAGGAGCCGTCGTTCGACATCTACGAGCTCGTGCCCGCGGAGTGAAGGCGCGTCTCTTCACCGACGGCGGCGCGCGCGGCAATCCCGGCCCCGCGGCGTTCGCGTATGTCCTCGAGGCGGAGGACGGGACGGTGCTCGCCGCGCACGGCGAGGCGTTCGGCGTCGCGACGAACAACGTCGCCGAGTACCGGGCCCTCGTCGCCGGCCTCGCGAAGGCGGTCGAGCTGCAGGTGCCGGAGGTCGAAGTCGTCTCCGATTCCGAGCTCCTCGTGAAGCAGATGAGCGGCGTCTACCGCGTGAAGAACGACGCGCTGCGAGCGCTGTCGCTGGAAGCGGCGCGACACGCGCGAGCCGTCGGCAAGGTCACGTACACGGCCGTGCGGCGGGAGCAGAACAAGCTCGCCGACAAGCTCGTCAACGAGGCGCTGGACGCCGCGGAGCTCGGCTAGACTTCCCTCCCACGCGGATGTAGCTCAGTTGGCTAGAGCGTCTGCTTGCCATGCAGAAGGTCGTGGGTTCGAGTCCCATCATCCGCTCTACAAACCCGCTGGAAACGGGGGTTTTTTTATGGCCCCGCCCGGAGCCGCTGCGGGCGCTGGAGCCGCTAGTCAGGTTCTAGTCCGAGGAGTATTTGGCGAAATTCGCGGGATAGACTTCGCGAGGGATGAGGCTTGGACTGCTCAGCGCGGTCGCTCTCTCTGTCGCACTGCTGGCTAGTGGCTGCGGCGGATCCAACAGGCCGGGCTACATCACCATTGGAACGGTCACACTCTCCAGGGCGGCAACGGCCGATCTGCTGCGCCGAACCTGGTGTCCGGGCACGGGAGCCGAGAGTCGTGACTTCGTTCTCTGCCGCACGCACCGCCCCCAGCACCACGGCGGCTACACGACGCGAACCGTTCGGTGCTTCAACCGCGGCAGGGCGCCCATGTGCTTCGGGCCAGCTCTCCAGCGCCCGCACGCCATGCCCATCGATTGGATCGCGGTTGACTGCAAGAACATCTCGGTCACGCTCTCCGCTCTTCCGACGAATCGCGCTCGGCGTCTCGTACGCCGGGAGCTTGAGCGGCGCCACCTCTGCCGCACGCGCCGCTGACCGAAATTCCCCGCGAGGTGTGCTAGTCAGGTTCTTAGTCAGGTTTCGCCGTCGCCTGCTGGCACTTCGAGGCGGAACGGCAACTCGTCGCATCGCTCAACCCTGCGGTTCGGCGGCTCGTGTCATTCCGTGACGGCCCGCGCAGAGTCCTTGCCATGCAGAAGGTCGTGGGTTCTTCTGACGCCTGCGCGTAGGCTTGCGAGCGGATGGGGGCCTTGTCGGAGAGCCTGGCCGGTTCAGGGCGGTCGTTGCGCGACGTCTTTCGCAATCCCGGGCTGAGGCGGCTCGAGCTTGCCTGGACAGGATCGATCATCGGTGACTGGGCGTATGCGACGGCGTTCTCGGTGTACGCCTACGAGCACGGTGGCCCGACGGCGGTCGGAGTCGTCGCCGTCGTTCGCTACATCCTGAGGGCGCTCATCACGCCTTTCACGTCGATGCTCGGCGACCGCTATCCGCGGCGGCTGGTGATGATCGGCTCCGACACGACGACCGCAGTGATCATTGCCGTCGGTGCGATCCTGATCGCGTCCGGCGCGAACCGGTTCGCGGTGTTCGCGCTTGCGGTCCTCGGCTCTCTCACCGTGTCGCCGTTTCGTCCCGCGCAGGCGTCCTATCTGCCGCAGCTCGCGAACTCTGTCGAGGAGCTCGCCGCCGCGAATGTCGCCTCCTCGACGATCGAGAGCCTCGGCTTCCTCTGCGGGCCTGCCCTCGCGGGTCTGCTGCTCGCGTTCACGAGCATCGCGACCGTCTTCGTCTTCGACGCCGCGACGTTCGCGTGGTCGGCACTCCTCGTGCTCGGAATCAAGCGATCGATGGTGAAAGCGTCCGACCCGGCGCCGCAGCCGGCCGCCGACGCCCCGGACGAGCCCTCCGCCGGCTTTCGCGCCGAGGCGTCAGCAGGATTTCGGGTGATTCTCGGAAACCGCGACCTGCGGATCCTCGTCGGGCTCTTCTGCGCCCAGACGGTCGTCGCCGGCGCTTCGGCGGTATTCGCGGTGTCGATCGCGCTCGGGCTGCTCGGCTTGAGCCGCTCGGGCCTCGGCTATCTGAACGCCACGCTGGGCATCGGCGGGCTCGTCGGCGGATTTGTTGCCCTCGTCGTGGTGCAGCGCGGACGGCTCGCTCGTGATTTCGGCATCGGGGTCTTCCTCTGGTCGGCGCCGCTGCTGCTCGTTGCCGCGTGGCCTACGGTCACTGCGGCCGTGATCATGATGGTGCTTCTCGGGCTCGCGAACTCCGTCGTCGACATCAACGGGTTCACGATCATCCAGCGGATCACGCCCGAGGAGACGATGTCTCGTGTTTTCGGGGCGCTCGAGAGTGCGCTCATCGGCGGGATGGCGATCGGGGCACTGCTGATGCCGTTGCTGATCAGCACTGCCGGCATCCGCTGGGGTCTCGTGGTCATCGGTGCGGGCGTCGCTGCGATCGTGCTGGCCAGCCCCGCGGCGCTGCACCGCATCGACACGGTGGCCCTCGTCCCGCCGGGCCTCGAGCTGCTGCGGAGTGTTTCGCTTCTCTCGCCGCTGCCAGAGCGGATTCTCGAGCGGCTCGCCCGAGCGCTGGTCCGCGTCGAGCTCGCCGAAGGCGACGTGGTCATTCGGGAGGGCGAGCCCGGCGATCTGTTCTACGTCGTCGAGAGCGGTGGCCTGACCGTGAGCAAGGACGGTCGCTTCGTCGCCAGCTTGGGCCCAGGCGACTACGTCGGCGAGATCGCGCTCCTGCGCGACGTGCCGCGCACGGCAACCGTCACCGCCACAGCTCCCACCGTCCTGCAAGCACTCGACCGCCAGCACTTCCTGCCGGCCGTCACGGGCCAGGACGAGTTCGCCGACGCCGCCGATGCCGCGGTGATGGCGCGCCTGGCGATGCTCTAGCTCTTTATCCCGGCGAGTGGCCGAAAAGGCGGTGGTAGAGCGCCTCCCAGTTCCTGGCGAAACCGCGCCGCGCCGCTCGCAGTGACAGCTGCCCGCCGCACACCGCGGCTTTCGCGCGGTTTTCGAGCGCGTCCTTGACGTGGTAGTTCACGGTGCCGCTGCCGGGCTCCGGGAAGAGGTTCGCGACCGCGTTCGAGCCGCCGAGCTCGAGCGGGACGATGTGGTCGATCTCGATCGTGTAGCCGTAGTACGAGGCGGCCATCCCGTACTCACGCTCGACATTGAACTTCTCCGCCTGCGGGACGTTGCGGATCGTGCTCGTGCGGAAGCTCCCCGAGCAGATCACGCGCTTCGTGAGGCGCGAGTAGTAGGCGCCGGGTGAGCAGGAACGGTCCGGCCGCGCGGACCGCGCGCACCGGCTCGTCTGCGTCCTCCGTCCGAGCAGGACGGTGGGCCCGGTCTGGACGCTGCCCGAGGAGCCGCTGCCCTTCAGCCACTTCGCGACGCCGCCGTGGTGCGAGCACGTGCCGGAGCGATGCGTCGAGTAGCTGTACGTCCCGTCCCGGCAGAGCGCCGTCGCTCCCGGCGGAGCGGCCGCGGCGGAGCCGGCCGCAGTCACCGCCAGGACGCCGACAACCACGAGAAGGAGCCGCATGGGACAGGTCTATCGCAGACATGTCCCCCATGACAAGGCAGAGGCGAGGCAGATCCGTGAGTCCCCCGATGCCGAGTCGCTCGGCCTCGGCGACTCTCGCGGTCCGGATGGACGACGAGAAGACGTGCCGGCTGGAGGGGATGGAAGGACGTGTTGTCGCCTGCCCCGAGGGTGCGTGCGTCTTCTGGGAACCGGGCGGCGCGGAGCTCGAAGGGCGTTGCATGCTCGACGAGATCGACGTCGCCCGCGAACCTGGAGTCGCGCACTGGCTGCTGGGACTCCGAGAGTCTCTCGCGGCCCCGGAGTAGAGCCGCGGCTCATCGTTAGTTCACGGCCGCCGCGAAAGGTGAGGACATGAGCACGGACCACTACCGGTGGGACGAGCGGGTCGACACGTGGGAGGAGGTCGCTGCAAGCGAGGCATTCCTCCGGCTTCGTGACCGGGTCGTCGAGCTCGCCGATCCGCGCGAGGACGACCACGCCGTCGATCTCGGCGCCGGCACCGGCCTCCTTGCACGCGCACTCGCGCCTCGCGTTGCAGACGTCGTCGCCGTCGACTACTCGCCGGCGATGCTCGAGCGGCTGGACGCGCTCGCAGCGAGCGACGGCGTCCACAACCTCAAAACGGTCGAGGCCGACCTGCGCCGGCTGCCGCTCGAGGACGAGTGCGCGACGCTCCTCGTCTCGAACTACGCCTTCCACCATCTCGACGATCCCGGCAAGGAGCTCGCGCTGAGCGAAGCGCGCCGCGTTCTGCAGCCGGGTGGGCGGCTGGTGGTCTGCGACATGATGTTCTCGCTCTCGCTCGAGGCGCGCGATCGGAGGGTCGTCATGCAGACGGTGTTTTCGCTGCTGCGCCGTGGGCCGGCAGGCGTGATACGGATCCTCAAGAACGCGGGCCGGCTCGTCGCCGGGCGCTGGGAGCAGCCCTCGCGGCCCGAGACGTGGGAGGAGATGCTCGTTGCGCGCGGCTTCGAGGACGTGCGCGTCGAGCTTCTCGCGAACGAAGCGGCGGTCGCGGTCGCCCGCCGCCCTTCTAAGAAAGCTCGAGCGCCCGGCGTCCGAGCAGCTGCCAGCGGTAGCTGAACAGCGACTCGCTCCACCGCTCGCGTGCGCCGTTCAGCGGGTTGTTCACGAGGACGTAGCCGGGGCCGGCACCAACGAGCACGATCGCGTGCTCGCCGGAGTTGAACGTGATCGTCTGCCCCGACGGCGCGATCCACGTCGAGTACGGGCCGGCCGAGAGACCGACCCACGCGAGGACGGGATTGCCCGCGAGAACGGCGGCGCGCACCTTGCCGACGCTCGTGCCGTGCAGATCGGTGAGCCGGACGCCGTACCGCGCGGCGAGATGGCGAATCGGAGGCTCGTAGACGCCGAAGCCGCCGTACGGCCCGCTTCCGTCAGCGGGTCCGACGAAGCCCTGCTCCGGGTCGCCCCAGCGGAGGAGACTGCTTCCCGGGACCGGCTTCGGATCGAGGGGCCCGCTGATCGGCAGCTCCGCCTGGAGCCGCAGCTGCCCCACGTGCACTCCCGCCGCCGTGAGGAGCATCGAGAGCGAGGTCGCCTCGCAGTTGTCGCGGAGCACCTGGAGCACCGGCCGGATCCGGATCGAGCTCGAGACGGCATGGAACGGGACGTCGATCCGCGCCCTGCGGGCGGCGCGCGCACGCCGAACAACGCGGCGAGCACGGCGGAGCGGGATTGCGACCACGATCCGGGCGCGGTCATGCACGATCACGAGCCGCGGCGGGAGCTTCGTCACCTTGACGCCGTCCACGTAGACCCTGAGCGGCCGGGGCGGCGGGGGCGTCGACTGCCGCGCAGAGCCGCAGCCCGCGGCGACGAGGACGGCGACGGCGGCAAGGAGAACGGACGCGGCGCGCATCCGCCGACCGTAGCCCCCGCGGATGAGAAGCGCCCTACCGGACGGGCGCGATGACGGTCGACATGGGAACCGAAGTACCTACCGCTTGAGGACACGGTAGCCGCGAAGCCGCTTTCCCCCGACGAGCTTGAAGATCTTCGGATCGTTCTGCGCCTGGCGGTCGTAGTACGAGTTCCTCAACACTGCGACGTACCCCACGTCGTGCGCTGCGAGCCATGCACGCAGGTTCCCGCGACGGGGCAGGGCGACGAGCCGGTTCTCGAACCTTCGGCCCGCGAGCGGCGAGAACATGTGGACGGAAAGCGGGTCGAGGGCGATCGGCTCGCCGTGGATCCGGTCGACCCAGCGGTAGTTGCGATTGAAGACCGTGCCGACCGTCCGGCGGCCGTCCACGATGTCGCGGAGCACCGTCCGCAGGCCGAGGGTGCTGAAATTGGCGGTGGGGATGACGGTACGCGTCGCCATCCAGCCGGCGCCGCCCGCGAGGACGAGCGTCGCGATGCCGAGGGCGAGGCGCGCCCACGCCGGTCGCCAGCTCGCGGTCATCGCCCACGCGACGGCGATTGCGCCGAGCGCTGCGATGCCGATCGTGTAGCGCGAGTACCAGTGGTCCGGCTGGGCGAAGAAGAGCAGCGCGGTCGGGACGACGAAGAACCAGAACACCGGCCGGCACCGCCGCCACGAATAGACCGCGAACACGAGCGTCAGGACCACACCGAAGTAGCTCCACACCGGCCCGAGCCCGCCGGCGTTCATTCCGCCGAGCGTGTAACCCCGCTTCGTCCAGAAGTGGAGATCGCTCGCCCACGAGACGAGCGGTTGGAGGGGCGCGGCATACCGCGCGAGCGAGGCCGGCGCGCCGGAGAGGTGATTCGTCCCGTGGAAGACGGTGACTCCCCCGAACTTGACTTCCATCGGGTAGTACGGGCTGCCCTTCGCGAGCCATGACCGGATGTACCAGGAGAGCCCGAAAACGGCGGCCGGCGCCGCGAAGATCGCAGCGGCGGAGCCGGTCTCGCGCCAGGGCCGGCGTCTCCGGGCAAGGGCGCCGACAACGAGCGGCACCGCGAGGGTCGCGAAGAACTCGCTTCCCGTCGGCTTGACCCCGAGACACAGGCCGGCGGCCGTTCCCGCCGCGCCGAGGAAGAACCAGCGCTGGCGACCGGCTGCCTCGAGCGCGCGGAGCACGAGGAAATAGGCCGCGAGCCCGGTTGCGGTGAAGGTCACGTCCACATCGGACGTGTTCGCCTGCTCGAGCAGGACCGGGGTGAGCAGGAAGAGCGACGCGGCGGCGACCATGCCCGCTTGCGGGAGGCGTGCGGCGCGCGCGATCCCCGCGACGGCCGCGGCGCCGAGAAGCGCGGCTGCGACCTGGACGAGGTCGACGTACTCGATCCCGCCGCCGAGCACCGCGGGCCATGTGGAGAGCAGCTCTCCGTTCTCGGGGTAATACGCGCAACATTGGTTGAGCGGGCTCGTGGAGATTCGGTGGCTCTGGACCCAGCCGATCACGGTCGGAAGGTGGTAGTGGAGCGGGTCGTAGCCGTACGGCGGGAGCGCGAGCGCGAGGACGATGCGCCACGCGATCGCGAGTGCGGCGATCACGGCGAGCAGGGCTACGACCCGATGCTCGCGCGCGAATGCGACGACGACGCTCAGCCGCGGGCGCCGCTCGTGGGCCGCCCGGCGCACGAAAACGAGGAGCGCGCCGCTGACGACGCTGTTCGTGCCGAGGACTCCGGTGATGTCGAGCCGGCCGAGGATCGCGCCGGCGAAGACGAGCGTTGCGATGATCTGCGCCGCGCCGAGGACGGGCACCACTACGAGCAGATCGAGGCAGTCGCGGACTCCGGCCGCCCGCGTCGCGCGAGTCGCACCGGCGAGGACGAGAGCCGTTCCCAGCAGCAGCCAGAGGAAGCCGAGGAGTGCGTGCGTCACGGGCGCGGGGAAGGCAGCGGGCGGTGGGCGAGCCAAGCGGCGCGGAAGAGATCGGCGGCCATGCGCACCGACGAGCCGAGCAACCGGACCTTCGTGTCGCGGTTGTCGATCCACGCGACCGGCACCTCGGCGATCCGCAGCCCGAGTCTCGAGGCGTTGATGCACAGCTCGGCGTCGAACGCGAACCCGTCGATCCGCTGCAGCTCGAAGAGGATCCGTGTCCGCGGCAGGTGGAAGAGCTTGAAGCCGCACTGCGTGTCGTGGATCCTCAGCCCCGTCAGCACGCGGAAGAGGAAATTGAACGTCTTGCCCATCAGCTCGCGGTGCGCGGGTTGGTGGACGATGACGTTCGAGCCGGGCAGGTCGCGCGAGCCGATTGCCATGTCGTTCCCCTCGCGCACGGCGGCGACGAGAGGGCCGAGCTCCGACATCGGCGTCGAGCCGTCCACGTCGGAGACGAGAGCGAGATCTGAGGCCGCCGACAGGACGCCTGCGCGGACGGCGGCGCCCTTGCCGCGATTCCGCTCGAAGGAGATGAGCCGGACCCGCGAGTCGTTCGCCGCGTGGGCTTCGACGAGCGCCCGCGTGTCGTCGGTCGAGCCGTCGTCCACGACGATTACCTCCACGAGCTCCAGGCCTGCCGCCCGGGCTTCCCGTTCACCCTCGGTCTCGAGGACATCGAAGAGGATGGACAGACGCCCCGACTCGTTGTAGACCGGGACCACGAGCGAGAGCGTGCGGGGTTCGTCTGCCCGGGACTCCAAGTGCGCCGACAATACCAACGCCTCCGAACGGCTCCTGCCGCCCAAATCGCCACAAT
>Ga0265338_10002904_pt1 | contig 24936 bp, 22 predicted proteins | sample 42126metaG_FD_193579 | JGI IMG/M metagenome (GOLD analysis project Ga0265338, IMG submission 193579) | Rhizosphere microbial communities from Carex aquatilis grown in University of Washington, Seatle, WA, United States - 4-21-26 metaG | ecosystem: Host-associated > Plants > Roots > Rhizosphere... | reverse complement strand
CACCCCGGGCACGTCTGGCGGCCACCACCGGGCAGATCTGGTGGCCGCCAGCGGGCACCTCTCGCGACCGTCACCGGGCAGAACCTCATGTCCCTTGACAATCCGGCGGTGGGTTCGCATCGGCGCGATGGTCACCGTCATCGTCGTCCGCCCTCGTTGGAAGCCGCTGCTGGCCGGGACGGCACTCACGGTTTCCGGCATCGTCGAGCACAGCGGCATGGGTGCCATGGCCATGCTGCCGGGGATCATGCTGCTGTGTGCCGCCGTGCTGACCCCGGGTGACTCCGACATCGACCACCAGCGGCGCCAGCAGTTGATGCGCGAGCTGGCCATGTACTCGACCCCAGCGCAGCGGCGCGATCTGGAAGCCGCTTTTGACCGGTATCCCGATGCCGTCACCGGCGAGATACGCGAGATCCTCGCCAGCCCGGGCACGCTGGCGTACAACAACGCATTGCCGGGCGCCGGGCGGTACTAGCCCGGACATCACGTTGCGGCGGCGGGCGAAGCGCCGTAGACAGGCAGCCTGAGCGGTTCACGTCGAGTTCGGTGACCAGCGCCTTCCCGCATCGAAACCGCGGCGGCGCGGCCTGCGAAGCTGTGATGGTGACGACCTCGATGGCGGTGGCGGCGGCGTGGGCGAGCTGGTGATCGTGACGGGCCCGCCGGGCGCGGGAAAATCCACTGTGTCCGGCCTGGTGGCCGACAGCTTTGACTCTTCTGTGCTGATACCGGCTGACTGGTTCTTCGGCCGGTGGCGCCGCGGGGCAGTCGATCCCTGGCTCCCGCAGGCAGTGCCGCAGACCAGTGTTGCCGCGGACGCCGCCGCCACGGCGACTGGCGCATTCGCCCGCGCGGACTGCTGGGTCGTTTATGACGGGTTCATTCCCCCGGGAAGCCTGCCCGGGTTCGCGGCCGCCGCGGGGCTTTCCGCTCTTCACTACGCCGTGATCCTGCCGCCGGTGACGACGTGCACGGAGCGGGTGGCATCACGGGTGGGGCACGGGTTCGCCAGCGTGGCTGCCACGCGCACCATGCATCGCGACTTCGCGCAGGCCGCGCTGGACGCCCGGCACCTCATCACTGGTGCCGAGGCTGCCCCCGAAGATGTCGCCCGGCAGATTCTGGACAGGCTTGCCGCCGGCCGCCTCCGCTGGAGGGCACCCGGCGACAGTGCTCTTGCCGGATCGACTTGACGGCGGCGGCCGTGAGCGGGCACGCAGCCTGGCTGCTGCCCGCGCCGCTGACGAGGCTGACTTGAGCGAAGGATCGCGCTGAGTGCGGGGCTATCGACGGTCAGCCGGGTATCCGCGGTGACCTTCTGGTGTGGTACGGCGTGGTACGGAGAGCTACGCCAGCGGTATGACACTTCCGGAAGAACCCGCCGCGACCGACGTAAGCGTCCGGCAGTTCGTGTCGGACTCTGGAGCGGTCACCCGCGGCCTTCGGCAGGGGCGCGCGTACACGCTAACCCTGAACGGCGAGCCGCTGGCGAGGATGATTCCGATCCGTCGGCGCCGCGCGATCCCGAAAGGCGAGGTCTTTGCCATCTTCGCCACGGCGCCGGTAGTTGACGCGGACGAACTGCGTGGCGACCTGGATGATGACGTGAGCCAGGACCTACGCGATCCGTATGAGGGGACCGGACTGTGACCGTCGTCCATGATGCCGGCGTCGTAGACACCAGCATCATCGCCGCGCTCAGGCTCTTCGACCCCTCGGAACTCCCCGACACGATCTTGATCACGGCAGTGACGCTAGGGGAGTTGTCCTTCGGCCCGCACGCGACCGATGACCCGGTAAAGCGCGCGGGGCGCGTTGCCATACTGCAGCATGCTGAGGCGACCTTCGACCCGCTGCCGTACGATCAGGGCGCGGCCAGGCTGTACGGGCAGATCTGCGCTGCGGTTCGCGCGGCCGGCCGACAGCCTCGCAAGCGTTCTTCGGACCTGCAGATCGCGGCAACGGCGGGCAGTAATCAGCTCCCGCTATACACCTCCAACCCGGACGACTTCCAGGGCCTAGAGCGCCTCGTCGAGGTAGTCGGCGTGAAGGCGCGCTCGGAACTAGACTCGGTGGCAACGGTGGCAACGGTGGCAACGGTGGCAACGGTGGCAACGGTGGCAACGGTGGCAACGGTGGTGAGCGGAGGGAGCTGCGTGTGACCGCGGAAGCATCGGAGATGGTGACGGTCCCTCGTGCCGAGCTTGACGCGCTGCGGGCTGAGGTAAGGAGGCTGAGGCGTGAGGTCGGGCGCAGCCTGGCCCGGGCGCGCATGGAGGCCGACCCCGGCCCGGGGGACGGCTCGCTGACCATGTCGCGCAGCGAGCTCGCGCAGGCGTGGGGAATCGGTGAGTGATCGCCAGATTCGTTTCTCCGGCGATTCCTGGCAGGAGATCGAGGCGCTGCCCGAGTCGGTGCGGTGGACGGTTCAGCGGGTGATCTTCCACCTCCTCGAGGAACCTGTCCCGACGCTGGCCGACCCATTCCCTGAAGACGGCCCGCTGCCCGGGGCGTACGAGCTGCACCTGCCCTCTGACGGCGTGACGATCTGGTACGTGGTGGCGCCTGACCGGATTCGGGACTGAAGGGAACTGCTGCCGCTCTCAGCCGGTGCCAGGTTGTTTCGGCCGTCATGCCGGTGGACGCGAGGCGAGTTCCCGCCGAAAACCGGGCTATGTCGGTAGCCGATCAGGCACGGTATCCGGGCAGTGCATTGTGCCGTTTCCTAGACAGCACCACGTTCGGCGGTGGAGCCGAAGCCGTAAGCGCTTGTGAGCCTGCCGCGCTCGGCTGGTGGCCCTCCGGCTGCGATTCACCGGCCTGACCTGCGATAAAAGAAGAGAGCGGGTGACGGTAATCGAAACCGCATGACCAGCTTGGAAGGCTGGGGCTCTACCATTGAGCTACACCCGCGCGACAACCCCCGGCGTCAGCCGCCGCGAACCGTCCCCAGTAGGTTACCGGTTCGCCCCGCCCCCGCGCACCGCCGGCCACGGCCAGGCCACAGCCCGCCGCCAGCGGGTGAGTCACTCGCCTGTAACAAGTGGACGTTGACCGTGTAACGTTCACCGTTTCTCCTGAGTTCATGGCTTTTCTTGTCGACGCTCAGGACCAAGCGGCCGGAACCCCCGGGCCGGCGCCGCACCCGCTCGCCCCGCTGACCGCGGCCGAGATCGAGGCCGCCGCGGCCGCGGTCAAGTCCGGCCAGGACCTCGGCGACACCGCCCGGTTCGTCTACGTGAGCCTTTACGAGCCGGACAAGCACCAGGTCATCGCGTTCGAGCAGGGGGCCGCGGCCCCGGAGCGGCTGGCCCGGGTAGTCATCAGGGAACGGGCCGAGCACGCCACCTACGAGGCCGTGGTCCGGCTCAGCGGGTCAGCGCCAGCCGAGGTCGTCAGCTACCAGCGGGTCCCCGGCGTGCAGCCGAGCGTCATGCTCGAGGAGTTCCTCGCCTCCGAGGACATCGTCCGCCGGGACCCGCGCTGGCAGGACGCGATGCGCAAGCGCGGCATCGAGAACTTCGACCTGTGCATGATCGACCCGTGGTCCACGCCGAACGTGGAGCCGGGCGTCGGCCCGGACGACGGCCGCTTCGTCACCCCGCTGACCTGGGTGCGCGACGACCCGGAGGACAACGGCTACGCCCACCCGGTCGACGGCGTGGTCACCAAGGTCGACCTGGACACGATGACCGTGGTCAGCGTGGAGGACTACGGCGTCATCGAGGTGCCGAAAAAGCGGGCCAACTACTCGACCGCGAGAATCACCGACCCCAGCAACATCCCCTACTTCCCCGAAGGCCCGAGACAAGACGTCAAGCCCCTCGACATCACCCAGCACGACGGCCCCAGCTTCCAGGTCGACGGCCACCACCTGTGCTGGCAGAAGTGGGACCTGCGGATCGGCTTCACCGCCAGGGAGGGCCTGGTCCTGCACCGGATCGCCTACGACGGCAGAAGCATCATCCACCGCGCCAGCCTGAGCGAGATGTTCGTACCCTACGGCGACCCCGGCCCGATGCACTACCGCAAGCTGGTGCTGGACGAGGGGGAGTACGGCATCGGCCTGCTCACCAACTCGCTCGAGCTGGGCTGCGACTGCCTGGGCGAGATCGCCTACCTGGACGGCGTGGTCAACGACAACGACGGCCACCCGGTCACCATGACCAACGCCATCTGCCTGCACGAAGAGGACCACGGCATCGCCTGGAAGCACACCGACTTCCGGACCGGCTACGTGGAGGTCCGGCGGATGCGGCGGATGGTCATCTCCAGCATCGTCACCGTCGGCAACTACGAGTACGCCTACTACTGGTACCTGTACCAGGACGGCACGATCGAGTACGAGGTCAAGCTGTCCGGCGTCATCTCCAACGGCGTGATCGCCGCGGGGGAGACCCCCGAGTACGGCACGCTGGTCGCCCCCGGCGTGTACGGGCCGCACCACCAGCACTTCTTCAACGTCCGGCTCGACATGGCGGTCGACGGGGCCGCCAACCGGGTCTACGAGGTCACCCCGACGGCCGACCCCGAGGGCCCCGGCAACCCGGTCGGCAACGCCTGGCGGGCCAGGGAAGTCCTGGTGGAAGACGAGACGATGGCCCGGCGCGACGCCGACCCCCTGGCGGGCCGCTACTGGAAGGTCGTCAACGAGGGCGTCAAGAACTCACTCGGCCAGCCGGTCGGCTACAAGCTGCTGCCGAACCACGTGATCAGGCCGTTCGCGCACCCGGGTTCCGCGGTCGCCCGGCGCGCGCCGTTCATGTTCCACCCGCTCTGGGTCACCGCCTACGACAAGGACGAGCTGTTCGCCACCGGCGACTACCCGAACCAGGCGGAAGGCGGGGCCGGGCTGCCCGCCTTCGCCGCCCGGGAGCGCAACCTGACCGACACCGACGTGGTGGTGTGGTTCACGTTCGGTACCAACCACGTCGTCCGCCCGGAGGACTGGCCGGTGATGCCGGTTCACCCGATCGGCTTCAAGCTGCTCCCGGCTGGCTTCTTCGTCGGCAACCCGGCGCTGGACAACCCCCAGCCCGGCGGCGATCACTGCTCCCATCACGACGCGAACCTGCACATAGAGACCCATGATTAAGAGGAACGGGAGCATGGCGACTGCCCAGACAGAACAGGCCGTTGAATCCGGCATAACCCTGCAGGCGCGGGTCCTCTCCTTCCCGGAGGTACTCGCGCAGTCGGTCGCCAACATGGCGCCGAGCGCGGCGATGGCGCTGCTTCCGCTGCTCGTCTTCTTCTCGGCCGGGAACGCGACCTGGCTGTCGTTCCTGCTCAGCGTCGTCGTGCTGCTGGTGGTGGCGTACTGCGCGTCGCTGTTCGCCACCCGGATCAACAGCGCGGGCTCGTTCTACGTCTGGGTGACGCGGGCGCTCGGCCCCGGCGCGGGCAGCGCCGCGGGCTGGGGCCTGGTGCTCGGCTACCTGTTCACCGGCGTCGCCTGCGTGATCGGCTTTGAGATCTACGGCGCCAACCTGCTGTCCGGCTACGGCGTCATCGGGGCCGGCAACCACTGGGCGCACCTGATCCTCTACCTGCTCGGCGGCATCGCCCCGGCGGTGATGGCGGTCTCCGACATCAAGATCAGCCAGCGGCTCGCCTTCTTCCTCGAGGCGGCCTCGGTGACCATCATCGGTGTGCTGTGCATCGCGGTCTACGTGCACAACGGCGGCGTGATCGACCACGCCCAACTGGGACTCAAGGGCGGCAGCGCGGGCGGGGTGGTGGTCGGCATGGTGCTGGCCATCTTCGCCTTCGTCGGCTTCGAGTCGGCGGGCGCGCTTGGCCAGGAGGCCAAGGACCCGGCCCGGAGCGTGCCCCGGGCGATCCTCTGGTCCTGCGGCATCATCGGGGTGTTCTACCTGATCGTGTGTTACGCCCAGGTCTACGGCTTCGGCGCCGCCGCGTTCGGCAAGGCCAGCGCGCCGATGCCGCAGCTGGCGGGCATCGTCGGCCTCGGCTGGCTGGGCCACGTGATCGCCATCGGCATCACCTGCTCGATGTTCGCCTGCACGCTGGCCTGCCTGACCGCGGGCTCGCGGATGCTGCTGTCCCTCGGCCACGACGGGCTGCTGCCCAAGGTCTTCACCCGCACCACCAGGCACACCAAGGCGCCGGGGGTGGCGATCTGGGCGGTGGCGGTCCCGATGACGGCGATCCCGATCGCGTACATCGCCGCGGGCTCGGTCGACACGGTGCTCACCGGCGTGGAGGGCACCCTGGCGACCTACGGCTTCATGCTCGCCTACGGCCTGGTCGCCCTGGCCGCGCCGATCTACCTGTTCAAGCTGAACGAGGGCAAGCCGCTCGCCTGGATACTCGGCCTCCTCGGCGCGGTCACCATGCTGTTCGTCTTCTACGTGAACTGGATACCGACGGCGATACCGAACGACATCTTCCCGGCCCTGGTCGGCAGCTTCCGCTGGCTGCCGTACGTGTTCCTGGCCTGGACCGCGATCGGCCTGGCCTGGTACCTCGTCGTCAGGGTGACCCGGCCCGAGGTGGTCCGCGCGGCCGCCACCTGGGGCGACGCGACCGACCCGGCCGCCGCCGCCGAGGAGGCCGCGGGCAACCGGGTGTAACGGACCCGCGCCGGCGGCCGCCGATCAGAAACAACTTGAGATGTCGGGCTGGCGGGACTCGAACCCGCGACCTCGTGCACCCAAAGCACGCGCGCTAGCCAAGCTGCGCTACAGCCCGTTTACCACCGTGAGTGTATCGCGGCCGGCCCACTTCGCGGCCCGGTCACGCTCCGCTCTCGAAGCAATTCGACTCGGCAAACAGCTGACAGGACCGGGTCTCATGCAGCCACCGCAGGCCGGCGCGCCCCGATCCCGTCAGCCGCGTGCGGGCATGTGCGCGCATCCACCCCTCGCCCTCCCCTGCCACCAGACGCGGTTACTGGCTGCGAGGATAACTCCACCCCTGGTCCATATGCCTGACCTGACGGTGAACATTCGCGCCGGTAGAAGTCTTTATCATCCATGATTAGCGGATAAATTAGTACACATATTCTAGGATTTGCGACCTGTGGGCGGTAGTATCCCGCTATGAGCGAGACGGGGTCTGCCGCCCTCGGGTACCGGTACGCGAGGCCTTCGGCGCTAGCGGGGAACGAGCTGTCCCTGGCCACCTCGGGCGGGGTCACCGAGGCCGGCCCGGCGCTGCTCGCGGCCGCCGCGGTCGCCCGCGCGCAGTACCACGTGGCGGCGGGCACGATCCGGCTGCTCCGCGATCCCGTGGTGACCAGCAACGCCGACCGGCTCCGGTTCGAGTCGTTCTCCGGCTGCGGTGGCGTCCACGCGCGGCTCGACCTGCCGCCGGACGCCCTCGGGGCCGCTCAAGGTCGGCGACCGACGCGGACGCCGCCCTGGTCGGGCTGCTCCTCGGCTGGGGCCCGGTGATCAGCTGCCCCGAGCTCACCGCCGCGGCCGGCCTTTCCCGCGAACGGGTAGGGCCGGCCCCGGCGACCGAGGCCGACCGCCGGGCCCTCGCCAAGACGCTGAAGCCGCTGCTCGACGGGCCGACGTGGGAGAGGCCGAAGCCCATCATGATGGGCAGCATCCAAGACGGCATGTCCTTTGCCCTCAGCCAGATGACCGCGCAGGCGCGGGGCGAGGAGCCGGAGCCGTCGGCCGCCGAGCAGGAGCGGCGGGACTGGTGGGAACTGCGCCTGACGCGCAGGCCCTGGGGCTGGTACCGGCCGGGCCCTCGGTGGACGAGCCTGCGCTTGTCACGGAGGAGGCATCAGCCCTGTCCGTTATCTCGGCTCCGGCGAAGACGGCTGCGGTGACGCAGTCAGCCGATCTCGTTCGGATGCTCTCGCAGTTGCTTGAGGACGCTTCGGACACCCTCGCGGTGGAGCGGGCCCTCGCCGGGGCGGTGCGGCTGGCCGCGCTGCCGCTGCCTGAGCGGGCTGCGTCGGCCCGCCCGCTGCTCAAGCGGGCCAGGAAGCAGGCGCTTGACGACTTCCAGGGGCCGTTCAGCGGGCACGCGATCCGGGCCGACCTGGGCTGGCTCGCGCTCACCTGGGGTACCGGCGAGCTGCCGCCGCCCAGCACCGCCGAGCACCAGGGCTGGGACCCGGAAGGCCGCAACCCCCCGTGGCCGAAGCGGCGGCCGCAGATCCTGTCCGGGCTCCTCAGCGCGCGGATCGGGGAGGCCTGTACGCTGATCGCCGCCGGCCGGGTCGGCCAGCTGCGAGCCGAGCCCCAGTTCGCGGACGGCACGATCAGCCCGGCGGAACTGGACGACCGCCGGGCCCGGTGGGCCGCCGCCAGGCTGCCGCCGTGCCGGTACGACCTGGAGATCGCGCGCCTGCGGGCGGCCCCGGCTAACGGCGAAGCGCTGGCACTCGAGCCCGTGGTGACCGCGTCCCAGGTCAAGTACCGCAGGACGCCCTGGGGCGAGAAACTGCCGTACACCGACGACCGCCCCGCGGTGCTGGCCCGGCTGGCGACCGCGCCGAAGTCGGCCGCGGCGCCGTACTCCTGGCGACGGCTGACCGACCTTGAGCACTCCCGCGACGACCGGCAGTACGCCGTGCGCCATACGGGCGTTCGCCTTGACGAGATGGTCGCGGCCTGGTCGTTGCTGTGCCCGCACGACCCGGAGCTGGCCGCCGCTCACCTGCTGACCCCGCTGTCGGACGGCCTGCAGCCCGGCCGGACCGCAGCCGTCACGGCGCTGCGGGGACTGGCCGGCCTGCCGGGGACGTTCGGCCCGGTGGGGCACCTCGCCCTGGTCACCGGCTTGTCCGGGGCCGCGGCCGAGGGACGGATCGCGGCCGCGGACGCGTGGGGCCAGCTGGACCGGGCGGGGCGCCTCGACCCGGTGCTGGCCGCAGCGGCGGTCAAGCTCGGCGTGAACGGCGGCGCGCTCAAGCTCATCCGGATCGCGGTCGGCCTCGGCTACGCCGCGGCCGACCCGGCGTCCGCCGTCACCGTCACGCAGACTTGCCTGGCGGCGACGGCCGCGCTGCTGCCTGGCCGCCCGGCGGGCCTGCACCTGCTGCTCGAGCTAGCCGCCCGGTCCGGTGCCGGGTCCCTGGCGGTTCCCCCCGCGGTGGCCGCACTCGCCGCGGGGAAAGGCGGGGGCAAGCTAGCCGGGGCCGCCTGGCGCCTGACCCGTCTCGGCTAACCGCCCGGCTGCCTGCCTGGTCGATACCCTCGTCACCGCGGACTTCGTGATCGACAGCTACCGCAGGCAATGGAACATCGGGAAAAGCTAATCCGGGTGTTCCTCGCCCCTCCCGCCCCAGCTCGCCCGCCCCAGGCTCCCGCCCCGCCCCGCCCCGCCCCGCCCCGCTCCGCTCCGGCTGGGTCCGGCTGGGTCCCCACCACCCACCTCCCCAGCCCCACCCGCATCACAACAACTCGAAAAAAACTTTGCTTTGGTCAACTAGAACTGCTCGAATGTCGTACGCACTAGCTAATCTTGTCATGTTGATGGATTTCGCTATAGCTGTTCGGAGGGAGGGCTGGCATGGATGGACATCGGGATGACCGGCAAACAGCCGCCGACGAAGACGACTTCGACCTCGATGAGCACATCGACTGGGTGATCCGCGAGATCGAGGCGGGCCGCCAGCAGGTGCCGCCCGAGCGCGAGGCCGAGGGCCCGGCCGTCTCGGTCAGCCTCGGTGACGCCGCCGACGTGGACCCGGCACTGCTGGCCGCGCTGTGCGGCCCGGACGGGCTGGGCGGGCAGGCCCTCAGCGCCGCGTTCGGGCAAGACGCGGCGGCCGACGTGCTCCGCCCGGGGCCGGTGCTGGCCGCGTTGACGGCCGAGCAGGCATCCCGTGTCGGTGACCTTTCCGACGATGAGGTCATCGGGGTAGTGCAGGCGTCCCGCCGGCTGGCCAACTGGGCGGACTACCTGCAGACGGTGGGGATCGCGGTGATCGCCCGCCGCCGCCAGGCCCAGTACGAGGCCGCCGCGGCGAAGGGCAAGCCGCCTGGCTGCCGTGACGGCGAGTTCCCGGGCGCGGAGCTGGCCATGGAGCTGGTCGACACCCCGGCTTATGCCGGCCTGCGGGTCGACACTGCCCTGGAGCTGACCGGGCGGCTGCCGCGCACGCTGGCCGCGATGGCCGACGGGTCGATCGACCTGTGCCGGGCGCTGACGATAGCTTCCCGCACCGCCGTCCTGACCGACGCCGACGCCGCCTACGCCGATGAGGTCCTGGCGGCGGCCGCGCCTGGTAAGCGCCCGGATCAGCTCGCCCGTAAGGCCGCCGCCCTCGAGATGAAGCTCGCCCCGGAGGCGGTCCGTGCCCGCAAGGAACTCGCCCGGCAGCTGGACCAGCGGGTTGAGGCCCGTCGTGAGGCGTCGGGCAATGCCAGCCTGGCTGGCCGCGAACTCGACGCCGTGCAGGTGATGGCGTCCAAGGCGCACATCGACGCGGTCGCCGCCCAGCTCCGTGACTCCGGGCAGTTCGACGCCACCATGGGCCAGCTCCGCGCCCTCGTGCTGACCGACCTCACCCAGGGCCGTGAGCCCCTCGACCGCATAACTGCCCAGGCCGTGCCGCAAACCCAGGCCCAGGCCGTGCCGCAAACCCAGGCCGCGCGTCCGCCCGCGGGCACCGCGCCCCCGGTCTCGGCCGTGCGCCCCGCGGGCCCGGAGCACCAGGCTCCCGGCGACCCGGCCGCGCTGCCCGCGCTCATCAACGTCGTTATCCCCGTCGAGACCCTGCTCGGCCACGGCACTGCCCCCGCCGCCGCCGCTGGGTGGGGCCTGCTCGACGCCGGCGAGGCGCGCGCCTTCACCCGGGCCGCCGCCGGCCACCCGAGGACCCGCTGGTGCGTCACGGTAACCGCCCGCGACGGGACCGCGGTCGCCCACGGCTGCGCGCCTGGCCGGCATCCCTGGCCGGGGACCGGTCCGCCTTGGCCGCACGGCCTGGCCATCACCCTCGAACCAGTCGCCCGCGACACCTGCGACCACGCGCACGCGGAGGACCGCTACGTCCCAAGCCGCAAGCTCCGGCACCTCATCCGGGCCCGGGGCCAGACCTGCAGCGCTCCCGGCTGCAACGCCCAGGCCGTCTCCTGCGACATCGACCACACGGTGCCCTACCCCGATGGCCCCACCTGCGAGTGCAACCTCAACCCCAAGTGCCGGCGCCACCACCGGGTCAAGCAGGCCCCGGGCTGGCGGGTGACTCAGCCCGTACCGGGTACCGCCGCCTGGACCACCCCGTCCGGCCGCACCCACGCCACCAGCGCCACTGTCTACGACCACTAAGCCGCCGGGTTGCCCAGCCGGAACGGCAGGCTCCCGTCGGTGCGCGGCCCGGACCACTTCGGCGAGTTCGTCACCGTCGAGCCGTCCGCCCGGGTCAGCTCGAAGCCCTCGTAGCCGTGGTCCCGCACGTCGTCGCAGAGGATGCGGTAGACGTAAGAGCCGCCGGTGTAGGCGACGTACCGGCGCGGCTTGCCCTTGACGTTCGACCCGTAGTACTGCGAGTCGTCCTGGGCGAGGAGGCTGGCCTGAACCATCGACTCGGCGTGGTTCGTCCATGCCTCGTCGGCCGCCGGGGTCGCTTCGATGACGCTGACGTCCTGCGCCTGCAGGTACGCGAACAGCTCGGAGAGCCATTCCACCTGCTGTTCGATCGCGACGAAACCCTGCGACCGGATGGAGGGGCTGCCCGGCCCCCAGATCATGAACGAGTTGGGGATGCCCGCCATCGCCAGGCCGAGATACGTCACCGGCCCAGCCGACCAGTAGTCACTCAGCCGCGCGCCGTTCTTCCCGGTGATGTCGACCTGGAGCAGCGCCCCGGTCCCGCTGTCGAAGCCGGTCGCCAGGATGAGCAGGTCGAGTTCGTAGCTGGCCGATGCCGTGCGCACTCCGCTCGGCACCACCCGGTCGATCGGATCGGCCCGGACGTCGACCAGGGTGACGTCGGGGCGGTTGTAGATCTCGAGGTACCCGCGCTCGCCGATGATCCGGCGGGAGCCGAGGTGGTAGCCGCGGGGGACGAGCTTCTCGGCCGTCTCGGGGTCATGCACGCGCCGCCGGATCTCACTGCGGATGAATTCGGACACCCGCTGGTTGACTACCTCGTCGGTGAGCAGGTTCGCCACGCCGGAGAGCGGATAAAAGCCGAACGGGTGGTCGAAGGCGCTGCGCATGAACGCCGCGAACTCATCGTCCGACATGCCGCTGATGTCGGTCTTGACGAAGTGGTCGTAGAGCACGCCGCCGGTGGACTGCCGGGCCGCCGCCCGGTACTCACGGTAGTTCGCCTTGAATTTCCGGATGTAGGCCTCGTCCACTTGGAGCGGGCCGGCCGGAGTGACGAACTCGGGGGTGCGCTGGAAGACCGTCAGGTGGGCGATGGGCTCCTTCGCCAGGGCGGCGATCACCTGCATGCCGGTGGCCCCGGTGCCGATCACCCCGATCCGCTTGCCGGTGAAGTCCACCGGCGCCTGCGGCCAGCGCGGCCCGTGGTACAGCTCCCCGGCGAAGTCGGGCAGCCCGGGAATGCCCGGCGTGGCCGGGTTCGTGTAACCGCCGGTGGCCCAGATGACGAACCGGCCGGTGACCTGCTGGCCGGCCTCGTCCGCGAGGAACCAGCGGCTGGTGCCGGCGTCCCAGCGGGCCGACTTGACCCGGTACCCGAGGCGGATGTCGCGCCGCAGGTCGAAGCGGTCCGCCACGTGGTTGGCGTACGCCTCGAGCTCGGGCTGGGCGGCGAAGTAATCCTTCCACTCCCAGTCCTGCTCGAGCTCGGGGGAGAACGAGTACGAGTAGGAGTAGGAGTACACGTCGACCCGGGCCCCCGGGTAGCGGTTCCAGTACCAGGTGCCGCCCACGCCGTCGCCGGCTTCGAGCACGACGATCGAGGGGTAGCGCTTGCGCAGCTCGTGCAGGGCGTACAGCCCGCCGAACCCGGCGCCCACGATGACGACGTCGAACTCGGCCGGACGGCCCCCGGTCGCGCGCTCTCCCGGCTCCGCCATCTCCGTCCCCCTCGATAGCTAACTGTTTGAACTGAATAACATTAGTTTGGTTATACAAAGGAATCACGGCGAGGACAAGGGGGCTGTTCAGGTCGTTTCCCCGGCCAGCAGGTCCTGAGCGCGCACGTAGCCGTCGCTAACGTCCGGAGGATTTGGCGCCCAGGCCGGCCAGGCAGAACCGCACCAGGTTGTCGGCCAGCTCAGCCGGATCGCTCTGGTCAAGCCCGAGCGTGATGCTGTGCGCCTGGTTGGTCATCAGGCCCGTGATGTAGGACGCGAGCCGGCTGCTGTCCGCGCCCGCCGACGCGGGCAGCTCTCCCGCGGCGACGGCCGCGAGGATGAAATCGCGCAAGAGTAGCTGCTGCGGCATGGCGGCGGTCCGCACCCCCTTGGGGTACTCGATGCTCAGCCGGAGGTGCTCATGCGTGATCAGGCCCCGGTAGGCGACATTGCCCGGGTCCGCGATGTAGGTGAAGGGCCAGCGGATCGCGGCGCTGAGCCGCATCAGCGGGTCAGCCAGCCGCTCACAGTCGGCGCGCGCCCGCTGGGACAGGTCCAGGAGGTATTCCTCGAGCAGGGCGAGCAGGAGCTCGTCCTTGCTGCGGAAGTAGCGGTAGAAGGTTTGCTGCGAGATCCCGGCCTTCTCGATGAGCTGCGCGATGGTAAAGGGCGCGCCAGATGTCTCGTAGTAGAGAATGCGGGCGGCGGCGATCACGTTCTCCGCCTGCTCGACGGTCTTCTGCGCGGCCCGCTGCACCAGCTCCGAGCCTTCGACGGCACGCCGGCGCCAGCCTGACCCCAGGTCCAGCTGGGTCGGGCGGGACCGCGCCGGGACTTCACTCACGGTTTCATCCCTCAGTATCGTGGATCCAGTAACGTGACTCTCCTCGTCACGAGAGCAAAATTACCGACCTGCCGGTGAGAACACCACGTGGATCGGGGACGAACCCCGGTGTTCAAGCCCGACCACGCGCGGTGCGGTATGCGCGTCGTCCAGCCGAAGGCCCGGCAGCCGGTCGAGCGCCGCGTTGAGCGCGACCGTCATCTCGGCCCGTGCGACGTGGATGCCCAGGCACACGTGGGGGCCGGTGGCGAAGCCGACGTGGCCACGGGGCGGTCGGCGGATATCGAATCGGTCCGGGTCGGTCCAGCGGTCCGGGTCCCGGTTGGCGGCGCTCAGGTTGAGCTCGAGCACGCACCCGGCGGGGAGGTCCAGCCCGCACAGGGTGGTGTCGCGGGTGACCAGGCGGCGGAGAACGGGATTGATCGGCTCCCAGCGGACGGCTTCCTCGACCGCCGCCGGGATCAGGGAACGGTCCCGGCGCACCGCGTCCAGCGTCTCGGGATCGCTCAGCAGGGCCGCGAACACGATGCCCATCTGCCGCCAGGTGGTACCGGACCCGGCGGTCAGCAGCAGCCGTGAGAAGGCGAGGATGTCCTCGTCGGTGAGCAGGTGCCGCTGCCCGTCCTCGGTGAGCTCGCTCTGGACCAGGACCGTGAGGAGATCATCCCGGGGCTGCGCTCGCCTGTCTTCGATGACTGACCTGAGGCGGCTGGTGGCCCAGGTGAACGCCTCGGTGATGTGCTCGGGGGCGCGGGTCCGGTCCGGGTTGCCGAACAGCTCGCGGAACCGCCAGGAGTCATCCGGGCCGAGCCCGAAGCTGCCGGTGATCGTAAAGAGCGGTATGCGGGCGCAGAGCTCGGCGTTGAGCTCGGCCGTCCCGCGCTCCTCGAAGGCGGACAGGGCCTTGTCCACCAGGCCGGCTATCCACTGGTCGATCCACCACTGCCGCATCCGGGGCGCGAAGGTTCCCTGGGCCAGGGCCCGGTACCGGCGGTGCTCGTCGCCGACCATCTCGAGGATGCTCCGGCCGAACCGCTGGGTGGTCGGTCCCGCGTGGTGCTCCGAGGAGAACAGCAGGTTGTCCCTGAGCGCGGTGGCGCAGGCCTGGTAGCTGAAGGCGGAGTAGTGCGGCAGGTCCGGGCGCTGGCTCCGCCCCGCCGGAACTCCGAGCAGCTCAGCCACCGATCCCCGGTGCACCGGGCCGGCCGCCCGCAACTCGGCGAACGCGGGATGGGGATCTTCGACCAGTACGCCCTCGTTCATCTTCCTGACGTGCGCTTCCACGTCGTACAGCTGCTGGACATGCTCGTCGTCGCTGACGGCGCGGGCTGCACCGACTCCCCTCACCAGGCGATCGCCTTCAGCGACGGTTGCCTGCTCTGTCATGGCCCTGGCTCCCTTGCTCGGAGACAGCGATCGCGATGCCGCTCTCTACTACGTAGTATTAGAGAGATGTTTTGTCGTTACAAGAGGCTGATTCTGATGAGCGCGTTAGCGCGTTCACGTGATTGAGGACCGGGCTGCCCTCGGCCGGGTCAGAGATCGAGGACCAGCCAGGTCAAGCGCGGCCATCGACTCAAGGGTCACCGCCAGCACCCGTTCGGCGATCATGGTGCTTTCCCGGACCCGCATCTTCAGGCTCGTCCGTCCCATGCTGCTCAGCCGCAGCCAGGGCGGGCCGACTCGGCGAGCTGCTGCGCGAACCCGCGCAGGGTCTGGATCACCAGGTCGGGCCGCTCGAGGGCGGAGAAGTGACCGCCGGCCGGTTCGCGGTGTATTCCACCTGGTAGAAGCGGGCGGCCGAGGCGGCCGTGTTGGTGAACCAGTAGATCGACGCCACCGTCAGGATCTCGTCGGCGGGCAGCGGGCAGCCGGGGTCGACCCAGGCCGGGGCGGCGACGCGGGTACGGGGTCGCGGCCCGCTGGACGGCGCCGGCGCCGGAGACGCGGTTCACCACCACCAGCCTGGCCCCGGAGCAGGTCGCCTCGCTGCGCCACTGGACTCTCCTAGTGAGCTAGGTGTATTTAGTTACATTAGCCCCGTTGCCACGAGAATCTAAGACCCGTAGCCGCGAGAATCGAGTTCAAGCAGATGGCGCAAGTCAGACTGATCGACGCCGACAGTCATATCTCTGAGGTAGCTGACCTGTGGACGTCGCGGGTCCCGGCCAAGTTCGCCGATCAGGTTCCCCAGATGGTCCGGGGGGCCGACGGCCGTGACGTGTGGGTGCTGGACGGCGAGACGATCGGCGTCGTCGGCCGGTCGGCCCCGGTCGACTGGGCCGGGTTCCCGCCCGAGTACCCGCCGCGGATCGACGACATCCACCCCGCCGCCCACAACGCCGCCGAGCGGATCAAGTACCTGGACCAGGCCGGCATCTGGGCCCAGGTGCTCTACCCGAACGTGGCCGGCTTCGGTGCCCAGCGGTTCCTGCGCATCGCTGACCAGGAAGTGAAGCTGCTAGCCGTCCGGGCCTGGAACGACTTCCTGCATGAGGAGTGGATCTCGGAGTCCCCCGAGCGGCTGCTGCCGACCCTCAGCCTGCCGTTCTGGGACGTCGCGGCCAGCGTGGCCGAGATCGAGCGGGGGGCCGGCCGCGGGTTCCGCGGCATCCTGTTCACCGGCGAGCCGCAGCGCTTCGGCTTCCCCTACCTGGGTGACCGGCACTGGGACCCGGTCTACGCGGCGGCCCAGGCGCACCGCATGCCGATTCACTTCCACATCGGCGGCGCTGAGACCGGCAGCGAGGCCCAGCCGCGGATCTCCGCCCACGGGTACCAGGGCGCGATGACCTACGGCGCGGTCAGCCTGTTCCTCAAGAACGGCGTGCAGACCGCCGACTTGCTGCTGTCCGGGGTGCTCGAGCGGTTCCCAGAGCTGAAGTTCGTCTCGGTGGAAAGCGGCATCGGCTGGCTCCCGTTCACCCTCGAGGCGTGCGACTACCACTGGGCCAGGTCGGGCCGCGGCGCCGGCGCCGCGCAGCTGCTGCCGTCCGAGCTGTTCCGCCGTCAGGTGTACTCCACCTTCTGGTTCGAGGAGATCGCCCCCCACCACCTGCTCGACGTGCTGCCGGTGGACAACATCCTCTTCGAGACGGACTTCCCGCACATCACCTGCCTGTACGAGAACATCGAGGAGACCATCGCCACCGGGCTCAAGTACGTGCCCGACGAGACCAGGCACAAGTTCCTCTGGGGCAATGCCGCCCGGCTCTACAACATCCCGGAGCCGCCCGCCGACTGGCGCGCCTAGTGGTTCAGCTGGACGAGTTCGAGCGGCTGGCCGCGCAGGTGAGCAACTGGGGACGCTGGGGCACCGGCGATCAGCGGGGGACGCTGAACTTCATCACCCCCGCGGTGGTGGCCCGGTCAGCGGCGGCGGTGGTGACCGGCGAGGTCTTCTCGCTCGGCATGGACCTGTCCCCGGCCGGCCCGCAGACCGGGATCGTCGCGGGCCGGATCAATCCGCTGCGCACCATGCTGGCGATCAACAAGCCGATCAGGCCGGCCGGCGACTCCCCGGCCTACAGCGATGACATCGTCACGATGCCGATTCAGGGTGCCACCCACTGGGACGCGCTGTCCCACATGAGCCGCGGCGGCGTCCTCTACAACGGGATCCCGGCCGATGTCATCGGGGCCGACGGCGCCGCCAAGCTGGGCATCGACGCGGCGGGCGTGATCTTCTCGCGCGGCGTGCTGCTGGATGTCGCGCGTCACGAGCACGTCGACAAGCTGCCGAATCGCTACGAGATCAGCAACCAGGTGCTGCGCGAGGTGGAGGCGGCCCAGGGCACGCCGGTACGGGAAGGCGACATCGTGCTGATCCGGACCGGCGCCTGCGGGGCGTTCCTGCGTGGCGACCGGGCCGGTTACCGGGCCGACCCGTCCGGCCTGGTCTACGACGCCCCGCTGTTCTTCAGCGAGCGCAGCGTGGCGGCGGTCGCCATCGACAACATGCCGGCCGAGCTTCGGTCGCCCGATCCGTCTGCCGTTGACCTTCCCGTGCACGTCCTGTGCCTGATCATGATGGGCTTGCCGCTCGGTGAGAACTGGGTGCTCGAGGGGCTGGCCGAGGCGTGCGACCGGGACCGCCGTTACTCGTTCCTGCTCAGCGCCACCCCCGAGCGCTTCCTGTACAGCACCGGCGGCATGGTCAACCCGGTCGCCGTCCGGTAGCCGAACGGCCCGGTAAACGCCGCACTCAGCGTGCGGGGAACTGCTTACCCGGCCGCCGCCGGTACCTCCTCGCCGCTCCTGATCAGCACCGACAGCACCGAGCGGGCGGCCGAGGTCACCGCCTCCAGGGCCGGGTCGGCCGGCAGCGGGCCCGGCGCCCGGGGCGGCGTCCGCGTCTCGATGGCGTCGGCGACCGCGCGCAGCGTCCCGGTGAGCGCGTGCACGGCCCGCGGATCCGGCACCGGCGCGCCGCGCCCGATCGCCACCACGGTCGTGGTCACCGCGTCCATCGCCTCTTCCAGCGCCACCACCGCGGGCCACCAGGCAGCCGCCCGGCGGCTGACGTAGGCCGGCTCGGACATGGTGCGCTGGAACTCCGCCCGCAGGTTGGACAGCGCCCGGGACGTGCGGCGGCGCAGCCGGGACCGCTCCCCGGGTTCCTGCCCGGGCGCCCACCCAGGGGACCGGGCCGTCCCGGTCGCCGCGATGCGCGCGGCCGGCGTCGCCGCCAGGGCCTCGTCCGCGTAGCCGGACACCGCCCGCAGCGTCTCGGCGAACTGCCCGGGCAGGTGCGCCTGCCAGGCTGACGGCCAGGGCGCGTAGCCGATCAGCAGCACCACCGCCGACGCCAGCGCGGTGTCGACGAGCCGCGCCTCCGCCACCCGCCAGCCGCCGACGTCGAGCATGTCGATGAGCAGCACCACCAGCGGCGTCAGGAACGTGGCGGCCAGCCCGAAGTTCCGTGCCTTGGCGTACGGCAGCAGCGCCGCCAGCACGCCGAACGGCAGCAGCAGCCACGGCCCGTAGGGCACCAGCGCCAGGATCCCCGCGCCCAGCACCGCGCCCGCCACCGTGCCGGCCCCGCGCTGCACCGCCCGGGCGAACACCGAGCCGTAGTCGGGCTTGAGGATGATGCCGACCGTGAGCACCAGCCAGTAGGACCGCTGCAGCGGCACCACCTGGCTGAGGGTGGCCGCCACCCCGGTGCAGATCATCAGCCGGAGGGTGAACTCCCAGGCGATCCGGCCGGCCAGCAGCTGGTCCGCCAGTTGCCAGGCGCGCGCCCGCAGCCTGGTTAGCGGCCCGGCCGCGTCGCCGGGCGGCGCTCCCGTCCCGGCCGCCCGGGCGGGCGGCGTCCAGTTCCCTGACAGCACCCGGACCAGGGACACGATGGACTCGCGCAGCGCGAGCGCGCCGGGCGTGTCCGACCAGGCGGGCGGGATGAACGGCAGCGCCGGGCGCCCGCCGGCCCCCGTGGCCCGCCGCCCGCCGAGACCGAGCGCGCCCGACCCGGGCCCGCGCTCGTCAAGTATCGCGTCCGCGAGCCGGTCAATGTCCTCGGTGACCAGCGGCGGCACCCGTTCCCCGGTCGCCCGCAGCGCGGTGCTGGCCTCGGCGAACTGGTGGCTGGTGTTGAGCACGCCCATCAGCTGCATGTCCCGCGCCGAACGGCCGCTGGCGGAGGCCCGCCCGGTCAGCATCGCGTCGTAGGCGGCGTTCAGGGCGCCGGTGAGCGCCGTCCGCGCTCCCGCCGCGGCGGGCGTCCCGATCGCCCGCAGCCCCTGCGCGAGCAGGTAGTAAACCTGGGCCACGGCCTTGCGCTCGGCCGACCGCGGCGCGATCAGGTACCCCGGGGTGATCAGCAGCAGCGCCCACGCCGCCCCCGCCAGGAACTGCAGCGCCGTGTGCCACCAGGGGCGCAGCGTGCCAAGCGGGCCGAGCCCGAGCGCGCTGTAGACGAACAGCTGCAGCCCGGTCACCGAGCCGACCGCGCCCAGCCGGGCCAGGATGGACGACACGCCCGCGACCACTACCACGGCGCCCACCGCGACCCAGCCGCGCCCGTGGATGAGCGTGCCAACCAGCAGCCCGGGCGCCCCGCCGAGCACCGCCGCGGTGCCGATCCGCCGCACCCGGGTCCAGTACGGGCCGCCGGTGTCGATCATCACAGAAAGCAGCCCGCCCATGGCGGGCAGCAGCGCGAGCTCCCGGTGCCCGGTGCCGAACGCCACCGCCATCGGGACCCACAGGGCGAGCACCGCCTGAGCCATCGTGCCCCACGGCACCGGCGCCTGCTTCGACCGCATCACCTCGGCCAGCCACTCGGGCACCACGTCGTTCAGCCAGTCGGGCACCGCGAGCCGCGCCTGGCTCGCCAGCCGGCTCGGCTTGGGGCTGTGCACAGCCCTAAGGCTATAGAGACATCCCGGCCGCGCCCGCTGGGACGCCCGCGGCCATCGTCGGTGCGGAATCGGCCGCGGTGTCGGTCACGGTGGCGGCGGTCGGCCCCGGACGGACCGGCATCGCCGATCGCCGCCCGGGTCGCCTACGCCCTGTCGGCGTCGTGATCCGCCGGACGGGCCGGCCCGGAAACCGGTACAAAGGGCGCCATGAAGATACTGCTCCGGGTCCTGGTGTCGATGGCCGCGCTCGGCGTCGCCGCCTGGCTGGTCCCCGGGATCGTGCTGACCGGGCACGACACCGCCGCCAAGGTGTGGACGCTGCTGGTCGTCGCCGTCATCTTCGGCGTCGTCAACGCGATACTCAAGCCGGTCATCAAGACCGTCGGCTGCGCGTTCTACGTGCTCACCCTGGGCCTGATCGCGATCGTGGTCAACGGCCTGCTGCTCTGGCTGACGAGCTGGATCGCCTACGACAAGCTGCACGAGCCGTTCCACGTCACCGGGTTCGTCGCCGCGGTGGAGGGCGCGCTCATCGTCGGCGTGGTGACCTGGCTGGTCCACCTGGTCGTGCGCGACGACGAGTAAGCCAAAGCAGCTAGCCCAGCGAATAGACTTAACCCTTAGACTTTCGCTGCGCCCCGGGGTCCGGTGCCCGCGCAGTCAACCCATCCACGTTCCTGGAGTCACGCCGCCGTGAAGACCGATGTCGAAGAGCTCAGCCCGACCCGCGTCCGGCTGAGCGTCGAGGTTTCCTTCGAAGAGCTCAAGCCGAGCCTCGACAAGGCTTACAAAGAGGTGGCGCAGCAGGCGCGCATCCCCGGGTTCCGGCCGGGCAAGGTCCCGCCGCGCGTCATCGACATGCGGATCGGCCGCGGTGCGGTGCTGACCGAGGCGGTGAACGACGCGCTGCCCGAGTTCTACAGCAAGGCCGTGCAGGAGGCGGAGGTGTTCGCGCTCGGCCAGCCGGACGTGGAGATCACCCAGCTGGACGACGGCAAGGAGCTCACCTTCACCGCCGAGGTCGAGATCCGGCCCAAGTTCGAGCTGCCTGACCTGGCCGCGCTCAGCGTCACGGTCGACTCGGCGGAGGTCACCGACGCGGACGTGGACGAGTACCTGGACAACCTGCGCGAGCGGTTCGCCAGCCTGAAGACCGTGCAGCGGGCGGCCGCCGAGGGCGACTTCACCACCATCGACCTGTCCGCCAGCGTCGACGGCGAGCTGATCGAGGACGCGCAGGCGACCGGCCTGAGCTACGAGATCGGCAGCGGCACCATGCTTGACGGCCTGGACGAGGCGCTCACCGGCCTGTCAGCGGGCGAGCCGGCCACCTTCCAGACCGAGCTGGCGGGCGGGGCGGCAAGTGGCCGTGAGGCCGACGTCACGGTGACCGTGCAGGCGGTCAAGGCCAAGGAGCTGCCCGAGCTCGATGATGACTTCGCTCAGCTGGCGAGCGAGTTCGACACCCTTGACGAGCTGAAGGAAGACACCCGCAAGCAGCTTGCCCGGGTCAAGAAGCTGCAGCAGTCCAGCCAGGCCAGGGACAAGGCGGTGGAGGCGGCGGTCGACGCGGTCGACATCCCGCTGCCCGAGCACTTCACCGAGCACGAGCTGCACCATGCGCGGGAGAACATCGACAACCAGCTCGCCCAGATGCGCATGTCCCGGGATGACTACCTCGCGTCGCTCGACAAGACGGAGGAGGAGTTCGACGCCGAGCTGGTCGAGCAGTCCCAGCGCAGTGTCAAGACCAGCTTCGTGCTCGATGAGCTGGCCCGCACCGAGAACCTCTCGGTCAACCAGGCCGAGCTGTCCTACTTCGTCGCCGACCAGGCGCAGCGGCTGGGCGTGAGCCCTGACTACTTCGCGCAGCAGCTGGTGCAGAACAACCAGATCAACGTGGCGGTCACCGAGGTGCTGCGGGGCAAGGCCGCCACCATCGTGGCCGAGCGGGTCAAGGTCGCCGATGAGGCGGGCAACCCGGTCGACGTCAAGGCGCAGATCGAGGAGCTCAACGCGGACGTGGACGCCATGCTGGCGGCCCAGGCCGCCGAGCAGGCCGACCAGGCGGGCGACATCGAGGTCAGCGACCTGTCGGTCGACGTGGCCGCCACCATCGAGTCAGCCGCCAAGGGCGAAGTGGTCGAGGGCGAAGTCGTCGAGGGCGAAGTCGTCGAGGACGGGCCCGCCGAGGAAGCCGGGGCGGACGCTGACGGCGACGCCAAGGCGTAGCCAGGCGGCAGGAAACGCGCGCGGCCCGGGTCCATTCTGACCCGGGCCATGTGTGTTTCTACAGAATTCAATGTCCCAATTGTCGCATTTGGTGGTTGACGCGCAGCAGTGAAAGCGCAACGGGGTGCGCCCAAAGCGAACAGCGGGCCGCGCCGGACGCTGTCACTCCGCACTGGCGTTAATGTCCATTGCAACGACACCCGAAGTGGATGGAGCAGGTGACCACGTGACAGAGCTAGTCCAGCCAGTTGCCCGGACGGCTACCCCTGACGCTCCCGTGATTCCAGGCGACCAGCTGTTCCAGCGGCTGCTGCGGAACCGCATCGTCTTCCTCGGCCAGCAAGTCGATGATGACATCGCGAACCGGATCGCCGCAGAAATCCTGCTGCTGTCGGCCGAGGATCCCACCCGCGACATCACGATGTACATCAACTCCCCGGGCGGCTCGGTCTACGCGGGCCTGGCGATCTACGACGTGATGCAGTTCGTGCCCAACGACGTGTCCACGTACGCGATGGGCATGGCCGCGAGCATGGGGCAGTTCCTGCTCACGGCAGGCGCCCCCGGCAAGCGCTACGCCATGCCGAACTCCACGATCTTGATGCACCAGCCGTCCGGCGGCATCGGGGGCACCGCCACCGACATCAAGATCCAGGCCGAGCAGATGCGCTACGTGAAGAAGACGCTGTCAGACCTCACGGCGCGGCACACCGGCCAGCCCCTGGACAAGATCCTCAAGGACGCCGACCGCGACCACTGGTACACCGCGCGCGAGGCCAAGGAGTACGGCTTCGTGGACCACGTGGTCAGCAGCGCCCGCGAGACCCCGTCCGGCACAGTCACCGACTGACGGCCGCCACGCGAGCCAACTCCGCAGACCTAACTCCGCAGACAGGGAGAAGCCGAACGTGACCCAGTACCCATCGTCCAGGTACGTGCTGCCGTCCTTCGTCGAGCGTACGTCGTACGGGGTCAAGGAGATGAACCCGTACAACAAGCTCTTCGAGGAGCGGATCATCTTCCTGGGCGTCCAGATCGACGACGCGTCCGCCAACGATGTCATGGCCCAGCTGCTTACGCTGGAGGCGATCGACCCGGACCGTGAGATCACGATGTACATCAACTCGCCGGGCGGGTCGATGACCTCGATGATGGCGATCTACGACACCATGCAGTTCATCCAGCCGGAGATCACTACCTGCTGCATCGGCCAGGCCGCCAGCGCCGCGGCGGTGCTGCTGGCGGCGGGGACCAAGGGCAAGCGCATCGCCCTGCCGAACTCGCGGATCCTGATCCACCAGCCGGCCACCGAGGGCGGCTACGGCCAGGCCAGCGACATGGAGATCCAGGCCGACGAGATCGACCGGATGCGCAAGGCCATGGAGACCATCCTTGCCCGGCACACGGGCAGGAGCGAAGCGGAGATCGAGCGCGACATTGAGCGCGACAAGTTCCTCAGCGCGGCCGGGGCGAAGGACTACGGCATCATCGACGAGGTGCTGACGGCGCTCAAGCGCGGCCAGACGGCCGCGGTGCCTGTAGCCTCTTAAGCAGGGGCTGGGATGGGCCCAGCGGACTCCGCCCGGCCTTCAGCGAAGGGGCCGGGTGCCAGCGCGACCGGGAGAGTCTTTTAGCGGGAAGGGCCTCACCTCTTCCCTCCCGGGGCGCCGAGGGGGTTTGATTGGGACATCGGGCTCCACAAGGCGGTACCGTCAAATAGCAAGTGGTTGACGGCATGGCGGGACATGCCCGCCACGCCGGACCGGCAAGGTCCGGCATGGCGGCCCCATGTAAAGGAGAAACTGGGTGGCACGCATCGGTGACGGTGGGGACCTGCTGAAGTGCTCGTTCTGCGGAAAGAGCCAGAAGCAGGTGAAGAAGCTCATCGCCGGGCCAGGTGTGTACATCTGCGACGAGTGCATCGACCTCTGCAACGAGATCATCGAGGAAGAGCTCTCGGAGCCGGACGGCATCAAGTGGGACAGCCTGCCCAAGCCGCGGGAGATCTACGAGTTCCTCGACGCCTACGTGATCGGCCAGGACAAGGCCAAGAAAGCCCTCTCCGTCGCGGTGTACAACCACTACAAGCGGATCCAGAGCGGCGGCGACCGCCCCGGCGACGACGCGGTGGAGCTGGCCAAGTCCAACATCCTGCTGCTCGGCCCGACCGGCTCGGGCAAGACCCTGCTCGCCCAGACGCTGGCCCGGCTGCTTAACGTGCCGTTCGCGATCGCCGACGCGACCGCGCTCACCGAGGCCGGCTACGTCGGCGAGGACGTCGAGAACATCCTGCTCAAGCTGATCCAGGCGGCCGACTACGACGTCAAGAAGGCCGAGACGGGCATCATCTACATCGACGAGATCGACAAGATCGCCCGCAAGTCGGAGAACCCCTCGATCACCCGGGACGTGTCCGGCGAGGGAGTGCAGCAGGCGCTGCTGAAGATCCTGGAGGGGACCACCGCCAGCGTCCCGCCGCAGGGCGGCCGCAAGCACCCGCACCAGGAGT
>Ga0265338_10002903_pt1 | contig 24938 bp, 28 predicted proteins | sample 42126metaG_FD_193579 | JGI IMG/M metagenome (GOLD analysis project Ga0265338, IMG submission 193579) | Rhizosphere microbial communities from Carex aquatilis grown in University of Washington, Seatle, WA, United States - 4-21-26 metaG | ecosystem: Host-associated > Plants > Roots > Rhizosphere... | reverse complement strand
AGCGTGAGAGTATTTTGTCGTATCAATTGTCTCGACAACATCATGCATTAAATTAACTCCATGAGGAAAAATATTACGAAAAGGTATTGCGACATTTTTACGGGGCTCTTCAGAAGTCGCAACTTCATACAGCGACGGCGTAAAGAGATGGTAGCTGTGTTTGTTGATTAGTGTGATGTTGACCTCTGTATGATCCAAATTTTTTAATAATTGTAGTGTTGACGCAACACCCGCAAATCCCCCACCAATAACAACGACACTTTTTGCATCTTTTTTGACATGATGGTTTCCCTTTGGTTTTTTGACAAACAAGTGATACCAGGCAAAAATAAGAAGAATATAGAGAACAAAATTAATCGGTGCAAAAATTGTGGACAGAAATTGGTGCATATATTTAGTATAAACATATTTAACATATCGGTACAAGAGGGCGCTTAAAGGACTGAAATTTCTGATGCAGGAATCCAGGCCTGGCGGTGATTGTAATTAATTTCATACCATACTATCTGTGTTTCATTTTCTGTGAAAGCCGAGACGAATATCGTACCTTTCGGCGCATTGCCGATAATATATTCTGCTTTATTTATCGGTGCTCCATAAACGACAGGATTACTTCCTTGCGACGAAGTCAATTTCACTGCTGTACCACTTCCCTGCTCGACAGCATCCTGGGGAGCTGCTAACCAGACAAGCTTTGCGTTGGTAAACCAGCTTGCTACACTGGGAATTGCATCGTCGTTTGCTATTCCGATAAACGGTATAAGCGGATTATCAAGAATTGATGGATTCTGATGAGCTGGCATAATGGCAGTAACAGACGGCTGAATAATAGCATCATTCTCTCCATACCACAGGTGATATTCCGTCATACCTGAGCCTTCTGTGTCTTTTACTTTTCCAAGATAATAATAACTAATATCCGGCTCAATAGTATTGGTAACATCTATTCCGGTTGTAATCGGAGCAGAAGATGGGATTTGAACATATCCGGTTCCGGGACCATTATAAAGGGAGAAGAAATTAAAATATGCCGGATATACTGTCCCATTGGGACTAAACGGTAGAATATTTTGCAACGGATGCAGACTAATAATATGAGAATGAGACTTTTCTGTCGGATATGCTACACCTTGTTGATGAATGAGCGAGAAATAATAATCCCATTGCCAGTAAGGACCGGGATCAAGATGATTGGGAGCTTCCGCAAGAGTCGGAGGCGGAATGGTCCCATGGCTTACTATATGGTCATGATCCAGTGGTATAGCATATTTTTTTGCCAAGTATGCACTCAGTCTGGCAGAACCCAAATATTCACCTGCACTATACCAGGTAAATCCGCTTTGCTGAAAGCTTGTATGCTCAATCCCAATTGATCGCTGATTATACCAGTAATTTCCCGATTGATAGGAAACGTCTTTTTCCGGAACGAGTTGATAAACTGTTCCGTCGGTATCGACAATATAGTGAATACTCACCTCATTTGCCGAGTTATGAAAGATGGAAAAAGCAAACGATAATGGTCCTTCCATTCCATGAATAACGATAAACTGTATTGGTAAATCGAGAGGACGATTTGCGTCTTCGTACGTACAGGGTGCTGTGCTTTCCACAGTATTACAATCATATTTACCCGGATCAAGCATGCAGTCAATTGCTCCTGGATAGTCAGTGTTTCCATCAGCCATACATCCACGAGGAAGAACAGACTGGAAAGCGAGATGATTTGCCGTTTTTTTATTGGGCACAACTGAAACAGGCGCGAGAGCTATCTGTTCTCCGGTATCAGATGTTGCGGTAAATCCTTTATTCATAAGCGCATAAACAGCATTTGCATACATTGTTGCTGATGCTTTTGTAGATGCATGACTATACAACGCAACTGCACCATACCAACCGGCAAGATTTGTAGGCAAATGGTGATTGGGAGAAAGTTTCAGTGCATCTTGTCGCAACACTGATGCGCCGCCTTGGATATTGGCTGTCATATCTATCTTTACTTGGTTTTCGCTAACATGCAAAAGCGAAGCTGCTTCGTCCAGGGTGTTGGTACGGCTATTTTTCACGAGATCCATACAACCAAAGCCATTATCAGTGCTTGGATATCCGTTATGCATACTCATTCCTCCTTCCATATAACAAAGAGTCATAAGAAGCGGTTCCGGCACACCAAATCCTTTCGCTGTTTGGCGAAAAACTGTCTGTAACGGTTGGCTCGAAGAAGTGTGATTGAATTGTCCAATCCCCTTATCTATAAAGATAAGAATGAGACAGAGTATGAAAAAAAATATTCCCCGCCAGAGATATGCAGACATGCACAGATTAAATCATACTGTATTAAAATAATGCAAGTTTTAGTCTTTTCTTTTGAGAAGCAGATCGCAGAGCTGTTGCAAGAGTGCCTGTTTATTTGCATCAGAAGTGAGCGATGGGATAAACGTTTTTGCTTCATTGATCAAATTTTCTATCTTTTTTTGACTATAACTCAGCGCGCCTGTTTCTTCGAAAACTTTTTTTATAATCTCTTGTTGTGTTTTGGTTATTTCTCTTTTGCCGTAATATTCTTGAAGAATTTCTTTTTGTGTTTTTGTTCCGTTTTCCAAACTATATGTCAAAAGAAGTGTTGTTTTATCTTCTTCTATATCTGAAGTCGTTGATTTGCCAATATATTTCTCGTCTCCATAAATTCCCAGGATGTCATCCTGAATCTGGAATGCGAGACCAAGCGGCTCGCCAAACTGTTTCACCTTTCTAAGAAATAAATTGTCTGCTCCACCAAATATCGCGCCGACTGTCATCGGTCCGACAATCGTATAGTTAGCAGTTTTCAGGAGATGAATATCGTTTACAAGTTTTTCGTCCCGTTTTTCAGGAGGTTCTATATCAAGCATTTCTCCCAGGATGGTATCGACTTTATTCTGAAGAAAAATGGCAAGCGCACGGGTTTTACGATTTTCAGGGAAATTACTTTCCGTAATCAGTTTGGTCGCAAGAGTGAATCCGAGGTCCCCCTGGCAGATTGCCTGAGCTATGCCGTAATGTCCTTTGCCATTTTGGATATGCATGGTGGGTTTTCCCCGTCGCGTCAAGCTCTCGTCAATAATATCATCATGGATAAGAAAGGCTGTGTGCAAGATTTCAAAAGCCGCAGCAGGCTGTAGAATTGCCTTTGTTGATTCCTCTGTCACCAGTTCATATCCGAGTTTTACCAATGTTCCGCGCAACATTTTCCCACCACTGAATCCATCGGTGAGGTTTTCATTCAGTTTTTTAAGCGCAGGAAGTCTTTTTGCAATCTCATCATTCCACGCTTGCGAAAACAGAACAAGTTCTTGCTCAATCTCTTGTACCGATTTTTTGAGGTATGCCGAAAAATCTATTTTCATAGCAGTACTATTATAAGGGGCAAGTTTCTATTTGCAAGATTCTCGTGAGAAAGGTTATACTAAAGTTAGAAGAATTTTTTGATGAAAACGCTGTCCAGAATTATCGTTTCTCTATTTGTCATAGTGGATGTTTATTTCCTCGGCAAGATTCTGCTGGGTGGGGAAAATATCCAGGTTTTAAATCCGAAAGGAATCATTGCATTGCAAGAAAGAGAGGTTGCCTATGTCGCAGTTTTCTTGATGCTTGTTATTGTTATTCCTGTTTTTATCTGGGCGTTTTATGTCGGCACAACCTATCATGAGGGCAATAAATGGGCAAAATATACTCCAGAATGGGATCATAGTACGAAGTTGCAAGCTTTTATCTGGGCTTTTCCCATTGCAATCATTTGTATTCTTTGTGTGTTAGTTTGGAAAACCGCTCATAGATTAGATCCGAGTGATGCAATCGCCTCTACTCAGAAAACAATGACCATTCAGGTTGTCGCCACCCGATGGAAATGGATTTTCATTTATCCTGACCAGCATATTGCAACGGTGAATTTGCTTGAGATTCCTGAGAATACACCAGTTCATTTTATGCTATCAGCATCAGATACACCCATGAATTCATTCTGGATTCCCCAACTCGGCGGGCAGATATATGCAATGTCCGGAATGGCTACACAGACATATCTTATGGCGAACGGAGTTGGTACCTATCGAGGAGCAAATTCTGAAATAAACGGCGCCGGCTATGCACAAATGACGTTTACCGTAAACTCTGTTACCCAAAATGATTTCACTAATTGGGTTGCAAGAGTAAAACAATCAGCAACTCCAACTCTTGATCTTAACACATTCAATAAGCTTGCTCAGCCAAGCCAAAATAATCCAGTAGCATATTATTCATCGACACAAGATAATCTTTTTACTACAATAGTTACAAAATATTTGGCACCAGGAAAAGGAATGGAGGGAATGTAATACTTATGGAGCAATTTATTTTAGGAAGACTTACATGGAGTTCTCTGCCGCATGAATGGTTTACCTTGGGTGGAACAGTTGCGTTTGCGACTATTTTGATTGGTCTTACAATTTTTCTAACAAGAGTTAAACGCTGGAAGTGGCTCTGGAATGAATGGCTTACTTCAACCGATCCGAAGAAAATAGGAATAATGTATATCATCATTGCTTTTCTCATGTTCCTCCGCGGTGGACTTGATGTGGTAATGATATGGCTGCAGCAAACAATAGGAACGACAAGTTCGCCGGGTTATTTGGGTGCAACGCATGGATATTTGAGTGCTGATCATTTCCAACAGATCTTCACAGCACATGGCGATATTATGGTTTTCTTTGTCACCATGGGATTTCTGTTCGGTCTTATTAATTTGATCGTCCCGTTGCAAATCGGTGCTCGTGATCTTGCTTTTCCCTTTCTAAATTCTTTGGGTTTTTGGCTTTACTTTGCCGGCGTTGTTCTTATCAATATGTTTTTTGTTTTGGGCGGAGAATTTGCAGCAGCAGGTTGGCTTGCTGTCGCACCGCTTTCTGAATTGCAATTTAATCCGGGAGTCGGCGTTGATTACTGGATATGGAGTTTGCAGGTGTCCGGTTTGGGAACACTTATCGGAGGGATTAATTTTGTCGTGACTATTCTTAAAATGCGTGCTCCGGGCATGTCTCTTATGCGCATGCCAATGTTTACATGGGCGTCCCTTATGGGGATGATTCTTGTTATCTCAATTTTCCCAATTCTTGCGATGACGATGATTTTGCTTACGCTGGATCGATATCTCGGCATGCATTTTTTCACTCTTGATAATGGCGGGAATGCAATGATGTATTGGAATCTTATCTGGATGTGGGGACATCCTGAAGTATATGTTCTTATTATTCCTGTCTTTGGAATTTATTCAGAAATTGTTTCCACATTTGCGCAAAAGAAAATATTCGGTTATACATCTCTGGTTGTTGCCGTTGGCGCAATTACGCTTCTTTCTTTCTCTGTCTGGCTTCATCATTTTTTCACAATGGGCGCAGGAGCCGATGTTAATGCCTTTTTTGGCATTATGACGATGTGGATTGCCATACCGACGGGTGTACAGATTATAAACTGGCTTTTCACGATGTTCCGCGGTAAAATCATTTTTAAATCCCCTATTTACTGGTTCTTTGGTTTCGTCAGTACGTTTACTTTTGGTGGAATGGCAGGACTTTTGATGGCACTTCCTCCTGTAGATTTTCAAGTTCACAATAGTTTGTTCTTGGTTGCGCATTTTCATACCATGATTGTCGGCGGCGCGCTTTTTGGTATTTTTGCGGGTTTTACTTATTGGTTCCCCAAAGTTTTTGGTTTTAAATTACATGAGCGAATTGGTAAGTATGCGTTTTGGACTTGGCTTGTCGGTTTCTTTCTCTCATTTGTCCCTCTTTATATTCTCGGCATGATGGGTGCCGTAAGAAGAATGGATACGTATTCTCCATCATTGGGTTGGCAACAACTATTCACCGTTTCCCTGATTGGTGCATGCGTTATTATGTGTGCGGTCGGTCTCCAAATATTACAATTGGTTGTAAGTATTATTCAAAGAAAACAAAATCGTGATCTCACCGGTGATCCTTGGAATGGAAGAAGTCTTGAATGGGCAACAGCATCTCCCCCTCCCTTTTATAATTTTGCTGTCATACCACAGGTTCATAGCCGGGATGCTTTCTGGGAAATGAAGAATCCCAAGGGCATCTCCTCCTCCGAGGTGGCGAAACAAAAGAAGACTTCTATAAAATACGAAGATATTGAACTTCCCAAAAACACTCCTATGGGAATTTATCTTTCAGGATTTATTTTCCTTTTCGGACTTGCAATGGTATGGCATGCCTGGCTCTTTGCAATTATCGGTCTCGTTGGCGCGATTTGTTGTGTAATTTTGCGTACCTTTGATGAGCATACAGAATATGTTCTCACAGCAGCAGAAGTTGAACAGATAGAAAAAAAGTTACGAGCTAAAAGTTAAAATCAAATATAACCATGGCAAAACCAATGATACACCATCAAAATCATCAGGAAGCGATAACCAATGATAAAACAATCTTTGGCTTCTGGGTGTATCTTATGACAGATCTTCTCATGTTTGGCGTGCTTTTTGCTACATACTCAGTGCTTCATGGAAATATTTTTAATGGTCCAAGTGGAAAAGAAATTTTTGATTTACCGTTTGCTCTCACAGAAACGATAATTCTTCTCACGAGTAGCTTCACGGCAGGGCTTGCTATCTGGGCATTGCGCAATAATAATAAAAATCAGGTGCTTTTGTGGTTTGGCATAACATTTTTATTGGGACTTTCCTTTTTAGTTTTAGAACTGACTGAGTTTCATAAGCTGGTCCTTGAAGGAGATAGTTGGCGGCGGAGCGCTTTTCTTTCATCATATTTTTCTCTTGTCAGCACTCATGGATTACACATTACAGCAGGGTTATTTTGGATGCTTATCTCATTAATTAAAGTGAAATCTCAAGGTATTACTCCTGGGCTTGCAAGAAAATTGACGCTTTTGAGTCTGTTCTGGCATTTTCTGGATATTGTGTGGATTTTCATATTTACGGTAGTGTATCTTATGGGAGCGATATAATAAGAATTTATGGTTCGACAAGCTCACCAATAAATTCTCTCTGAGCGAAGTTCTGCATAGCAGAACGAAGTTGAAGAGTTTAGATAAAGAATATGAATAACGAAAATTTAACAAATATCAATAAAACGGAAAGTAAAAAAATATTACAATCTTACATAACAGGATTTATTCTCTCAATCATCTTGACGCTTGTCCCTTATATTCTCGTGATGGATCATCTTTTAACTCCGTTGGTTCTTGTCGGTGTTATTCTTGTTTTTGCTTTTGTCCAATTAGCGGTTCAATTACTTTTTTTCCTTCATATAAGACAAGAATCAAAGCCACGTCTAAATCTGGTTATCTTTCTTTTGTTTTTTGGTACAATACTTGTTGTCGTTGTTGCCTCTGTCTGGATTATGCAGCATCTCAATTATAATATGAGTCTTGTGCAATTTAATAACGTCATGAATTATGGAGAAGGATTTTAAACTACTGATTAAAGCATATTATCTTCTTGCCAAACCTGGAATTATTTATAGTAATCTGTTTACCGCAATAGGCGGTTTTTTTCTTGCAGAGAGAGGAAATTTCTCAATTGGAATATTTTTTGCAATGATTTTCGGTTTAGGTTTTGTCATTGGCTCAGCGTGCGCGTTTAATAATTACATCGATCGGAATATTGATGCAAAAATGTCCAGGACAAAAAAACGGGCAATCCCCTCAAAAACTATCCCTACAAAACACGCGATTATCTTTGCAGTAATTCTTGGCGTTTTGGGTTTTTCTTTGTTATTATTCTTTACAACCCTTCTTGCTGGAGTTATTGCTTTTATCGGATTTCTTTTTTACATTGTTTTTTATAGCATTGAAAAGAGAAGATCGGAATTTGGCACAATAGTAGGCAGTATCTCAGGTGCGGTTCCTCCTGTCGTTGGTTATTGCGTCGTTACCGGGAAATTTGATATCGCCGCTTTTCTCTTATTTCTTATTCTTGTTATTTGGCAAATGCCACATTTTTATGCAATCGCAATTTTTCGCAAAGAAGATTATAACGCAGCTTCAATCCCAGTTTTACCCTTAAAAAAAGGAATACATACCACCAAAGAACATATTATTGTTTATATTCTTGCCTATATTGTTGCTGTTAGTTCTTTAACAGCTTTTGGTTATACGGGTTATACCTTTCTTATTACTAATTTACTCGTAGGAATTATGTGGTTAGGGTTGGCACTCAATGGACTGCAATGGACAGATAACGAAAAATGGGCTCGACGGCTTTTTTTCTTTTCACTGGTGGTTATTGTTGTCTTCTCGGTATTATTAGTTATTAATCACTTTTTGCGATGATCATCAAAGCCCTGAAACTCCAAATAGTCTTCCTACACCATAGGTGACAAGCATGGCGAGCGCGCCGCCAGTTACTACGCGGACAGTTGCACGAAGTACGCTTGCATCCCCTACTTTGGCGCTTATCGTACCAGTAATTGCTAAAGCTATCAAGACAGAGATAAATGTCATAAGAATTTTGATAGATTGCGGGAAAAGAATAATCGTGGCAATCGGTATAATTGCTCCTGAGAGAAAAGAAGCGGCGGAAGCAAATGCTGCATGCCAGGGATTGGTAAGGTCATCGGGATTAATATTAAGCTCGACATCGATATGTGCTGCATAAGGATCTTTTGCTGTGAGTTCTTCAGCGACAATCCGCGCCGTTTTTTCCGATAGCCCTTTTTCTTCATACATATGAACCAATTCTTCCAATTCTTCTTCAGGATATTCTTCCAATTCTTTCTTCTCTTTTCTGAGTAGTGCTTTTTCAGTGTCCCGTGAGCTGCTAACTGAGACAAACTCTCCTGCCGCCATGGAAATTGCTCCAGCGATTATACCTGCAACGCCAGCGGTAATAATAACATGCGGGTTAGTGGTAGCACCTGCGACACCGAGGACAATTCCTGCGACTGATACTATTCCATCATTTGCTCCCAGCACCGATGCGCGTAGCCAGTTAAGTTTAGAGACTGTTTTACTATCATGGGGCTCATGATGATGTGCAATTTTCTTTTCAGGTTTCACTCTTATCTGATTATAATCTGAGGTGCATATGAAGTAAAGGATTACAATCTATTGATACTGTTGAGATTTGAAGAATTTACGGTAGAATGTGAAGAAATATTTTAAGAATTTGAAAAGCACCCCTCCAATAACATCCAATTCATCGAAATGCTCTTCCTTTTGCCCCGGTGGTTTTTGTTCAGTTTGTTGCTCAGCTTGTTGCGTCTGATCGCTCACTCCTCTAGCATCACAGATTAGAGCTTAATTGTCAAATGGATGATTTATTGCACGCCCGAATGGGTACGATCTTGGAACTTTTTATGCTAATTCTTCCATTAATTCTCTTTGATTTTTTATATTTCTAAGCTTCGTTCCAAAACCTAAGGTTAATTTAATTCCGTTTATCTCACCTATTATCGCCATAGCCAATACAACACCATAATTAGGAATATCAAGTTTCCATTTCCAAAAGTTTTTGCCAAAATGTTTTTCAGAGATTTTTTCTAAGTCTTCTATGGATAAATTTGTATCAATATCAATTTGGAATGCAGGTAGCCAGCCTTCATACCAGCCATTAGTAGCAGAATTTAAAACTATTTCACACAAAGGTGTTTCATAATTTGTTTTATTTCCTATAAAATACCATTTTTCATCTGTACTTTTTGATTGTTCTTGATAAATTTTAAGTTTAGTGTGTTTTAGAATATCTTTATATATCTCTATTTCTTTCAAATGATTCTCACAATAATAACTAATCCCTACATGATTAAGTCGAATAAAAAATGGATTAATTTCATTTAAAAAAGCTTTTATTTTTTGACTCTCCAGAATATCTGTTTTAGTAATAATTGGTGTTAATTTTTCAAGTAAATCCTTATTTATTAATAATATCTTATCATTTGTAATTTCTACAAAAACTCCATTTGTTGTTTTAATAGCTAGTGAATCTGAAAAGGTTGATGTAAATTTTGATTGAGATAATAATGGATTGAAAGTCTTTAATATATATTCATTGATATTCATTAGAAGATTATATCACCACTATGATTGCAATCTATATTAAAATTCTGAGGCTAAATTAAGGCTAAAATCCGTTTGCTGGCAAGCCTTGATTTTAATGCCCGAATGGGTACGATCTTGGAACTTTTTACGCACAAAATACTAACATTTTTACATAAGTTGTGCCTACACAAAAATTAAACTTTTTTTGCATATAAGAGATTATTTTTTCTATAAACTTTGAGAATAAAGTCGAATTTATTAAAATCCATTGCTAAATGAAAATCTTCTTCATTAAATTCTGATTTTGATATATCAAAGAACTTTATTGCGCTTTCTGCATTTTGTAAATTCATTTTAATTTTTTCAAAATCTGTATTATTTCCTAATAGTAAATTCCGTATTGCTTGAGCACATAATTCATCTTCATCTGTTTTTTCTATTCCTTTTTCTCCCATTGCCACAATTGTAACAATTGATGGATTAACTTTTTTAATATAATTAACTATTGCTTGTAGACAAACGAAATTCCCTAAAACTATCTCATCTGCATCTTTTGCATTTACAACTCCTTGTGTACCTGCTGATGTAGTTTGAATTACTGTCTTATTTGTAAAATCTATATTATTCACTTCTGCGGGGGAATTGCCACAATCAAAACCCTGAATTTTAATTCCGTTTCTCTCGCCAATTAATATATAATCTGGATTATCTTTTTTTATTTTGAATGCATCTTCTACAGAACCGACTAGGATAATTTTTTCTGCTCCGTTATTTGCTATATAAGCATCAGTAGTAAACGCTCTTAAGACATCAATTACAACAGTGAGGCCTTTCGCTTTTTTTGAGCCTTCAATAAGACTTTTAGTTATAATTTTCATAAAGTGAGATTATTATAGCAGAGGTGATGCTAATTGTTCCAAAGTGAGAGGTCACCTTCAAAATTTCGAGGCTAACTTTAAGTGCTGGCAAGCCTAGATTAGAACCAGAATAAACAGATCCAAATCTATTTTCCTACAATACAAGCTTTTTTAAAAGCCAAATTATTATTATCTTATTTCTTGGATTCATAACGTATTGTTATGAGTTTGCGCTTCCAAAGGAAAAGATAAACAAGCGAAAGTAGCAAGCTGCAGAGAGAAACTAGTGATCCTATATGGAAACTCTGAGAATCATACCAAAATGTGATTGTATGATTGCCAGGCGGAACATATACCGCTTGTTCTTCAATATTTGCAGCGAAATTTTGAGCAGGGTCATTGTCTATTGTTACATGCCAACCAGGATAATAAGTAAGTGGAATTACGAGATAACCTGCTGTTGGATTGTTTTTTATGCTATATATCATACTTGAATTTGTTTTCTCTAACGGCTGTATTGTCGCTTTATTAGTAGGAATACTACAGCAATTCAAACCATCATCTCCTTCCAAGAGTACTTGTTTCGTTAAATCGAGACCTTCAATTTGTGTAGTAAAATCTGAAGCCGCAAGCACTTTATTATATAGAAGCAGGGGTATTTGTATTTGTGGAAGCCTGTATATCTTAAATGAGCTCAATCCAGTACCATCCGTTTTTTTTACCAAAGATAAATTAGTGATAGTATAAGGCGTTATAACAGCACCAACACCTAATTGCTGCAAGAGTCTAATAGAACTACTATTAAAGCTGATTTGATTTTTTTTGTTTACTAAAATACCATTATTTATTAATCCATCATAATATGAAAGGCTTGGTAAAAAGTTCCCTGTATAAGAATTAATATTCTGTACTCCGAAAATCATATTCCTATTTTGACGCAAATTATTTAATTCAAAATTATAACTATTCATATCAGACCAGCCTTGCTTGAGAAAAACATTATTCCAAACGATTTCATCTCCAAAAGTATAAATTCTCTTAATATGGAGTTGCTGCAGTAATTGCACAGTTTGTGGTGGCTGTACTATTTTATCTGATGGTATAAGTGCATTATAATTATAAAAAGAAGTATATAAATCTAGGAAAGACAAACTAATTAAGATTATTCCGATACCTAACGATACCTTACTGCCATATTTAAATTTGCATATGCTGATAAGATAGTTGAAAAAAATTCCTGCCATCATACACAAAGCAAACACAAACAGAATAATGAATCTCGATGGTACTCGAAACAATGAGAATCCGGGCAAAAAATATATGAATGCAAGAGGTGATTTGCTCCCCAGCATCAACAACCCCGCTAGTAAGGTGAGTAAACTGAAAAACAGTATGTGTTTGTTTTTTTTAAAAAGGAAAAGAGCGGCTGTAGCAAAAATAAGTGGAATAATTCCAATATAGCCACTATTTTCCCAAAAAATTGATCCATTAAAGTTTGCAAATGGCGGATAGGTACCAATTTTGGGATTACCAAGCATATATGGGTTGATAAAGGTCAGAAAATGTTGAATCGGAAATGAAAAATAGGTTGCATCTTGTAAAGAAAGTCCACTATTTCTGACTGACTGAGATACAAATTCTAGCGTTGGGAAAAGTTGTATTGCGGAAAGTAGCAACCCCAGTATCATTGACCATGCTAATAATAAAATCGACTGAGACAATAATTTGATTTTTTTATTTTTTGATAGATTACAATACACTAAAAAAATAAAAAATAAACTATTCCCAATCAACTGGATAAACGTTATTTGAGCATATCCGGAGAATATACTTAATGCCAAAATTACAGCGTAAAAAAATACGCTTAAAAAATTTTTGTACAAAAATAAAAAGTAAATTGCTAAAAATGACCATGGTAAAAAAGCTACAGTCTCTAATAAATCAATATGAGGTATTTGAACAATAAAATAAGCGGAATACGAATAGATTATACTTACAAACACTGCAGTTAGCCGATTAAGGTTTAACTGTTTAACCAGTAAATACATTCCAATGGACATGAAACTAAAAGTGACAGGATAAATAAGATTAAATGCTATCTCAAAAGGGAGAAATTTAAGAAGAATAAGGTTTGTAGGATTTAATGTTCCGATTTGTCCCTCCCCAAACAGAGGAAATCCATTGCCAATGAGGTTTGTCCAGAAAGGAATGCTATTTGCTTGCAGCGCTAAACTTAAGTAATATTTAAAGGGAATATTGAAGTTCCATAAATCGCTTTGTCCAAAATCTGGAGTAGAAAAGATTTGAAGATGCGGATAAAAAAGATTTAAAAAATAAATGAATGCGAAAAATATAAGAAATGAGCATATTGCAATATCAATTCTATATTTTTTTAGCATTTAAAATAGTATATCATACAGTTGATAAGCTCAATATTGATCGAAATAAGATATTCATTTACATCACTATTCCTACTATGATAAATTGAAAGTATGAATGCTTCATCACCAGAGAAATCTCAATCCGAACAGATAGATGCTATTATCATGAAATTAGCTGATTGGCGTGGTAAAAGATTAGCCCAGATTCGCGGCTTAATCACGGAAGCTGATGACGATGTAATTGAAGAAGTGAAATGGAAGAAAGCCTCGAATCCCGATGGGATTCCGGTGTGGTCTCATGACGGGATCATTTGCACTGGCGAATTCTACAAAAGTCATTTGCGACTTTCATTTCCAAAAGGAAAATCTCTGACGGACCCAAAAGGTCTTTTTAATTCCTATCGCTCAATTGTTATTCGGCAAGAAGATAAACTCGACGAGGCTGCATTTAAAGATCTCATCCGTGATGCAGTAGTACTTAATCAAGAAGGTAAGAAAAAATAAATCAAATTATAAAAGTGAGATGAAATAAATTATCTAGGTTGAGGGTTCAAACAATTCTATACTGTTGCCTTCCGGGTCGAGAATATGAACGAACTTACCGTATTCAGAATCAGTAATTTCGTCCACTATCGCGACGTTGGCCTTTTTTAATTCTTCAACCAAAGCTTCAATATTTTCTACACGGTAGTTGATTCTAAAATCCTTTTTGCCGAAAACTTTGTTATCAAAATCTTTGCTATCACATGGAACCACACTCCAAACGGTATAGCCCTCCTTTTCCGGATTATCCTTCTCCCGCCACTCAAACATTGCGCCCCACTCTGTTACCGGTATACCGAGATTTTTTTCGTACCATTCATTCATCTTTTTGGGATTGTCACAGGTAAAAAAGATGCCGCCTATACCTGTTACTTTTTTCATCTTCTTAGTCATATCCCCTATTTTGACACTTTCATATGGAAAGGTCAATAATCCGGCAAGTACCCTTCGGCATCTACGCTCACATTGTTCGCTCAAACTTGTTGATCTTAGACTTTTTATTCAATGTTCATAAGTGCTATTATTTATTCGTGAGCATAAATCTCTTGACTTACTATACATATATTGTTGAATGTTCTGATGGCTCCTATTACACAGGGAAAACGAGTAATATTACTCGGAGAATGAAACAGCATAATGGTTTACTAGCAGGAGGCGCTAAGTATACAAAACTGAAACGGCCGGTAAAATTAGTACATGTAGAAAACTATACGACAAATAAATTTTCCTGTAATAGAGAAGCTGAAATTAAAAAACTTTCTCATGAAGAAAAAAGGAAACTTTGTCTTACTAAATCCTGAATGTGAAGAAGTTACTTTTTTGATTTACTAGCAGATTTCGTTTTTTTTGTCTTTTTATCTTTTTTTTCTTCCTGCACTTCTTCTGCAATTTCGTCAATTGTTTCTTCACCAATTTCTGATTCCAACGGAGAAACTTCTGCAGGTTGAGGGGTTAGTAAACTGAGAATCCTGTCCATTTTAGCGTTAAGCGCTTCAAATTGTGCTTGATAATTTGGTCTTGCTTGATTGTCTTCACGATTGAATTGTGGTCTGTCAAATGATCCTCTTTCAGGTCTTCGTGAATCAGCTCCTCTATTATTTTGAAAACATTCCCTGCAAAGAACAGGCTTATTCCCTGTCGGCCGGAATGGAACTTCACATTGTTTTCCACAGTTTGCACAAGTTGCCTTAAACATTTCTCCTTGTTCTCTATTAAATCTGGGTTTGCCAAAACTCCGATTGCCCCCAGAATGATTGTTTCTACGATAATCAGCCATAAGGGTTATTATAGCAGGTTTTAACCATAAAAGCTCTAGGGAGTTTTTTCCAGAGCTTTATTTTCTATCAAAAATAATTTTACTTATCCTTTTTAGAGCGGGGTTGACCCCGATTTAATCGAGGTTGAGGGTTCGTAGGTTGCAAATAGTACGCCAGTAGATGTAATTTTTGCGTCTACTACTTTAAAACGTTCCGGCTGGGTGCCGTCTGCAAATAATTTTTTGCCGGTGCCAATAGTAACAGGGAATGTAAAGATATGCATTTGATCTATGAGGTTGTGTTTGAGAAGCGTTTGGATTAGGTTGCTGCTGCCCCACACTGATAGATTGGGGCCCTCTGATTTTTTGAGTTTTTTTATTTCTGTGACTACGTTTTCTGTAAGAAGCACGGATTTATCCCATGTAAGTTCAAAAGGTTTATGTGACACAACATATTTTGTCGCCTTATCGAATGGTTTTCCCCACTGTGGTTCATCTTTGTGAAGTGGCCAAAAAGCTGCCCAAATATCATACGTGCGGTGTCCGAGAAGAAGATCAAAAGGAGCATTCATGATGCTATTCATTATACTGTCCGCTATTTTATCAGGGTCATCCCAATCAATCTGCCAACCACCATATTTGAAACCTCCGGAAGTATCTTCCTCAGGTCCACCTGGAGCTTGCATAACGCCGTCAAGAGTAATAAATGTTGTAGTGATGATTTTCCTCATATAAATAATTCTAACACACGGTTAATCTATTGGAAAACATTGCATTTTGGATGGGTAAGTCTTATATTTACATTAGAGAGTATAATTGCATTATATCTTCTAACTATGACACCAACAGAAATAGTTGCTTTAATTTTTGTCATCCTAGGACTTTTAAGTTTTATTAGATGGTGGCGAAAGGGATTTCCGAAAAAGAAATCTCCTCTATGGCCATTTGTATTAGTAATTCTGGTTGTTTTGGCTATTTTATTGCTTGTTTCACGGTTTACTGATACTCAGACGCAATTTAATGAGATTGTTGCTACGTGTAAAGGTTATCTCATAGGAATGCTGGTAATGTATATCGCAACACGTGCTATTAAATCTTAACTCTCAAGATTATATGAGATAGTTTTTAACTTCTTCAACTTCTCGTAGATCAGCTAGAGGCAGCTAAAGATGAGTTTAGCGGCAAGTCTTGATGCCTGAATTGATACGATCTGAGGCTTTTTATAAGAATCAATCTTTGCTTAGAGAATTTAATATTTTTTCTTCGTATCCTTGATGAACCCATGCTTTGTCCTTCTCTTTAAAAATTTTCCGTAACTCGGTAATAGCAATCCATGTAATCGTTTCTACCTCTTCTTTCTCAAGTTTTAAATCCTTACTATCACCATTCCAATAAGTATAAAAAATACCCTGAAATTCTTTATCTTTGTTGTATTTATAGATTTTGAAAAAGATCATATCTTCTTTGTTCCGGTCTAAACCAATCTCTTCTTTGGATTCAATAAGAGCATTATCGATATACTCTTCTGCGTATCTTACATGTCCTCCAAAATGCGCCTCCCACATACCGGGGTTTTTATCCTTAAGCATTGTTCTTTTTTGGCAAAGAACTTGATTTTTAGAATTAACAACCCAGATATGAGAACACCTGTGCCATAAATTTTTTGCATGTGTCTCATTACGAGACTTTCCTTCTACGGGATTATTGTTTTCGTCAACGACATAAAGAAGTTCCTCACCATTTATCATATAGCTAGTATAGCAGAAAGTTGTGAACATTTGAGGCCAGAATTCGTTTAATTTATTTTGTTTTGTAAAAAAAGTAGGCAGGGATGGCGGCTATGATTGCTGCAATCCCCATCGCATAAAATGCTGAGACAATACCAAATTTATCTGAAAGAAGTCCAAGAATAAGCGGTGCAATAGTTGTGCCAATGCTCGTAATAAATTCATTAACCCCAAATGCCTTTTCAAAATTACCGTGATGTTCTGATGCTTCAGATACCATAGTATTCGTAACAGCTACTGTACCTTTCGTAAAGATACCCAAAATAATTGAGAAGATAATAATCAGTAAAAACGATGAGGTGTTGGCAAATAGGAAAATAAACAAACCCATGAGAATTTCGGCCGTTATAAATACTTTAGAAGTACCATATTTATCAGTAAATCTTCCTAATACAAGTTTCCCAATAAAATTACCAATAAAAAACGTCGCTGCGAATGAGCCAAGAAATGCTGGACTGACGCCTCTTTTTAATAAAAGAAATGGCAAAAACATAAATAAAGAAGAGCTTGCAAGACAATCAAAAAAACCAGTTATTGTAGCAAAGAGAAATTTTGTGTGTTTCAAAATTTCAACAAAATTTATTTCTTTAGTTTGTTGTGCTTTTGTCACAAAATGTTCTTTTCTTGAAAAAATAATAAAAGAGATGAAAACAGCGGCGATAATAGCTACTATCCCATAAAGCATTGACGTATATCTCCATCCTATCAAAATAATAATGAATGTTAACACAGCAGTTAAACTAATTTTCCCAGTATCTCCTATTGCAGTAAAGTTACCCATCTGTTTTCCTCGTTCTTCTTTAATTGACCAGCGTGCAATTAACGCGAATCCAATAGTATGAAACACGCCAAATCCAACACCTCCTAAAATAAACACGAGAAGTATCCAAAAATAGTTGGGAGAAAAGCCTGTTCCGATATAGGCTAAACCATAAACGAATAAAGCAAGCACAAGGGTTTTTATCCCTCCAATTTTTGTCGCAATATAACCGGCAGGTAAAGCAAGAATGACAGATAATGAGTTTGAGAGTGTGCCCACAAACCCAACTTGCGTTAAGGAAAGATGCAATTCTTTTGCTATAAAAGGCAAGAGCAAGATAAAACTTGCATCAAATCCATCGTTCAAATAATGGAGAACGTATAAAGTTAAAAAATTTGATGATAAATGGAAAATGGAAAATCTGCTAAAAATTTTCATAATTTATTATAGCAAAGTTCTAGTCAGTCTCCTGTTGGTAGGAATTGACATACTTTTGAAGCTAAACTGAGACTAAGAACGCAGCTTGGTATCGTGGCATTGATTATTAGGAATTTTTATAATTTTATGCTATAATGGGGATGCAGGTAAAGATAATCTTCTCTGCTTTTATATCTGATTTTGTTTCTAGTAAAAGACCAAGATATTTTTTATCTTCTTCCTAATTAGACCGCTTCATTTTTTAAGCAGACAAAAGCTTAACTCTTTATTATTCCAAATAAACGAAGAAAAATATATGACAAATAAACTATTTATAGGAAGCCTGAATTATTCCACAACTGATTCACAACTTGAACAACATTTTGCAACAATAGGAAAAGTATTATCTGCAAAAGTCATAGTCGATAGATATACCGGACAAGGGAAAGGTTTTGGTTTTGTCGAGATGGAAACTGAAGAAATCGCAAAAGAAGCGATGAATAAGCTGAATGGTTCACAACTTGATGGCCGTACTATAGCTGTAAAAGAAGCAAAGCCACAAGAAGACAGAAATCAAAGAAGTGATAATAGGAGAAATAATTGATGACAAACGATTCAGTTTCTAAAAAAAAGGACTATCGCTGTTTTCAATGCGGCGCTGAACTTATTTTTGTAAGTCAGGAAATAATACAACCGGAGGGTACGCGCTATCCACAGACAAATACCGTATATCGGTGTTCAAATCCGGCGTGTCAAGAAAAAAAGGATAAAGAAAAGGCAGAGAGATTGAAATTACGACTAAACAAAGAAGTAATTGATAAGAAAAGACTAGAAAAAATTCAGGAAATGCGGAAATTAGGAAAAACCCTAAAATTGCAAGAAAATTGACTATAGGATCAAAATATGCTATACTTTATCCTAAGTTATTGCAGATAGTAGGTTACTACTTCTGCTTATATTAGAATAGTTTTGTTTGATTAAGATAAAGATACTCCATGTTTTACTTTATTCGTTTGTATCTTTTACCCCACACTTACTGAACACCTCGTTTAAGCAGAAATAATAGCATAGTATTTAAATAACTTTAAAATATGTATACAAATCGACACAGTTACCGATCAAAATCAAGAAATGCACAACATTCTTTTAACAGTAAAGGAAATTTTTCTCGTGGAATGCAAAGAAGAACGATAAAAAAGCTTGATAGCAATCTTTTTATTAAAAAAGCCTCAAATACAAATAAAGAAGAGTATATTCCCTCAAAAGCATTTTCTGAGTTTGCCATTGCAGATAAATTAAAAAGAAATATTCTTGAGCACGGCTATTCTCACCCGACACAGATTCAAGAGCAAACAATCCCCCATTTACTTGATGGACGTGATGTTATCGGCATTGCCAACACGGGTACCGGAAAAACTGCAGCATTTCTTATCCCTCTGGTAAATAAAATTTATTTGGATAGAAATGAACGAGTTCTTATCGTGACTCCTACGAGAGAATTAGCAATGCAAATAGCCGACGAACTTCGTTTTTTTATCAAAGGCATGGATTTGGATATCGCACTCTGTATCGGAGGGGCAAATATGGATAGACAGGAGAAAAGACTTCATCATAACCCTCATTTTGTTGTAGGCACACCCGGAAGACTGAAGGATTTGATAGAAAGACGAAGACTCAATCTCGATCTTTTCCGAAATATTGTTCTTGATGAGGTGGATCAAATGGTTGATATTGGTTTTATCCGTGACATTAAATATTTCATTTCTCTTCTCCCCAAAGAGCGCCAATCGTTATTCTTTTCAGCGACTATTTCTGAAAAAGTAAAAGAGATTTTGCGTAGTTTTGTAACCAACCCTGTTACTATTTCTGTAAAACAGCAAGATACATCAGAAAATGTTGATCAAGATATTGTCCGAGTAAATGGTAGTAACAGTAAGATTGATACATTACATAATTTATTAGCGGATGAAGGATTTGATAAAGTACTCATATTCGGGCGTACAAAATGGGGTATTGAAAAGCTAACCAGAGATCTCCTTACAAGAGGTTTTAGGGCAGCAGCAATTCATGGCAATAAGACACAAGGACAACGACAACGAGCCCTTGAGCAGTTCAAGAAGAATGATGTCAGTATTTTGTTGGCAACTGATGTTGCATCCCGCGGCTTGGATATAGAAAATGTCACCCATGTTATCAATTACGATGCACCTGAATCATACGATGATTATATTCATAGAATTGGAAGAACAGGCCGTGCAGGTAAAAAAGGCATAGCGCTCACTTTTGTGGAATAAATCTGATCTCTCATTTAAAAATTTCAAATCTTCAAAGTAAAAAGTATTTATAGTATTAATGCAATTCTCGAGGCTAAAATGAAGCAAAATTCTTAGCTTCCAATTCTTACTCTATGGGAATTTTTTATAGTATTTAATAATTATTTCTTATAAAGATATTTAGCCCAGAATTTTTTGAAGAATGGAAGAGTTAAAGTCGATAGTAAAAAACCGACAGTTGGAACAACTGCATTTATCCAGGGGTTAATACCAACAACAAACTTTAAATAAAGAGCAATTGCAAGATAAGTAAAAATAATAAGTAATCCTTTACGAGTATAACTTGTTTCCCACGTTTTATTTAGTTCAACGCTTTTATTCCGTTTTTCAATAATACTTATCCTACGTTCGAGTTCTTCTATATCAGCCATAAATATATTATAGCAAATCCATTTGCTGGCAAGCCAAAAAATCTTGGGACTTTTTACGCCAACTTATAATATTCAATAATTTTCAGTGAAGCCAATTCCGGAGAAACATCAGCAGTATTTATTGAGAGATGTTCCATATTTTGATATTTATTAAACATATCATGATTTTCTTTCAGCATCTCTTGTAGTCGATCTCTAGATAGATTTTTCCCATGTTCTTTTCGGGAGCTATCCTCTACTCGATTTAAGATTGTTTCCTTGGCTGCTGTTATATGAACTAAACAAATTTCTCCATTTTTTTTATTTACCGTTTCTATAATATCGTCTATGTGGTTAAAAGGATTATTACCCGCAATACCAAAAGTATTTATGAGATTGATATTACTTTTTATGGCTTCTTCTATAATTCTTAGACGGAACTCTCTTGTTAACAATCGATTTGCGGAATTTTCAAAGGGAAAAATTTCTGCAATAGGATTTACGATTAGATGGTTATGCAATAATTTATAATCTATTTTATTTGCCAAGACTTTAGCGATTGTTAATTTACCTGCTGCTGGAGGACCATAAAGTAAGATGAGCTTCATATAAAAATTATAACAGATCTCTGATCTTGATACCCGAATGAGTACGATCTTGCAACTTTTTACATTAAACAAAAAAATTGCGTAATAGCTATTTAAGATAAATCAAAACTGAGTTCAGGCAAAATAGTAACAGAATTCCCACTGCCAAACTGTCCACCAATTAACGAATAATGTACCTTTTCTCCAAGTAGCTCTTCCATCAAAGCAATTGCTTTATGTCCGGTGCAGTGACTTGGAACAAGAAACTCTAGGTTTAATGACTTTAAATACTCTATATTTTTTAGAAGCTCGTCTTTATTTAATCTTGCATAATGTAAACCACCAATTATTCCATAGATCTTTTCAATACGAGTAATTTCTTTTGCTTTTTCAACAATGACAGATGTACTCGGATGAGAACATCCAATAAGTATCACGAGTCCCTTATTGGGAATCGAGATAACAAGTGACTGTTCTTTATCAGGCCATTGTTTATCGAGAGAATCAAGAGAGCCGGTCGTGTAAAGATTTTCATCAAGCTGCTTTCCGTTGGTAATAATTGAAGTATATTTGTAGTCTAGTAGTGTTTGTATTGCCATTTCTTTATTCTCAATTCTATACGTCAGGTTATATCCTTCTTCATCTATTTGCTGCATATCCGGTGGCAGTAATAATTGCTGATTTGTAAGTTGATCAAAAAGTTTGAATAATGCACCAGAATGATCTAAGTGTTTATGGGATAAAATTATTGTTGGGATATCTGCAATGTTTAAACCTAAACTATCTAAGTTATACATAAAACCTTCATAGATAGCTGAAACATCAAGTAAATATTTTTTGCCATCAATTTCTAATAATAGTGACTGTCCATGAGAAGCTAGAAAACGACTTTTTAGAAAAGAACTGGTATTTTCAGAAACACAAGTAATCTTTACGTTATTCATAGCTTAATTATAGCAAAGACGACTACTAATTCGGATTCAGACAGGGTCATGCATTTTTAGGAAATTTTCATGCTCAAAATCATTCAGCAACATTTACTTTATTCTGAAGATAGCTATCAATTAAATTCTTTGTTGCTGGAAACAAATTTTTGGGCAAATTCTCTTTATCAAACCATTCCCATTTTTCCCAATCTTCAGGTAGGAGAACTTTGGGTTCTCCATCAATTTCTGTAACAATCCCGATTCCTATATAATGATTGCCGAGGGCATAATTAGCATTAACACTAATTATTTTATAAGTGGCTACATTGCAATCAAATTCTTCCTTTATATTCCTTTTTAAGGTATCTCCAATTTTTTCACCGAAATAAATATCTCTGCCTGGAACTCCGTATACTTGTTCACCTTCATAACTCCATTGTTTGGTCATTAAACCTAAAAGAATTCTGTTTTCTTTAATTATAAGTACATCAATACTTATGTTTGGTGTTTTCATATTATTAGAAATAATAACACAACTGGATTAAAAGGTTAAGGATAAAAATGAAGCTTAATTGATCAGCTGGCAAGCCTTGATCTTGATGCCTGAAGGGTACGATCTTGGGACTTTATTCTAGCTTTTTTTGTTATTAACCTTAAATTTTTGTAAATGTTATAATGAAAAACTAGAGTATGACAAAAACCACAAGAGTGAGAAAAGGATATGAAGCTATAGCAGAAACATCTCCTAGAGACGTTAGTCAAAGGCAAAAAACAATTAAAAGTATCAAATCGAAGGCTGATGCGAAACGTTCTTTTCAGGATAAAATTGTTGATCGAGGAAATTCTTTTTTTGGCAGCAATGTGTTTCTCTATCTAAATATTGCCTGGTTTGTGATATGGCTCGTTATTAATTTAGGCCGTATAGCTGGTCTTAAACCCTTTGATCCTTTTCCTTTTAGTTTTTTGACAAGCTCAGTATCTCTTGAAGCAATTATATTGGCAATTTTCGTCCTTATTTCACAAAATAGAGCAGCCAGAATAGCTGATTTGCGAGAAGAAGTTCAGTTGCAAATTAATATAATGGCCGAAGAAGAAAATACAAAAATTATGCGGATGATTGTTTTGCTATTACAGAAAAATAAAATTCCTGTCCCAGAAGATAAGCAATTACGAGATCTCCTTCGAAAAACCGATACACAAAAGATTGAAAGAAGTGTACAGAAACAAATTGATAAATCTTAAGACTGATCTAATCTCTACTATTAAATTTATATCAAATCACAGCAAATTGAAGCAGAAATGAGGCTAGATTACTCAGGCGGCAAGCCTTGATCTTGATGCCCGAAGGGTACGATCTTGGAACTTTTTATCAAAATTATTCATATTAAATTCTTATATAATAGGACTATGAATAACATATCTTTAACAGAATTAGGAAAAGAGTTTGCAAAAATTTATGAATTTAATAACGCTGAATTTGAAAATCTTAATACCTTAGTAAATGATATCTTTGCAGTTACCACTGCAAAAAACAAATATGCACTAAAACTTTATCATACGCCTTATAGGACAGCTGATGAAGTACAATGGGAAATAGATTTGCTTATACACTTGATACATCAAGATGCCCCCGTCTCAAAACCTGTGAGCGGAAAAAATGGCTATATCAATATCTTCCAAATAAATGGACAAAATCGTGTCGGAGTATTATTTGAATGGGCTTCAGGAGAAAAGCCGAAGCCTAGTATTACTACATATACAATTCTTGGTAAAGCAGCTGCGCAAATACATCAAGCAGCAGATACATTTACTTCTGAAATTAAGCGTGAACAATATAACGCTCATGTACTAATTAATGAACAGCTGCAAAGAATGAAAGATCCACTTATTGAATCCAACCAATGGGAACGCGTTTCTCAACTATCAGATCGTTTAAGAAAATACATTGATCATCACGATTTGGATAAAGGAGTATGTCATATGGATTTGACTCTTGATAATATTCACCTCAACGATAATGTAATTACTGTTTTTGATTTTGATAGCGCTGGAAAATGCTGGCGTGCTATTGAACCCTATGGTGTATTAATGTCATCAAGAGAATATTTTGGTGCATGGTTGGATGGTTATCGATCAATAAGAAATTTTAATAAGGATAATGAAAATTCCGTTTCTGCTTTCGTTATTATCGGAGAAATACGGAATGTGGTATGGAAACTTGGTCTAGCAAATTCTTCGAAAGGTAAACCTTTAATGACTTCCAATGATTTACCAAAAGTCGTTAATGAATGGCTAAGCTGGGAAGAACAAAATATTGTTTACGCTTAAAATAAGGCTAAATTGATCAGCTGTCGAGTACCCTTTGGGGCATCTTCGCTCCTTGCAGTCGCTCTACCTGGTTTCGCTGTGGCGAACGAGACCCAACTTGTCTATAAAAAAATTCCGCAAAAGCGGGACTTTTTTATGAGCTGTCGAGCTTACCATTAGACGGAACCAAATTTTCCCCTCGTTAGTCAAAACATATGAAAAATTAAAGAAACTTGGCCTCATTTATTATAACGGGAAAGTATATCTTTCTAATCATACCTCGAGATCATAATAGGATTTGCAATGAGTTAATCTTGAATATATAATTGTCGCGTAATATGAAAAAAACAATATCGCTTTCAACAAACGGGGATGCTATATCAGTACTGATTGATCGCTCTGAGCAGCG
>Ga0265338_10002900_pt1 | contig 24956 bp, 24 predicted proteins | sample 42126metaG_FD_193579 | JGI IMG/M metagenome (GOLD analysis project Ga0265338, IMG submission 193579) | Rhizosphere microbial communities from Carex aquatilis grown in University of Washington, Seatle, WA, United States - 4-21-26 metaG | ecosystem: Host-associated > Plants > Roots > Rhizosphere... | reverse complement strand
CGGCTCTCCCCCGGGTTGCGAGGCAACGTGGTTCCCTGAATAATGCTGAGTGGAGCCTATGACACAGGAACGCGTACTGATTGTTGAAGACGAAGAGAACGAGCGCACATGGCTGGCCGAACTGGTCTCCGGGTGGGGCTATAGGACAGAAACGGCAGCGGACGGTGTGGAAGCTCTTGAAAAAGTGAGTGCTTTTTCCCCATCCATCGTCATCACCGACGTCAAGATGCCTCGCATGGGGGGAATGGAGCTCGTAGAGAAGCTCGCGGAGCTGTCCCAAGCGATCGCGGTAGTGATGGTCACAGCCCAGAAAACAACGGAGAATGCCTTTCACGCCGGACGGCTGGGTGTGCAGGACTACATTGAAAAGCCAATCGACTTCCGGCGCCTTCGCTCGATCCTGACCAACATCGGGGAAATCCTGAGCGCCCGCGTCGAGAATGAAACCCTGCGGCGCCGGTTGCGGGACAAGGGGGCTCTCGGGCTGTTGGTTGGTTCGTCCGCTCCCATGCAGGAAATCTTTCGCCTGATCGAACTGGTGGCCCCGAGTACGGCATCTGTCCTGATTACCGGCGCGAGCGGCACGGGCAAGGAAATGGTCGCGCGCACGATCCATGATCTAAGTCCTCGGCGCAATAAGCCGTTCGTCCCGATTAACTGCGCGGCCATTCCTGAAACCCTGATCGAGAGTGAAATTTTTGGCCACGAGAAAGGCGCGTTTACGGGCGCGCTGGAGCGACGCACCGGCTGCTTTGAGCTTGCGGAAGGCGGCACCCTATTGCTCGACGAGATCGGCGAAATGCCGGTGGGGACGCAGGCCAAACTTCTGCGTGTGCTCGAGGATCACAAGCTGAGGCGTCTCGGCAGTAAAGTAGAAACCTCGGTGGACGTGCGCGTGTTGGCGGCGACTAATAAGGTCCCCGACGATGCCGTTGCGGCCGGCCAATTGCGGGAGGATCTTTATTACCGCCTCAACGTCTTCAACATTCATATGCCCTCCCTTCGTGAGCACAAGGAGGACTTGCGCGATCTCGTCAAGAGCCTTTTGGCGGACATGAATCAGAAGCACGATCGCAAGGTGTCGGACGTGAGCGAGGCTGTGCTGAACGTCTTCCAAAGTTACTCATGGCCGGGCAACGTGCGCGAGTTGCGCAACACGTTGGAGCGCGCTGTCATCGTTTGTGAAAGTGGGCTGGTCGAAACCAAACACCTGCCCCCAGGATTCGGTCAGAGTGTGCGGGTCGTTGTGAACGACCCCGATGCGGTCCATCTTGGTGTGGGCACGACCGTGGAAGAGGCGGAGAAATTGCTGATTCTCAAGACCCTCCAGTCCACCCACAATAACAAGACGCGTGCTGCGGAGATTCTCGGTATCAGCCTGAAGACACTGCACAACAAGCTCAAGGAATACGGACGGCCACAAGATGCGGTTTTGACTGCCGAGGAGTAGCTTGCGATCAAGTTCCAGTTCCTGGCCTCGGGGCCCGGAGCCAGCACTTGCTGTTGATTGATGACCCGCAAATTCATCATCGTATTTGTGATTACCACGCTTTTCACGGCGCTGGTGGTTGCCTTCTCGTGGATCTATCTCTCGCAACTCCTCCGCCAGCGCCTACTGTGGGCAGATGAAACCGCTTCTCAACTGACCAACCAACTCGAGTACGCCGCTTCCAAGGCGGTGCCGGACCTCACCAGTACGCGCGTCGATACCGCGAATCCCAAAGCGCTTCGCGCGGCCATTACTAATTACCTGCAAACCGACACGAACCTCAATGAGATGCTCGAGTCCGTGGTCGGCAATTCGCGGATCATCTACGACGCGGCCATCATTGATCCGGGCGGGGTGGCAATTCTCGATACCAACCCGCTGATGAACGGTAAGCCGGTTCCAGGTCGTCCCGCCTTGAGCGTCTTGCGCGATGCGGGGTTCCGGCGGCAGTTGCGGCTGCTTTACGGGCCAAGCACCGTCTATGACGTGAGCATTGGGCTCGAAATGGATCGCCAGTCCTTCGGAAGTATTCACGTTGGTGTCTCGACCGTGTTCCTCCGAAATGAACTCACCCCCAAGCTTCAGCAGGCCGCATTCTTTTCCGTCGTAGCGATCTTTTGCTCCCTCGTGTTGGCAGCCGTCGTCTCGAACGTGGCGTTGGGACCGCTGAAGGCCATTGCGCGCAACCTGGACAGCGCCAGCGCCGGTGATTTGTTGCCGGAGGAGGAGTCCAGTTCTGACGAGGTTGGGCTGGTTTCGCTGAAGATTGCCCACCTGGGCCGGCGGATTCGGGATACAAACCAGATCTTTTCTGCCCTGAAAGACAACGTCGAGCAGGTCATGTCGAAAATGCAGGACGGCCTGATGCTCTTCACGAGCGACTCGCGTGTGGTCCTAGTCAGTGCTTCTGCAGAAAAATTCCTGGGCCGCCCGCGCCGCGACATTCTCGGGCGTACTGCCGAAGAGATTTTTTCCGACGGTACGGTGCTCGGGGCGGTCGTTTTACCCGCCTTCCAAAAGCGACGGCCCCTGGTGCAGTACGAATTTGAAGCTGCCGACAGCCGCCGTGTGCAGGTATCACTCGATTTCATCCAGGAGAAGGGAACGCAGATTGGCGCCCTCCTCACCATGCGTGATGCCGAATCGGTGCGCCGTATTGAAGACGAAATTGAAATTTCCCGTCGCCTTTCCGCCAGCGGGCGCCTGACGCGAGGCGTGGCCCACGAAGTGAAGAACCCCATCAATGCCATCGTTCTGCATCTTCAGCTCTTGCAGAACAAGTTGAAACAGGACGATCCGGAGACCCGTCGCCATATGGATATCATTGGCAACGAAATTCATCGCCTGGACAGGGTCGTTCAGATACTTGTGGATTTCACGCGGCCTCGCGACCTCCGGTTGGAAGACATAGACCTGCGCAAAATTTTCGAGGAGGTCGGGGTGTTGGCAGCCCCCGATGCTGCACGACGAGGCGTCAATCTCGTGAGGGAACTCCCCGAAGAACCTCTCACCGTGCGTGTGGATGCCGATTTGATGAAACAAGCAATTTTGAATCTGGTCATCAACGGTATGCAGGCCATGTCGCAAGGAGGAACGCTTACGTTAGTCGCCTATCGCGAAGAGGAGACGATTGTGGGGGAGGTACGCGATCAGGGCAGTGGCATTCCGCCCGAAGCACAAGAGAAGCTTTTCGAGCTTTACTTCACGACCAAAGGCGATCAAGGAGGCAGCGGAATCGGTCTGGCGCAGACCTACCAGATCATGCAGTGGCACTACGGTTCCGTCGAGTTCGATTCGATCATTGGTGCGGGAACAACCTTTCGATTACGCCTGCCCGCACTCGTGGCAAAACCGGACAAACAGGCCGAGTTGACGGCGTGAACTGCCATGAAGAGTATCGGATCTGAAATGCGAGTGGCGTCTGCAATACTGATCATCCTTTGCCTTTGTCCTTTAGTGGTTGGGGAGGGCTTCCGGTTGCATCTGGCTCGCAACGTGTATCCGGCTATTCAGGATCAGGTGCAAGCGGCTCCACCAGCCTCAGAAAGCCCGAATGGGCAGGCTGAGCCTTCAAAAGAGCAGACACTTCCTGCCGGGAAAGAACCATCCGCCGAACCCAAAACTGACGCGAAAACTGAACCCAACAGTGGTTCAAGCGGGTCGAACGATAAGGCGGATGAACCGGCGAACCCTTCCGGAGTTGAGCCTAAGGCCAAGCCCCAAACGGAAACAAAGAAGGACGGCAAGGACGCGACGGGCGGAAGTGCCAGGCGGCGCAGGACAGCAAAGCACGCCGCAACGCCGCCAGCGGACGGAACACCAAAGAAGGTCGTTGTTCGCGAAGGGGGGGCGACCGAACCGTCGGCGCAAATTGTGGCCGGCATGACTCCCGAAGAAGCCAATCGCAAGCGCGTGGATTCCGAACAGTTGCTGACCGCAACGGACCGTGATCTTGCGCAGATCGCCCAGCGCACTCTTGATGCACAACAGCAAGAGACTTTTGCGCAGATTCGCAACTACGTGGAGGTTGCCCGTTCCGCGCTTAAAGAAGGGGATATCGCGCGAGCGCATACCCTGGCAGAGAAAGCGAGTCTACTGGCGCAAGATCTCACGAAGCACTAACCGCGGGCTCAACTCGATTTGGGCACTCCCTGCGGTCTATTTCGGTCTGGTTTTTGTTGAATTGACCTGCTGCAACAATTCTCGCGACGGTCCTTGCAGCGGCCCCGGAATCTTGATGGCTTCTTCGAGAGCGGCTCGCGCTTCCGGAATGTTTCTGGTTTTACCGTAAGCCCATCCCAGCCTGTAGAGCACAGTGGCGTAGGCGACATCGTCCTGTCCTTTTAACAGGGCAGACGCAGACTTTAGTTCTGGGATTGCCGCGGCCACCTTCTCCTGCTTGGCATAGGCGTAGCCGAGTGTGGAATGAGCGACTCCGGCCGACAGTTTGTTTGATTTCTGAGCGTCCGGCGCGTCAGCTTTCGCCAAAGCAATGACTTTCTGCGAGTACGAGATCGCCTTTGGCAAACTGCCGGGATGAGCGTCCTCGACATAGGCATTAGCCAGCATCAGCAAAGTGGGAATGCTGTTCGGATTGGCGGCCAGGGCTTTTTCTCCATAAGAATAGAGCCTCGCCGAATCGTTCAACTGGCCCAGCGTAAACATCGCATACTGGGTGACCTGTTCATCGAAACGCGAACCGGGGAAGGCGGGAGTGAAGCGCTCGATATAGCTCATACGTGTTTTGCCATCCTTTTCGTCCGTGACGGCATTGAACGCTGCTGTTTCCAGGAACTCGTAGGAATTCTTGTTGCTTTCCTTGGCCTCGCCTATTCGCTGCGTCCATTGATCATCGGTAAGGCCTTCGGGCTTCGGTTGCTGGGCGGCGGCGTTGTAGATCTTGCCACCTCGAGTGGCGTACTCGATGGTCTTAGCGTTGTTCTTGGCCTGCTGCACAATGCTGGTCTGCGTCACCAGTATGTCGAAGGTGTTGGGTGCGGCGGCCAGCGCCTTGTCACCATAGGCCTCAGCTTTTTCGAGATCACCGGCGGTCTGGGAAGACTGGGCCAGTTGCCAGTTGCCATAGGCGACCGCTACCGGATTGGCAGCAAAAGTCTGCACGAAACTCTCATACATTGCCGTCTGCTTCTGCGCGTCGGGTTCACTCGAAATCGCCTGGAGCGCCTGATCCTCGGGCGTCCCTGCGGCGATCATAATTTTCTCGATTTGCGCGAAACCGGCTGTCGATACCGCGAGCACGACAAGCAAGGCAAATCTGATGGATGCACGCTGCATGACAACCTCCGCAAAGAACCACAATTATGCGCGCATGGTAGCTCCGAACCACCTCGGGCGCAAGGACGCCCGACCCGGGGATTTGTAATTGAGAGATCGTCGCTTCTGAGCGTGGCGGACGGAGACTACTTTCGGCCTTCCCGTTTTTGTGCGACGACCAATCCGCGGGGGGTTGGCATCAACACTGCCGAAATCAAGCCTTCTCGCTCCAGTTCCAGTGCGGCTTCACGGACAATCTTCAGATGGGAACTGGCATCGTGCATGAGGATCAGGCCGTACGGGTTAATCTGCGGTAGATAGCGGCGAATCTCCTGCTCGCGGATCGGCATGTCACTATCGCTAAAAAACAGATCGATAGTGCCATCCACCTTCATTTCGAGACTCGAGGCATTGCGGAGTTCGATCCAGTCACCAAGCCCCGAAGTCGCGATCCTGGCCTTCGCGTTCTCGTACACAACTGGATCAAACTCGCACGTGACGATGCGCCCGCGCCCGTTGGCCTTCAGACCCTCCGCGATCCACAGCGTACTGACTCCGCTGAAAGTGCCAGTCTCGACGACGAGTTCCGGCTTGATCGTCGTCACAACTGTGCGCAGGAATTCAAGCACCTCCGCCTCGGCCGTCATCGAATCGAACATGCTCCACCGCTCGGGGTGGGGGCACTCGGGCGTCGCGCGATGATATTCCGGCTGTAACTTATCGCCCGTGCGGACGATCTGGCGCAGGATTTTGTGTTCCTGCTTTTCCTTTTTCTTGAACAGGCGGAGGGCCATAGAAGGAAAAGTGTACCGCAGGAGAGCAGTTCACAGGCTAGGTCGCCCGTCTTGGCTCGCAGGTCACGGGTTTCGAACCTTGAAGTCAGCCCTGTGACACGCGACCAGTGCAGCGCTTTCTTTACTCACTTGTGAAGTAGTCCACCGTGACCGGATTTTCGAACAATGAATAATCCCGCGTGACCACCGTGATCCCGCTATCGGTAACGAAGTACCGTTCACGGTCGGCTTCGGCGTCATAGCCGATGGTTGTGCCCTCGGGAACGTGCACGTCGCGATCGACAATAGCCTTGCGGATCCGGCAGTTGCGTCCGACGTTTACGTGCGAGAACAGAATGCTGTCCTCGATTTCGCTGTAGGAGTTCACCCGCACATCGGGAGACAGAACGCAATTTTTCACCGAACCGCCGGAAATAATGCAACCGCCCGAGACCAGCGAATCCAGAGCATGACCCGTACGGCCGGGTTCGGCAAAAACAAACTTCGCCGGCGGGTATTGCCGCTGATGCGTACGGATGGGCCAGCGCTCGTCGTACAAGTTGAAGACCGGTGACACCGATACCAGGTCCATGTTGGCTTCGTAATAAGCCTCGAGCGTCCCGACGTCCCGCCAGTACAACGCTTCCTTCTTGTTCTCATCAACGAAATTGAAAGAGAAAACGCGGTAATCGGCGAGCATCTTGGGCAGGATGTCTTTGCCGAAGTCATGACTCGACTTGGGATCCTCCGCATCTTTCAGCAATACAGGAATGAGCACATCGGTATTGAAGATATAAATGCCCATTGAGGCCGAAATCTTGTTGGCATCGTAGGGTGACCGGAGCGCGGTCTCCTTCGGTTTCTCCAGGAAGTTCGTGATCCGGCTGTTGCTATCGATATCAACGACGCCGAAGTGACGGCACTCGGCGGGATCAGTCAGAAGTGTGGCTACGGTTACGTCCGCGGCCGAGTCCTGGTGCTGCTTGAGCATGCGCTCGTAATTCATTTTGTAGATATGATCGCCCGACAGGATCAGCACATATTTTGGCTGCTCGGAGCCGATCGAATAGATGTTCTGATAGACGGCGTCCGCGGTCCCCATGTACCAGTTGTCGCTGACGCGTTTCATGGGCGGGAGAATTTCAATGAATTCGCCAATTTCGCTGCCAAAAATATTCCACCCCTCGCGAATCTGGCGGTTGAGCGAGAGCGCTTTGTATTGCGTCAAAATGTAGATGCGGCGCAACCCGGAGTTCACGCAGTTGGAGAGGGTGACGTCGATAATCCGGTAGATGCCGCCGAAGGTGACGGCTGGCTTGGCGCGATCGCGGGTGAGTGGATACAGGCGCTCGCCAGCGCCTCCGGCCAGCAAGACTCCGAGCGTATCTTTCATCAGTCCACCATACGGATCCAACGCTTTCGAGTGCTTGCGCCGCTCCGGCCCAACGCGAAATACTAGCACAGGGACCGTGCTTCAATGGATCAGGTCAGAGGGTGTCGCTGGTGAATCTCAATCGGACTGTTCCATGGCGAACCGGGCTAGCTCCGATGGTGTGCGTAGAAGTCGTTTGCACCCTGCCGAAATGAGTTCTTCTTCATTGCCATATCCCCATAGCGCGCCGATTGGGATTAGGCCGTTGGACAGCGCTCCCACCGCATCGTGCGACCGGTCGCCGACCATGACGGTCTCTTGCCGGGGAAGTCTTTCTTGTTCCAGGACGTGCGCAATCAGGCTCGTTTTGTCGGAACGAGTGCCGTCTAATTCGCATCCCCAAATTCCACGAAAGTAATCCGCGAGCTGGAAATGTTCGAGAATTCGTCGGGCGAAGATCCCAGGTTTCGAGGTGGCCACAAATAGCCTAATGCCACGCTTCTGGAGGGCCGACAGCGCCTCGGGAATGCCAGGGTAGAGCTCATTCTCTAACAATCCGACAGTCGAGTAGCGCTCCCGGTAGAAGCCGATAGCTTGTTCCACCAGAGCAGGATCGGTGCTGCCGAGAAGGTCGCGGAACGCGTCGCGCAGCGGAGGGCCGATGAAACGCAACAACGCAGCATCCGCGGGAGCGTCGCGGCCCAATTTCTTCAGAGCATGTTGGATAGAGCTGACAATACCGACACGCGGGTCGGTGAGCGTGCCATCGAGGTCAAGCAGGATGTTCACCGGCGGGAATTTCTTGTTCCTACGAACTGATCTGCGGGCACAGATCGAATCCGTGCCCGCAGTCAAAACGCTTTAGCAGTGTACGATCTTGTCGCTCTTAATGCCTCGCGTGGCGTTGCGGGAGTCCACCACCAGTTTCGACTCGCTCACGATCTTTTTGTAATCGTAATCGGTGTGATCCGTAATGATCAGTACACAGTCGTATTGCGCGAGATTGTCGAGCGGCGCACACTTCATCTGCAGGTCGTATTTGCGTCCGCGTCCCACGAATGGGAAGTACGGATCGTTGTAGCTGACCGCCGCACCCTCTTTTTGCAGCAGTTCAATAATTGTGAGAGCGGGTGATTCGCGCAGATCGTCGATGTCTTTCTTGTAAGCGACGCCCAACACGAGCACCTTCGATCCGTTGATCGCCTTCTTCTGCTTGTTGAGCGCGCTGATGGTAGCGGCGATCACGTGGTAGGGCATGGCCACGTTGACTTCGCCGGCCAGTTCGATAAAGCGCGTGTGGAAGTCGAATTCCTTCGCCTTCCAGGAAAGATAGAACGGGTCCACGGGGATGCAATGCCCACCCAGGCCCGGCCCGGGATAGAACGGATGGAAGCCGAACGGCTTGGTTGCCGCGGCGTCGATGATTTCCCAGATATTCAGATTCATCCGCAGGCAAAGCATCTTCAGTTCGTTTACCAGCGCGATATTCACGCAACGGTAGATGTTCTCCAGCAGCTTGGTCATCTCCGCCGCTGCCGGCGAAGATACGGGAACCGTGCGCCGGAAAATCGATCCGTAGAGGGCCGCCGCGATTTCGCTGGCTTGCGGATCGAGCCCGCCAATCACCTTCGGGATATCATGGCGCGCAACCTGGGTGTTGCCCGGATCCTCGCGCTCGGGCGAGAACGCAACCCAGAATTCGGAGTCGCTCGCTGCGCCATGTCGCGAAGCCTTCACGCCCGCCTTATTCTCCTGCTCGAGAATTGGAATCAGTACTTCTTCCGTCGTTCCCGGATACGTCGTGCTCTCCAGAATGACAATCTGGCCAGCGCGCAGGTGAGGTGCCACAGCGTGCGCCGTGTTCGTTATGTAGCTGAGGTCGGGCTCGTGGTATTCGTTCAACGGCGTAGGCACGCAGATGATGATCGCGTCCATTTCCGTGATTTGTTTGTAATTCGCCGTGGCTTTGAAACCGTTTGCCTTCGCAGCCGCGATCTCTTCCGGCGTAATGCGGAAAATATAAGTGCCGCCGTTGGCAAGTGTATCGACCTTGCGCTGGTCGATGTCGAATCCCGTTACCTCAAACTTCTGTTCGCTATAGAGAAGGGCCAGGGGCAATCCGACGTAGCCAAGTCCAATGATTCCGACCCGCGCTTTGCGATCGGCAATCCGGCTTTTCAGATCAGTAAAGAGGGAAGAAGCGGTGAGTTGAGTATTCATAAGCCAGTAGGAATTTTAGCATCCTAATTTGCGGTTTCATCGCGGAAGATGCTGTTGCCATACGATTTTCACATGATTTTCAGGGCACGGTGGGCGGGCGTGATTACTGCGGTAATCCAATTCGACGGCAAACTGGTTTCCTTAGTAACATTCGCCTGAGATGCGATTCCTCCGGCTCTTTCTTGTCATGCTCCTGATTGGCGCGGTTGTTGCGACTCAGGCGGCACGATTTTTGGTCGTGGACGATCCCCAGAAGTCCGATGCGATCGTGGTGCTCGCAGGCGAAACCAGCGTTCGTCCCGCACACGCTTTGCAACTACTGCGCGACGGCATGGCTCCCCGCCTGTTCCTCGACGCGGAGGCTGGAGACCAAATCTACGATCAACCCTTGACCGAGATCGCCAGGCGCTATGTGACGAGCCTGCCAGATGCCAGCCACATTTCGGTGTGCGCGATCCAGGGGCGCTCGACTGCCGCCGAGAGTGCGGACGTTGCTCGCTGCCTTGAGCCGCTGGGAGCGCATCGCGTGCTGCTTGTAACTTCCGATTACCATTCTCGCCGCGCGTTGACGATTTTTTCCCATCGCCTGCCCCAATATCAGTGGAGTATTGGAGCCGCTCGAAATCCCGCACAATTTGGTAATGCCTGGTGGACCCATCGCGAGTGGGCTAAAGCCACCTTTGACGAATGGACGAAACTCATCTGGTGGGAAGCGGTCGACCGCTGGAAATAGAGGCTGCCGGGCGGAGTGGCCGCATCTCTGATTGTCTGGGCGTCGTTCCTAACTGGCAAGTTCTTTCATTCTGCGATAGTTTGAAAGTTCGTCATCTTAACCGGAGGTTCCATGGGGCAAGTCACAATTACAGTGCGCAAGAATGGTTCATTGCGTGTCGATGATCCGAACGGTGTTGTCGAAATGGTGGACGCCGACGGCAATAAATATGACCTGACGGGAAAAACGGCATTCTCTCTGTGCCGCTGCGGCGCCTCTGCCAACCGGCCTTTCTGTGACGGCAGTCACAACAAGATCGCCTTCCAAGCTCCCGACACCGCCATTAAGGCCGGATAGAATCACAGCCCGCTAGTGTCGAATGTGGAAACGGCGCCGACGAAAAACGTGCGCCGATGCTTCCTCGTGATCTAGCATAGTTCTGAGTCATTGGGCGTCAGCGTTTTGCTCCGTTCTTTATCAAACGTTGCAACGCCGGAGACTTCCTGCTTCTGCACTTATGGGCTCTTCGGAGAAATCACAGCACGCGATTCGTCGCAGTACGCGGTTACCGCTGGAGGTTCCGGTCCAGGTGACCGCTCTCAGTGCGGACTTTCCTTTCTCCGAACAGTGCAACACCACGCTCGTGAACGCGCACGGTTGCGGCCTGATTTCTCCTCGTGTCCTCAAAATAGGTCTCCAGGTACGAATCGAAATCGTTTCGGCGAAACGCCACACCACAGCGCAAGTGGCCGAGGTCGTCCCTTTGGGAGGCGAACCGGAAACATGGCTGGTCGGGCTCGAACTGGATGTTCCCGGCAACTTCTGGGGCATCGAATACGCACCTTCCGATTGGAAGGTGGAAGAGACCTACAACTCGGAGAACGCTCGCCCGAAAGCAGACCCGGAGCCGGGCTCCGCGGCGAAATCCAGCCCGGCAGCACGTCGCTGGCGGTTGACGGACATCAGTGTGGGTGCCTGCTACCTGGAAGCCGCTACTCCGTTTCCTCTCGAAACACCGGTCCTGCTGAGCATTCGCGTTCTCGAACAAGAGTTTCTGCTCGATGGAACGGTGCGGGCCTCGCACCCTGAGGCAGGTATGGCTGTGGAGTTCACGCGGGATCCCGACCAGCGCACCAAGATCGAGGAACTGATTGGGCAGTTGATGAGCCATCGCGAAGTCCCACGGATTTTCGTCGGGCGGAAAGAGGGAAGGCCAACGGCGAGTCGTGCGCCCGATCCTCTCCCTGATCCGGAAATAGCGGATCCACTTTTGGATCTGGTTCGCCAGGGTTCGTCCCTTACCGCGGAGCAGTTCCTGAACGACCTACGAGCACAACGTTTAGGAAAGCGGCGCGATCCTCGGATCGACATTGCCCTACCCGTTCTTCTTTCCGGTGTCGATGCCGGCGGCCGTCCACTCGACCAGCGGGTTATGACCGTCAATATCAGCCGGCGTGGAGCTTTGTTGGAAGGTATCCACGGCGTCCTCAAGCCGGGAGCCGATGTTTTTCTTTCGCGCGGCGGGCGTCGTGAGGAGTTTCGCGTGGCATGGGTTGTGGACAATGACACGCCCGCGGGAGCCCAGATCGGCGTAGCGGCCGTGGATCCGAATACTTCCTTCTGGAACGAGGTGCTGGAGGCGTCCAGCCAGTCTGGCCTCGAGGCCGCCAGTCTGCGCGGCAACGGCAGCAACTAGACCGCCTGACCCAGGGCCACACCGCATCCTACGATGGAGTGGTAGACTGCCTCGCCGGAGGGGTCATTGTCAGACGAATCGAGCCAACGGAACCGGGCATTGGGCATGGGCGCGAAGATCACGCGCCGTGATTTCTTGAATGGGGTGGCGCTAACAGCTGGCACGGCCATCATTCCCCAGGAAATGTGGGCTGCCGCGGCCGCCGATCTTAAAGCGAGCGACCTCGAAGCCCAAGCCGTAGCCGGCTACTATCCTCCTGCCAAAATCGGTCTGCGCGGTAGTCACGTCGGCGCTTTTGAGACCATGCACAAACTCCGTGACGGTGCTTTCTGGGACGACGCGCCCAAGCCTGTCGACACTGGCGAATCCTATGACTTGGTGATTGTTGGCGGAGGCATCAGCGGTTTGGCGGCGGCGCATTTCTTTCGGAAAACAGCGGGCGACAAGGCGCGCGTTCTGATCCTCGAGAATCACGACGATTTTGGCGGCCATGCTAAGCGAAATGAATTTCAAGCTGGTCACCGCACGATCCTCGGTTTTGGCGGAACCTACTCCATCGAGAGTCCCGCTCCCTATAGTCCCGTTTCAAAAGCCCTGATCGAAGAACTCGGCATCGATGTGCCCTCGTATCCCAGGTATGTGAATAAGAATCTATACCGCTCCCTGGGCTTGAAGCCACGTGTCTTCTTTGACAAGGAAACCTTCGGTGCCGACAAACTGACCCTCAACGCGGTGCATACGGGAGGCGATGAAAGCGGTCTCAACGATTCGGATGTCGATTCGGAGATGCAGGTCTTTCTCAAGGAAGCTCCGCTATCCGACAAGGCCAAGCAGGATTTTCAGCGTCTGCTCGCCGGCGACAAAGACTACTTTCCGGGCCTCAGCTCCGACGAAATAAAGGCGCGGCTCGCGCGCATGAGCTATGCGAAATACCTGACGGAGTTGGTCGGCGTGAGCGACGAAGTCGTCAAGCTGTTGCAGCCGTTACCGCACCCTTTGTTCGGTGTGGGCATTGACGCGGTAGCTGCCCAGGATGCCTGGGGCCTGGGCGCTCCGGGTTTCGACGGTTTGAAACTCGATCCCGCCCCCGGCAAGGGAATGAACCGCGATGCGATCCGTAGCGATGAGGCGGAGAAGTATTTCTTCCATTTCCCTGACGGCAACGCTTCGATCGCGAGACTGCTTGTACGCAAGCTCATTCCGTCTGCGATCCCCGGCAACTCCGCCACGGATGTGGTCTTGGCAAAGGCCGACTACTCGAAGCTCGATGACGCCACATCTCCAGTGCGGATCCGCCTCAACAGTACGGTCGTTAAGGTGAACCATAAGGGCGAACCCAGTTCTGCCAGGGAAGTCGAGATTAGCTATTTCGCGGACAACAAACTGAAGACGGTTCGCGCATCCCACTGCATTTTGGCTTGCTGGCACGTGGTCATTCCTTATATTGCAGCGGAACTCCCAGACTCGCAGAAGGAAGCACTCGCTTCCGCCCAGAAAGTGCCGCTGCTCTATACCAACGTGCTTATCCGCAACTGGACTGCGTTTCAGAAGCTCGGCGCCAGCGCCATTTATGCGCCCGGCATGTACCACACCAACGTGAATCTCGATCTGCCGGTGTCGATCGGCGGTTACGAATGCACCAAAAAGCCTGATGAGCCGATCGTTGTCCACATGATGAAAGCGGCGTGCAAGCCCGGGCGCCCCGCCCGCGACCAGCACAAACTCGGCCGCATCCAGCTTTACACGACCACATTCGAAACCTACGAACGCAACATCCGCGAGCAGCTTGCGCGAATGCTCGGTCCGGGTGGTTTCGACCCCGCGCGCGACATCCTTGCAATTACGGTCAACCGATGGCCGCACGGATACGCCTACGAATACAATTCGCTATTCGACCAGTTCTGGCTCGAGGGTGGCGAGACACCGTGCCAGGTAGCACGCAAGCCCTTCGGCCGGATCGCCATCGCAAACGCCGACGCCGGCGCCTATGCCTACACGGACTGTGCAATTGATCAGGCATACCGTGCGGTGCAGGAACTGAAGAATTAGAAAATGTGCCGCCGGCAAGTCCGTCCGCGAACGTGGAGTTAAAACTGCTATGCCTGCACAAAACAAGTCTCGTCGCGTTCCCTCGCGCTCGAAAACGGGAAAAGCACTGGGCGCAAATACTCAACCCAAAGCCGATCGTCCCTTCGCTCCCGGTTACGGAATCGTGGGTCCCGAAGATGGCAAGGGTCTTCTACCCTGGGCCTGGGTTGCCCGGAAGATGAATCGTTGCCGCACATTCTGGCTTGCCACCATTTATGCGGGCCAGGACCGCCCGCACGTCATGCCGATCTGGGGAGTGTGGCTCGATGACACGTTCTTCTTCTCAACCGGGCGAAAGTCTCGCAAAGGCCAAAACCTTCTGGCAAATCCCGCTTGCACGGTTACGAACGATGACGGTCAGGAAGCCGTAATCCTCGAGGGCCAGGCCAACGTAATTGAGAACGAGGCAGCTCTGGAGCGGATGGCGGTTGCGTACAAGAAAAAATACAAGATGGATCCGCGGAGTATGAGTGAACCGATCTTCGGGGTGCGACCAACGACCGTATTCGGTTTTGTCGAGAAGACTTTCCCGAAAACCGCGACCCGATGGCGACCATGAAGTCATCAACCCTCGACACCAAGTCGAGCTGTCTGACCCCGTTCAGCCGCGAAAATTTCTCTGGGCCGACAAATGCGCTCCCGTGAGCAACAGCAATCCCGAGAGGAAGGCCCAGAACATTAGGCTCACCGAGATAGCAAACGGCCCGTACACTTCACCGAAATTAAGAAACGGCAGCGCAAAAATGTAAGCGTACTTCAGTGCCTCCGACAGAAGGCCCATAATCACGGCGGCCGGCAACACGGCCTGCGCCGGTACCTTTCCGTTCGGCAACACCCAGTACACGAGGAAGAAAATTGCGATGCTCACGCCGATTGAGAAGATCTTCATCGTCACGAAACCCATCAGCTGGATGTACCAATTGCCGTAGCCGTGTAACACGCTTTTCAGGATCGCGACGTTCCCCGCCGTCAGGCCCACCGACAGCAGAGTGAGCGATCCGCAGGCAAACGCGAGCCCGAGCGCCATCAGCTGATTCCCGAAGTACGACCGGTTGTTCGGGAACCTCCACACCCGGTTCAATGCAACTTCCAGCGGCATGAAGATCCCGGTCGAGCCGATCAATAGCATCACGAGCGAGAACACTTGCGCCCGCTGGTGAGAAACAACCAGCGCGTTCAAGTTCCGGATCACGAATTCCTGACCGATGGGCAGGGAGTCACGCACCAGGTTCTCAACCACGTTGTACATCACCTGTGAGTGAATCACGCGCCGGATCAGCGTCATCAGCAGCAACAAAAATGGGAAGAACGACAGGATGGCATTCGCCGCCACAGAAAATGCGAAGGTGTGTACGTCGGTCCGTAGCAGGTAACGCGCCGTCGAGCGCAGCAGGCTTTGGCCGGGAGCGGTCCGAAACTCGGCTGCACCATTTTTGTCGGCAAGCCCGATGGGAGTAATCGAAGACACTATTTCTCAAATCTTATCAAATACTTACGCATTTCTCAGAACGCGCACTCCTTGGCCTGCGCGTACTGCCGCACATCGCAAACCGACTTTTCACGTCTCTTGGTCACAAATGCGGATTGCAATTTCGCTCTTGCCAACCATTATCTTCCTGCTATTATCTTGGCCTTCGTCAGCCGGACACGGCTGGCGATCAGCACCAGGGTTGACGTTTCTGTGTGGGTAGTTCGATATCGCGCCTTCGTCTGTGTGGCTCCATTGTGTTTTGTCTCGGGCAATGGCCCGGCAAAATGCGGGGAGCCGTTTCTTTTGGCGCGATACCTTCTCCCAGCGGTGACGCCAACCAATTCTTGCGCCCTTTGAGGGGGTGTCCCGGCTTGTCGCTTCAATAAGGGACAAACAGATTAGAGACGCGAGAATAATTCCTAGCGATGAGGCGAAAGGAGTTTTTTGTGAGAGAGAAGGGTACTGTGAAGTGGTTCAACGGGGCGAAGGGATACGGGTTCATCCAGCGCTCCACGGGCGAGGATGTGTTCGTGCACTTCTCCGCCATCCAGGAGAACGGTTATCGCTCGCTAAATGAAGGTGAGACAGTCGAGTTCGATCTGCTCAAAGGCCCGAAAGGCTTTCAGGCAGGGAACGTAGTGCGGGCGGCGTAAGGTTTCTCCAACCAGTTCGCAAACCCTCTCAGCATGTCGAGAGGGTTTTTTATTTGGACCCACTTTTCTTTCGCAGGCTCGTGACATGATCGATCCGCTCACATCGTCTTCACGTCCAGGCTTCTCCACAAATACCAGCACGCAATCGAGCGGTACGGAGCCCAGGGCTTTGCGATCTTGTGCATCACGTCCGGTTTGGGCCACTTGCGTTTCTTGTAGTGCTTCTTGATCGCGGCTTGTACACCATAGTCGCCCGTGGGCAGGATATCCGGACGTCGCAAGGTGAACATCAGGAACATGTGCGCCGTCCACACGCCGATGCCCTTTACCTGCGTCAAGTGAGCGATGACATCCTCTTCGGTCATCTCCGGCAGGCGCTCGAATTCGAGCAGCCCCGCCTGGGTCTTTTCGGCAAGATCGCGCAGATACGATGTTTTCTGTCTGGACAGGCCGACGCCGCGCATCTGCGCGTCCGTCAATTTCAGAATTCCTTTAGGAGTCAGCGGGTTTCCAGCCAGGGCGGTGAATCGGTCAAAGATGGTCGCAGCCGCCTTGCCATTGAGCTGCTGGTACAGAATCGATTCAGCAAGGTTGTGAAACGTTGGCTCGCCGAATTGCATGCGGCAAGGCCCGATTTGTTCGATGATCGCCGCTAGTATCGGGTCCGACTTCTTGAGGTGATTCGTGGCCTTACGCAAGGTTTTCTCCTCAGCCCACGGCCGCAGAGTCTATCACAAGGGCGAAGGTAAAGCGAACATGAATTCTCGCCCTCGTTGGACTCGAATGACGACTTCGATGTTTCAAAATTTAAGAAGGGAAGTGGAAGTGCACGTCATGCCGCGACGCGACCGGCACGCCGTCGAGCGTTGCCGGCTGGTAGTGCCAGCGCCGCAGCGTCGCCTCGATCTTTTCATCGATTCCATGTCCGATGGCCTGCACGATCTTCGTCTCGACGACATTGCCTTCGGAATCGATCGTTACTTCAATGACGACATCTCCCTGCAAGTCGCGCGGCAGTTCGTTGCGCGCCACCGGTGGGTCAGGATAGACCACCGGATACGCCACGTGGACTTCATGTCCCGTAATCGGCCCGTCCAGCACGGTGCCCAGCGTCGAACCGGCACGAGAATTGACTTCTCCCGCCTCCGCGTTGGCGTCAACCTGCTGGCGATCCGCAGGCTTCGGGATTTCGGTTTTTGGGCGCGGCCGGTTATGCGTTTTGCTCGTCAGGGGCGGCAACAAGAGCTTGGCCGCGTCCACCTCGCTGTTGTCATTTCCGGGGGGAACGTAAGTGATCTGGTATGTGTGAGAACCGTTTCCCCATGCCAGCCACGTGGGATGGACCTCAATCACCTGCGGAGTGTGGAATACGATGACGCCCAGGACGGCCAGGTGAACACACACCGACGCTCCTACCGCACGATAGCGGCGAAACCACGAGGTCGGCGGTTGGAGCCCAGTGAACACGTCTCTACCTTACTACTCTTGATTGACGCACAAGAAGAGAAAAGGTCTCCGCGAGACTTTACGACAGGAAAGGGCGCTGCGAATCCAAGGCCGTCTGGGCCTTGCCACTGACAGCACCCTTTTGCCGGAAAAACGGGGATTTACGAACCAGCCTGCTTCTCTGCCATATCGCCGATGACCGGCAGCTTGAACATTTGTCCCTGGTAAGCCTTGACCACGAGAATCAGCCAGACCACGAACCCCGCCAGGCTGACGAGCGGCCAGATCAAAACCGTGCCCCATCCCAGGAATGGAATGTGGGCGATAAAAGACAACCCGATCCACAGCACCGTCCAGGCGAGCGCGAAGAACAGGCATTGAAATGCGTGGAAGCGGACGAAGCGTTTCCGGTTGAAGGGCTCCAGCACGAGAAACAGAATCGCCGGAATGATGGTCACATAAGCGAGGGCTCCAGCAACGTTATCGTCGAGTCCGCCACCGGAAGTCGTTGCGGTCGCCACTGGTACGGTCCCACCCGCACATTTGGGACACGTTGCTCCATCTGCGATCTGGGTTCCACAGCTTGGACAAAAAGCCACGAGGGCCTCCTTGAAAATTTAGACGGAAGGCAAGGTAGCAGAACCCACGGCATGGCGCAATGGCCGGAGGACGGCCTTTTCGCTTTTCCACATCCACGGCAACTGTGTCCGACTGCTCCAAAGTGTCTTCCCCCTCAGACAGCAGGCCACTTAAAGCAGTCGGACACCTCGCCGCGTCCAGCGCCGCCAACGGAGATTTAATGCTTAGCGCCGGACAAACCTATTCCTGGCACAACTCCTGCAATCAGGAATATCCGTGTGTTGCGGGTACCTCGATCGCCCGCAGAACGGTGGCAATCGCGTACTTCGCCTCGACTTCATTTTCGAAGCCGCACGCTCGGATGGCGCTTGAAATGAGATCACTAAGATCCGCCTTCGGCAGACCCTCCAATCCCGCCACGCATTCGTCAAGCTCACTTAGAACGAGCAACAGCCGTGCCACTCGCTTATCCGCAATGCACACGTTCGAATCAGGGTGAGTAGTTCTTACTTCGTGAGTAAGCCAGTGATGTTGGCTGGCAATCAAAAACTGTGGATCAACTTTGTCCATCGTTGTTCGGCCCTCTAAAGCTCCACGCGCATCAAGTACGCAACGGCTGTGCATCTGTTTGGGTTCATGGCTGCTATTGACTCGCCGCTCTTGACAGGTACCAGTGGATTAGTTCAATGGGCACGACGCTAAGCCATGCCGCAGTTGCCACTACCTGCGTTGGGGCGGGGTTTTGGTAGGAAAAATCAGATCAGCAAGGTGCAGAGCAAGTTTTGCAGAGATTGCGAATCACTCCGGGTGGAGATGAACCTCTTTGCCGGCTCCTCGATTGGACCGTTCTGATCCCAGCTTGCTTCAAGAGTTTTTTTCGGCATGACAATCACAGCCCTGGCTGGCCGTGTGAACCGTATGCCGAGTACTACCGGAGGAGCCTGATTAACCGGCGTGTCTACTTCGTTATATGAGGTTTCGGGTAGGTCGCTTTGCGGGATCGCAGACGCGCCGATTACGGCGGTTAGTAACAGCAGGACGAATGTCCAAATTCCACGTCGCACCCGGCACCCCCTTGTTCGTAACGATAGCGAGGCAGTTAGTGATTGTCAATCGGCTACGGCGCCCCCAGTCGGGCCTCCCAGCGCCTCATTGCGCCCCTCGACCGCCCCGGTTTTCCTGGCGAATTGGCGCAGATCCTGGCCTTTCCCGATGGCTTTGCTCGATCAGCGCCTCTCCCACTATGATCTCAAGGACGGCGGGCTCAGTCCTCCGGTCTGTTCACTTTCATCGCAGGAAAGGCACTGATGATCACGATTGTTTCCGGGCTCCCGCGGTCGGGCACCTCGCTTATGATGCAAATGCTGGCGGCCGGCGGCATGTCCGCTCTTTCGGATGGCGAACGCAAGGCCGACACCGACAACCCCAAGGGGTACCTCGAATGGGAACGGATCAAACAACTACCCAAGGATCCCAGCCTGATCGCGGAAGGCGAAGGGAAAGTCGTCAAGGTCATCTCGCAGTTGCTCCTGTCCCTCCCGGATGGCCACGAGTACCGGATCGTGTTCATGCAGCGACCCATGCCGGAAGTCCTGAAGTCGCAGGAAGAAATGCTGAAGCGGCGCGGCACGTATGAGGGCGGAGGCGATACCTCTCCTATTGAACAGGCGTTTCAGCGCCACCTGATCGAAGTCAACCGCTGGATCGCTGGCAAGCCGAACGTCAAGATCCTGCGTGTGCACTATCACCGCGTCTTGCGTGATCCGCAAACTGTCGCTGACGAAGTGGCAGCCTTCCTTCAGGTTCCACTCGACATCCCCGCCATGGTTGGCCAGGTTGACGGGAACCTCTACCGCAATCGAATGAAATAGAAAGAAAGGGACGCGGTGCGCGATCGGCTACGCCGCGTTCCGCGACATCCAGCGTCCGATCGCAACAAACGATGAACCGGTCACGGCGAACGCCGCAACCAGCAAAACAATATTCGCACCCACCCGTGAGTATCCCAACTGTCCGGCGTCGAGAAAGTGGTAAGGGTAGCGCCCCGATGCGGCTCCTCGAATCAGCGTGTAAACCAGGTAGATCGCCGGATACAGAAGCCATCGGCCTACGTCTCGGAACTGCAGCCCGTCTTTCCGCACGAACAGTGCCCAATAAACGACATAGAGCAGTGGCACCGCATCGTGGAGGACCTTGTCGGCAATTTTCTGAAGACCCTCCGGATCCCAAAGACTCCTGAGAACTAGCGAATACACAATCCCCACAATTGAAATGTAGACCGCGATCGCCGTCTGTACCGTTGGACGCGAGCAGAAGCTACCCAAAACTGAAGCCCGCTCCGGCCCCGAAAACGTCAGCGCGACCGCCACCAGCAAATTTGTGAGGATCGTGAAAAAGCTGAAATAGTTGACGACGGCCGTAGCCACCGGTAGCCCGTTGGACGGCGCATTCACGATGATCAGGTACAGCTGCAGCAAGAGCCCATACCATGCCAGGGCCGCGAGTGACCTCCCAAAGGTGCGGGAAACGCGGCTTGCAGGCGGCGTGCTCATCGTGCACTGCAAGCTAACAGATCGATATAAGCGTCGGCAATCAAGTCGCGCTGGTCGATTCCGAACTCGCGAAGCAATCCGTTCGCGATGTCCTTGCCCTCGTCCTCGCTTTGGTTTGGCTTGAGGACCACTTCCAGTTCCAGAAAGTCTCCCAAGCCCTCGACCTGGTCGATGTGTATACGTGTCTGTCCGACCAGATACAGCGTGCGCGTCTTCTTGACTACGCCCACCACGCCCAACGTCTTAGTCAGGATCTCGAGGAGAATTGTCGGGTCGGCCGTTCGTGCAATCGAGTATTGCGAGCGGCGAACTTCAGGAACGTTGTCGCGCTGGTAACGAATCAACTCACCACTGCCCGGACCGAAAATGCGCAGTTTCACGCGTGCATCTTCGCAGCGGAAAAACACATCTTCCTGCAAAATAATTTGCGGTTCCGCGCCATTGAGCCGGGCGGCCGTCGCCAGCGCCGCGGCGCGATTTTTCAGGGAAGCCTTGATCTCAATGTTCGCGGGCATGAAGGGAATACAGGCTCAGACGGTCGAAGCCACTCGCCTTTTCAAGCTTACGTGACGCTGACTTCCGTGTACGTGCCATACACCTGGCGCAGGGCCTCGCAGATTTCGCCCACGGTCGCGTACGCCCGGACCGCATCCACAATGTAAGGCATCGTATTCGCCTCGGAGATGTTCCCATTCGTCCCCGCCGAAGGTTCTTTCGCGGCCGCGCGCTTCAGGGCTTCCAGCCGCCGGGCCACTTCTTCATTGGAGCGCCGCGCCCGCAGCGCTTTCAGCTTTTTCTCTTGGGCCCGGGCGACCGACTCGCCGATATAGAGAATCTCCGGAGAATCTTCTTCCACCACAAAGTCATTCACGCCGACCGTGATCTTTTCGTTTGCCTCGACCGCACGCTGATATTGGTAGCTGGCCTCGGCAATTTCTTTTTGCGGATATCCCCGCTCGATGGCCTGCACCATTCCCCCCATCCGGTCGAGCTTCTCAAAATAATCGAAGGCGCCCTTCTCCATGTCGAGCGTCAGCTTTTCGACAAAGTACGAGCCGCCAAGCGGATCGACCGTCTGCGCAACCCCCGACTCGTACGCGATGATCTGCTGCGTGCGCAGCGCGATGCGCGCCGCTTCTTCGGTCGGCAGTGCGAGCGCTTCATCGTAGGCATCCGTATGGAGAGACTGCGTGCCGCCGAGGACCGCTGCGAGCGCCTGCAACGCTACGCGCGCGATGTTGTTCTTCGGCTGTTGTGCCGGCAGCGAAACGCCCGCTGTCTGCGTGTGAAACCGCATCAGCCGCGTGCGGTCGTTCTTCGCGCCAAACCGGTCTTTCATCAGGCGGTACCAGATCTTACGCGCGGCACGATACTTCGCGATCTCCTCAAAAAAGTCATTGTGCGCATTGAAGAAGAAGCTCAGTCGTGGCCCGAACTCGTCCACATCCAAACCGCGGCGGCGCGCCCATTCCACATACTCAACGCCGTCGTAGATCGTGAATGCCAGTTCCTGCAAAGCCGTCGATCCGGCCTCGCGAATGTGATATCCGGAAATCGAAATTGTGTTGAAGCGTGGCGTGAATTTCGACCCGAACTCGAACGTGTCAATCACCAGCCGCATCGAGGGTGCCGGTGGATAGATATATTCCTTCTGCGCGATGTACTCCTTCAGGATGTCGTTCTGAAGGGTCCCGGAAATCTTCTTCCAGTCCGCACCCTGTTTTTCCGCCACCACCAGATACATGGCCCACAGCACGCTTGCCGGGGAATTGATCGTCATTGACGTCGTGATCTTCTCCAGATCGATGCCGTCAAACAGAATTTCCATGTCTTCCAGCGAATCGATCGCCACGCCGCACTTGCCGACCTCGCCTTCGCTCGCTCCATGATCCGAGTCGTATCCCATGAGCGTAGGCAAATCGAACGCAACGGAAAGGCCCCCGCCGCCGTGCTCAAGCAGATATTTGTAGCGCTGGTTCGTTTCTTCCGGCGAAGCAAATCCGGAAAACATCCGCATCGTCCAGAGTTTGCCGCGGTACCCCGTAGCATGAATGCCCCGCGTGTACGGCGCCTGCCCTGGATAGCCCAGATACTGCTCGTAGTTCCAGTCCGCAGGCAGATCGGCCTGCGTGTAGAGTCGCCGGATCGGCAAATCGGAAATCGTGCTGAAGCGTGCATGTCCGTGTTCGTCAAGGTTGGTGCCAGTCGCCGCACCAATCGGCTTCTCGGGAGATTTCTCCAGGGTAGGCGCCAAGGTCTTCTCGGCCCAATCCTTCTCGGACTGTGCCGGATGGCGGTTCTCAAACACATCGGAAATCGGGCTTTCAACCATGGAAGGCTTGCGATCAGTTTTGGATTTGTTCTCGGACATTCAGCTCCCCACGCTGCCTTCGATGATAGAGGAGGCGCTCACCAGCGACAAGGTTACAGACCGACCGAGTGGTTGGGTAAAGTCGCGGTTGCGGCCTCGAGCGTCGCGCGGTTCCTGGTGAACCCGGTTTAGTTGCTCGTGCCCCGCGGCTCGTGGGTCGAAGGGGTGCCCACTCCTCGGTCGTCTCTTGACCCGCTCCCCACCCGCCCCTATGCTTTTCCTTCCTGCTCGGTGGGGAGGACCTTCTGAAAGCATTCCGGCGTTTCTTGCAGCGCACGCCCTTCTACGGTGCGTATAAGGCGGTTGGGCATTATCCCGACTACTGGTACTGGATTCTGCGTGGCCGCCCGCAGCGATCTCCCCACCTGCTGAAGCAGATCGTCGTCCGCGAATATGGCGAAAAATACGGCCTGAGAACCCTGGTTGAGACTGGAACCTACTACGGTGAGATGGTGGCCGCCATGAAGCGGCGCTTCGATCGCATTTACTCCATTGAATTCGTTCCCGCGCTGGCCGAGCGCTCGCAGAAAAAATTCGCGCATGACGCGCACGTCAAAATTTTCTGCGGCGACAGCCGCGTTGTCATGCCCGAAATTCTCGCCCTGCTAAAGATGCCGGCCCTGTTCTGGCTTGACGCAGGCTACTACGGATGGGTTGGCAAACAAGGCGACCAGCAACGGCTCTCGGCCGAACTGGAAATGATCCTGAGCCATCCCTTTCCCCACATCATCCTGCTCGATGACGCGCGCGGCCTCACCGGACGTGACGGCATCCCGTCTGTGAATGACGTTAAGGCGTACGTGGAATCGAAGTTCCCCGCGCGCCAGGTAAGAGTCGAACACGACATCATGCGCGTAACGCTGCGGTGATCTTGTGGCGTGGGCCGCCGGATGAAATGCCCAGCGGGAGCCGATGCACCTTTCCAATCACGGTCTATGTCCCGCGCTGCTGTGCCAACTCCCAAGCCTTGGCATATTTCCATGACACGTAGACAGCGTGATGCAGGTGGAGCAGCAAGCCCTCGCGGCCATCCAGGAATCCGAGGCGGAAGAAATAGTTGTAGATGAACGTCGCTGCTGGCCGAAGCACAATGTTGAATGCGGCAAAGTGCACAGGTCCACGCGCTACCACCATCTCTGCGCCCAGCGAAGAATAGCGGTTCATGTGGGCAATGTAGTCCGAGAGAGTGGGATAGGAGTGGTGGAGAATCGCGCCCTGTTGCACCGAACTCGTGACTCCCGAAACTTTCATGGTTTCGTGAACAGCCTGGTCCTGGAATTTCCCGCTGCCGCGCCGGAAAAGGCGCAGTTTCGGGTCGGGCCAGAATCCACCGTGACGAATCCAACGATGCAGGAAATGGTTCTTTCGCGGAATAAAAAAACCGTTGAGGTCCTCCTCGTCGAGTCCGATTTTCGTGCCGCGATCCCGCAATTCCTGCGACTCAGGATCGCTCCCCACTGGCATTCCATCTTTCTGCCAGATCGGGATTGCACGCATCAGCCATGAGATCTCTTCGACCAGCTGTCCATCGAGTTCCTCGTCCGCGTCCAGACTGAGAATCCAGTCTCCTGAGGCCTTGTCAATCGCCGAGTTCTTCTGTGCGGCATATCCTTTCCAGGTTTCGAGAAAGACTTTGGCGCCATGTGATTTGGCGATTTCGACCGTGCGATCCGTCGATCCTGAATCAACGACGATGACCTCTCCCTTTCCATCGGCGACAAGCGGCCGCACGCTCGCGAGTGTGCGCCCGATGTTCGTTT
>Ga0265338_10002899_pt1 | contig 24960 bp, 20 predicted proteins | sample 42126metaG_FD_193579 | JGI IMG/M metagenome (GOLD analysis project Ga0265338, IMG submission 193579) | Rhizosphere microbial communities from Carex aquatilis grown in University of Washington, Seatle, WA, United States - 4-21-26 metaG | ecosystem: Host-associated > Plants > Roots > Rhizosphere... | reverse complement strand
CGCGCTTGTCGTCTACCTGATCCCGTCGTACATGAGCTGGAGCTACCCGACGTCGTTCGCGATCGTGATGGGGCTCTGCGGCGCCGGCTGCATCGCGCTGCTCGCGACGACGCTGCGAAACGTCGGGGCGAGCCGGGCGCGGGTCTGGGCCGCGCTCCTCCTCTTCGCCGTCTCGCCGCTCGCGCTCGGCTCCCTCTTTGACACGCGCTTCGACCTCTGGCCGGCGCTGCTCGCGCTCGCCGGCCTTGCCGCCCTCGTGCGCGAGCGACCGTTCCTCGCCGGCGGACTGCTCGGGCTCGGCTTCGCCGCGAAGCTCTGGCCGGGCGTTCTGCTGCCTCTCGCGATCATCCACCTCTGGCGGCGCCGCGGCGGGGGCGCTGCCGGTGCGGCGGTCGTGTCGTTCGTCGTCGTGGCGGCGGCCTGCTTCCTCCCCTTCGCGATCCTCGAACCGCACGGGCTCTGGTTGAGCGTCTCCGGTCAGTTCGACCGGCCGCTGCAGGTGGAGAGCCTCGGCTCGGCCGTGCTCATGGCGGCCGAGCATCTCGGGATGGCGACGCACCCGACGATCACGTCGCACGGCGGGCAGGCGCTCAGCGGCCGCGGCACCCAGGTCGCGGCCAACCTCTCGACAACGCTCGAGTTGCTCGCCGTCGTCTGCATCTGGCTCGGCTACGCGCGCCGGCGCGCGCCCGACGGCGAGGCGCTGCTCATCGCGGCCGCTGCGACGGTCACTGCGCTCGTCGCATTCGACAAGGTGCTCTCGCCGCAGTACCTCATCTGGCTCGTGCCCTTCGTTCCGCTCGTGCGGGGGATGCGCAGCCTCGCCGCGGCCTCGCTCATGCTGCTCGCCCTCACGCTGACGCAGACGTGGTTCCCGTGGAGCTACTGGAACCTCGCGACCGGCCACGAGTCGCCGTTGGTCTGGTACCTCCTCGCGCGCGACCTCGCGCTCGTCGCCCTCGCCGCCGTGCTCGCGGGGCTTCAGCCGCGGATGAGATTCCGCAGAAGGAAGAGCACGTTCGCAGGCCGCTCGGCGAGCCTGCGCATGAGGTACCGGTACCAGTCGGGGCCGTAAGGCGCCGCAACGAGCACGGCGTAGCCGCGCCGGACGAGGTCGAGCTGCAGCGCGGGCCGTACGCCGTAGAGCATCTGGAACTGGAACCGCCCCGGCGGGATCGCGCGCTCCTGTGCAAACGCGATCGCGTGCTCGATGAGCGTCTCGTCGTGCGTCGCGATCGCGGTGAAGCCGGCGCCGGCGAGCGCGGTCTCGAGAAGCCGGACGTACGCCGCGTCGACGTCGCTCTTCTCCGGATACGCGACCTCGGCCGGCTCGAGGTACGCGCCCTTCACGAGGCGGAGGTTCGGCGCAAGCGGCAGGAGTGCGGCGAGGTCGTCCTCGGTGCGGTAGAGGTACGACTGGAGGACGGTGCCGACGTTGTCGTGGCCGGCCTCGCGGAGCCGGCGGTAGATGCGTAGCGTCGGTTCGACGCGCGCCGACTCCTCCATGTCGATGCGGATGAAGTTGCCGTGCCGCGCTGCGTGCGCGACGAGTTCGGCGACGTTCCGGTGCGCGAGCTCCTCGTCGAACGCGAGGCCGAGGTGCGTGAGCTTGAGCGCGACGTTCGTGCGGAGGCGCTCCGCAGCGATCCGGTCGAGCACGTCGCCGTAGGCGGCAACGACCGCGGCGGTCTCGGCCTCGGTCGTGACGCCTTCGCCGAGCAGCGTCGTGTTCGTGAGCAGGCCTTTGTCGTTCAGGCCGCGGAGGACGGGCACCGCGGCGTCGAGGTTCTCCCCCGCGACGAAGCGCGAGGCGCCGAGCCGGAAGCCGTACCGCTGCACGAAGCGCTGCAGGCCCTTGCTCTCCGCAGCCGCGAGGAAGAGCCGGCGGGAGACGCTCATGCGCTCCACGCCCGGACGATCCGCTCCACCTCGGTCCGCTCGTCCGCGGTGAGCCCGCGCAACGGCGGCCGAACCTCCGGCGTGAGCGGCACGCCGCGCAGCCCGAGCGCGGTCTTCGAGGCCGCGTGGAAAGGCATCGCCTGCAGCGAGGCGCGCAGCGCCGACGCCCGGGCGCCGTTCGCCTTCGTCGGATTGCGAACGAGCGCGACGACTGCGTCGGGGAAGCTCGAGGCGAGGCCCGAGACCGCACCGGCGGCGCCCGCCGCGAGACCTTCCACAAGCAAACCCTCAGCACCGACGAAGACGTCGAACCCGTCGAGGAGGTACGGCTCGAGCTTCTCCCAGGGGCTATCGGAGACCTTCATCCCGGCGAGGTTCGGGATGCTCTCGCGCAGCCGCTCGATCACCGGTAGCGGTATCGCGTACCCGCTGCGCGCCTCGAACTCGTACAGGTAGAAGGGCGTCGGCGCGCACGCGCGGGCGGCGGCCTCGAAGTGCGCGGCGAGCTCGTCGCCGTCCAGCGGGTAGTACGGCGGCGCGATCACGGCGACCGCATCGGCTCCGATGGACGCGGCGTGCTCGGCGAGCGCGACCGTGTCGGCGGTCGTCTGCGCGCCGCAATGCACCGCGACCTGCAGCCGCCCGCGTCCCACCTCGACGAACGCGGCGGCGATCTCCTTCCGCTCATCCGGCGTGAACAGCACGCCCTCCCCCGTCGTGCCGAGCGCGAGCACTCCGTCGACGCCGTGCGAAACGAGGAAGTCGACGTACGGTCCGACGGCAGCCGTGTCGAGCCGCCCGTCGCGAAGCGGTGTTACGGCGGCGGCGAGCGCTCCGCGCAGCATGGAGCGAGTCTACGGTGCCGCGTCGGGCCGCAAGTCGCGCGCGAGCAGCGAGTAGAGGAGGACGTCCTGCCGACGACCGCGCCAGGTCGCGTACGAGCGCAGCATCCCCTCCCGCTCGAACCCGACCTTCTCGAGCACGCGCTGCGAGGCCCCGTTCCAAGGCTCCACCGTCGCCTGAATGCGCTCGATCCCCGTTGCGCTGGTCAACGCCCACGCGCAGAGAAGCCCGGTCGCTCGTTCGGCCACCCCACGGTTTCGTCGCTCTGCGATCACCCAGATGCCGGGCTCGGCCGCGCCCGGCGGGTGGCGGAACACGATCCCGATCCCACCGATCGCCTCGCCGCTCTCGCGCTCGACGACGGCGAGCGACCAGCCGCGACCGCCCTCAACGAGCCCGTGCTGAGCCGCGATCCATTCACGCGCTGCCGCGGCGGAGAACGGGACAGGCAGATGCTCGATCTCGGCGACGTAGTCGTCCATGCTCGCCCGCTCGAGCAGCGGCAGATCAGTTTCCGCCCACGGCCGCAACAGGAGACGGTCGTCCGCGAGGAGAGGGTCGGGATACACCAGCATCAGGTGCGAATCTAAGCTCTCGGCTCGTGGCCTCGAACCTTCGCACCGAGCGTGACGGTGACCTCCTCCGCATCACGCTCGCCCGCCCCGACCGCCGCAATGCGTTCGACGCCGCGGTCATCTCCGAGCTCGCGGCGGCGTTCGTCGATGTGGGCCGGGTACGCGCGGTCGTTCTCGCCGGAGACGGGCCGAGCTTTTCCGCGGGAGCCGACGTCGAGTGGATGCGCGCGTCCGCCGATCTCTCCTATGACGCAAACGTCGCCGACGCGAACGCGCTGCGCGCGATGCTCGAGGCGATCGACTCGTGCCCCGCTCCAGTGGTCGCGCGGGTGCAGGGACACGCCCTCGGCGGCGGCGCGGGCCTCGTCGCCGCGGCGGACATCGCGATCGCCGCGCCCGACGCGGTCTTCTCGTTCTCCGAGGTGAAGCTCGGGATCATCCCAGCGGTCATCTCCCCCTTCGCGCTCGGGAAGATCGGTCCGAGCGCTGCGCGCCGCTACTTCCTCACCGGCGAGCGGTTCGACGCCGCGACGGCCCTGAGGATCGGGCTCGTCCACGAAGTCGCGGACGATCTCGACGCCGCGGTCGACCACGTCGTCGGCGAGCTGCTGAGCGCCGGCCCGCTCGCGGTGCGCTGGGCGAAGCGGCTCGTGCGCGAGCGCCCCGACGGCGCCGAGACCGCCCGCTGGATCGCCGAGCGCCGCACGAGCGACGAGGGCCAGGAGGGCCTGAGAGCCTTCCTCGAGAAGCGCCCTCCAAGCTGGCGCGGCTAGACGCGTTTCGGGGGCTTTTGTACGGCGCGACAGCCGCCGATACAAAGCCACATGATGGCTTCGGTCGCGGTTCCGGTTCCGGTTCCGAGTTTTCGTCGGGTGCGTCCCGGTTCGCTCGTGCGGCCGGGCGTACTCGTCTGCCTCGTCGGAGTGTTGGCCGCCTCGGGTGGCGGTCTCACCGGGCGGGTGGCCCCGGCCGCGCAACCGTCGGGCTGGTCGAGCCTGCCGCTCGCGGCACGCGGGCCGGTCGCAGCGGCGATCGCGAGCCACGACCCGCGCTACCGCGTCTCCCCCTCGTCGAGCGGCCTGACTGCGCGCAATCCGGCTCAGAGGTTGCGCCTGCGGTTCTCGTCCGCGGGCGTCGGCGTCTCGGTGGGTGCTGGAGAGTTGCGGCTCGCTCTACAGGCGGTGGGCCGGGGCGAGGTGGCGCGGCGACTCGGCAAGGTCGACCCGCGCGTCTCGGCCTCGAACCGGACCGTGTACCGGCGGCCGGGATTGTCGGAGTGGTATGCGAATGGCCCGCTCGGTCTCGAGCAAGGGTTCACGCTGCGACACCGTCCGACCGGCCGCGGCGAGTTGACCTTCACGGTCGGATTGGCCGGCTCGCTGGCCGCCGCGGCGATCCAGCACGGCCAGACGGTGTCGTTCGGATCGCTGACATATCGCGGCCTGGTCGTGACTGACGCGCGCGGACGCACGCTGCCTGCGCACGTGCAACTGTCCCGCGGCCGGCTGCTGATCAGCGTTGCCGACCGGGCGGCTCGTTATCCCGTGCGGGTCGACCCGTTCCTCCAGAGCGCCGAGCTCATCGCCTCGGACCGCGCCGCCGGCGACAACCTCGGCGCGAGCGTCGCGGTAAGCGGCAACACGATCGTCGCCGGCGCCCCATTCCACACCGTTGGCGGCAACCTCTACCAGGGAGCGGTGTACGTGTTCACGGAGCCCAGCGGGGGCTGGTCAACCGCCACCCAGACCGCCGAACTGACCGCATCCGACGGCGCGGAAAACGACAATCTCGGCTGGAGCGTCGCGGTAAGCGGTGACACGATTGTCGCCGGCGCCATCCAGTACAACGGCGGTCAGCCCGGACAAGGGGCGGTGTACGTCTTCACGGAGCCGGGCGACGGCTGGACGAACGCGACGCAAACCGCCGAACTGACCGCCTCCGACGGCGCGGCGAACGACAATCTCGGCTCGAGCGTCGCGGTAAACGGTCCCACGATCGCCGCGGGCGCGCTGTACCACGCCGTCGGCGACAACGCCACCCAAGGGGCGGTGTACGTGTACACCAAGCCGGCCGGCGGCTGGATAAACGCCACACAATCCGCCGAGCTCACCGCCTCCGACGGCGCCGCGGCCGACCAGCTCGGCTCGAGCGTCGCGATCAGCGCCGACACGATTGCCGTCGGCTCCCCGCAACGCAGTGTCGGCGGCAACGCCGACCAGGGGGCCGTCTACGTGTTCACGAGGCCGGGCGGCGGCTGGACAGACGCCACCGAAAACGCCCGCCTGACCGCATCCGACGGCGCCGCATACGACGCTCTCGGCTGGAGCGTCGCGATAAGCGGTGACACGATCGCGGTCGGCGCCCCCCTCCGCGCAGTGGGCGACAACGGAGCGCAAGGGGCGGTGTACGTGTACACGAAGCCGGGCGGCGGCTGGACAACGGCCACCCAAACCGCCGAGCTCACCGCCTCCGACGGCGCCGCATCCGACCAGCTCGGCTCAAGCGTCGGCGTGAGCAGTGACACGATCACCGCCGGCGCCCCACAACGCACCGTCGGCGGGCATGCAGCGCGGGGAGCGGTGTACGTGTACCTGAAGCCGGGCGGCGGCTGGACGAACGCCACCCAAACCGCTGAGCTCACCGCCTCCGACGGCGCCACAGGCGACGAGCTCGGCTCGAGCATCGCGATCAGCGGGACTACCATCGCCGCCAGCTCCCCTCGCCGCACGGCTAACCGAGGGGCGCTGTACGTGTTCTCTTCCGGGCTGTCGATCTCGACCACGCAGCAACCGGCGTCCGCCACTGTCGGTTCGGCGATCGCCGACCAGGCGACCCTGTCTGGCGGTGACAACCCGACCGGGACGGTCACCTTCGAGCTGTACGACAACCCGACCGCGACCGGCTCGCCACTTTTCACCAGCACCAAGTCGCTCTCGGCCGGCACCGCCACCTCCGCCGGCTACGCGACGACCGCACCCGGGACGGACTACTGGGTCGCGACCTACAACGGCGACGTCAACAACTCCTCGCTTTCGTCCGGCACCGCGGACGAACCAGTAGCGGTCAAGGCGTTGCCGTCGGTCTCGACCACGCAACAACCGGCGTCAGCCACAGTCGGATCCTCGATCGCGGACCAGGCAACCGTTACCGGCGGGGACAACCCGACCGGGACGGTCATCTTCCGGCTGTACAACAACGCAACGGCGACCGGCTCGCCGCTCTACACCGATACCGAACCGCTCTCGAACGGCAGCGCAACGTCGGGGACGTACGGGACGACCGCCACCGGTACGTACTACTGGGTCGCGACCTACAACGGTGACGCCAACAACTTCATCGCCTCGTCCGGCGCCGCGGACGAGCCGGTAACCGTGACCAAGGCCACGCCCTCGGTCTCGACCACGCAGCAACCTGCGTCCGCCGCGATCGGATCCTCGATCGCCGACCAGGCGACCGTCTCCAGCGGCTACAACCCCGCCGGGACAGTCACCTTCCGGTTGTACGGCAACTCGACCGCGACCGGCTCGCCACTGTTCACCGACACCGAACCGCTCTCAAGCGGCAGCGCCACGTCCAGCGGCTACGCGACAACCGCAATCGGCACCTACTACTGGGTCGCCACCTACAACGGCGACACCAACAACAAGACCGCCTCCTCCGGCACTGCGGACGAGCCCGTGACCGTGGCCAAGGCCACGCCCTCGGTCTCGACCACACAGCAACCTGCGTCCGCCGCCGTCGGCTCCTCGATCGCCGACAAGGCAACCGTCACCGGAGGAGACAACCCGACCGGGACGGTCACCTTCGATCTGTACGACAACTCGACCGCGACCGGCTCGCCGCTGTTCACCGACACCGAGCCGCTCTCGACCGGCCACGCCACCTCCAGCGGGTACGCGACAACCGCGATCGGCACGTACTACTGGGTCGCCACCTACAACGGCGATACCAACAACACGAGCGCCTCATCCGGCACCGCGGACGAGCCCGTAACCGTGGCCAAGGCCACGCCCTCGGTCTCGACCACACAGCAACCCGCCACCGTTGCGGTCGGATCCTCGATCGCCGACCAGGCAACCGTCACCGGAGGAGACAACCCGACCGGGACGGTCACCTTCGAGCTGTACGACAACTCGACCGCGACCGGCTCGCCACTGTTCACCGACACTGAACCGCTCTCGAACGGAGGCGCAACCTCCGCGTCGTACACCACGACCCTGGCCGGCACGGACTACTGGGTCGCCACGTACAACGGCGACGCCGACAACGCCACCGCCTCCTCCGGCTCCGCGGACGAGCCGGTCACGGTGACCAAGGTCAGCCCGCGGCTGGCGACCAAGCGGTCTCGGACCTCCGCGAAGGTGCACACGCCGATCACGGACAAGGCCACGGTCTCGGGCGGCTATCACCCGTCGGGGAAGGTCACGTTCCGGCTGTACAAGAAACGGGCGACCGGCAAACCGCTGTTCACCAGCACAAAGCCGCTCCGGCATGGAGTCGCGACCTCGGCTCGGTACAAGCCGAAGGCGCCTGGCAAGTACTACTGGGTCGCCACCTACAACGGCGACGCGAACAACAACACGGTCTCATCCGGCAAAACGAGCCAGCGCGTGACCGTCCATCGCTGATGCGCCAAGAGCTCTAAGGCTGGAACTGCTGCGCGAACGCCGTCACGGTGTCGACGTTCACCGTGACCCAGAGCCCTGAGTCGAGCGGCTCCATCAGTTTCGGCTGCGTCGCTCCGCCGACGAGCGCTGAGAGTTGAGCCGCCGTGATCGTCGTCGTGCGCATCTGTTGACTGCCGAGCGTGAGCACCGTCCCGGTCGTCTTCGCGGGGAGGACGAACAGCAGCTTCTGCGTTCCGGCGGGGATCACCCAGCGGTCGTCCTCCACGGCCGCGCACTCGAGCGGTTGGCACGCGTTCTGCTGGCCCGCGGCGAAGGCGACGTTCGCCGTCACGCCGACGAGGAAGAACTCCGGCTGGATCTCGAGGGCGTAGCGCTTCGCGTCGAGCTTGGTGACCGACTTGGGGATCCCGAAGTACTTCACGCTCGCCGTCTCCGCTTCGGCCGCGGGAGGCTTCTTCGGCCCGGCGGGCGATGTCACCGTCCGGGTGACCGTGACGGTGGTCGTCTCCGAGCCGCCGACCGCGCAGCCGCCGAGGACGAGAGCCGCGAGAACGGATGTGGCGATCAGGCTAGAAATGCGCATGTTGCACCCGTCTCTCCACTGCCTGCGGCGGTTCATGTCCGAGGACGAAGACGTCGATCAGGGTGGCCACTGCAGACGTGAACGGGATCGCGAGGATCACGGCGAACGCGCCGAAGAGAAGCCCTACGACCGACACCGTGGTGAGCGTGACGAGCGGCGAGAAGCCGACCGACTTCCCCATCACATGGGGGTTGATGACGTAATCCTGCAGCTGCCGGAAGCCGACGACGACGATCAGCGCCAGCACCATCGTGTGAGTCGACTGCGAGAACCCGACGACGCCGACGAGCCCCACGCCGAGCACCGGGCCGATCACAGGGATTACACCGAGGACGCTGACACTGCCGGCGACGAGCAGCCAGTAGTGAAGGCCGACCGCGTAGAACCCGATCGAGAGGACGACGGCGACGAAGATGAGCATCAGGAACGTCAGTCGCATGTAGTTACCGAGCCGCGCCTCGATCGCGAGAACCGTCCGTTGGATGCGTTCGCGATTTCCGGGTGACGCGTGCGCGGCGACGGCGTCGAGCATCCGCTGGCCGTCGGCGATCCAGTACCAGGTCGCGGCAAGGAGGAAGAAGACGGCGGCGACGATCTTCGTCGCCTGCTTGCCGTAGGTCGCGATCGGGTGGATCGCCGAGGCGCCCGATGGGAGTTTGTGGACCTCCCGCTGCAGCCACGCGAGAACGTTGTGGCGAAGTCCTGTCCCTGCGACCGTGGGCTGTGACAGCGCGTCGGTCAGCTGATGGATCGCCGGCGGGATGGCGAACCAGAAGAAGAGAACGACCGAGCCGACCCCAGCGAGAAGGAAGGCGCCGATCGCGAGCACCTGCGGAACGCGAAACCGCTCGAGTAGCTCGACGCCGGGGCGAACCGCGGCGGCGATGGACAACGAGAGGACGAGGAGGATCACGACGTCCCGCACTTTCCAGAGCCCGAACGTGACGACGCTGACCACGATCACGCCGATTGCCGCGCGGGCGGCAATCCGCATGGGATCCCTTGCAGGGTTCACGGCGCAACTCTCCGTCCTCGGTCGGACGGCGGCCCGCGACTCAGTCGCGCAAGGCGGAGAGCATCCGCCGCGTGATCACGAGACGTCGCCGCACCGGAGCGAACGCGCCGTCGCCTGCCGTGACCCGGTAGACCGTCGCGCGGAGACGCAACCGCGTCTGGAACTTCCCGCTCGACAGGATCCTCGGGCGCGAGACGACTCGCCAGACGCCGCGCTCGTGACGCCACACCTCGACGGGACCGGCATCTCGCGGTACGACATGTCCGCCGAGCAGGTGCGGCCCGACCGCTTCGACGCGGAGCTGCGGGAGGACGCCGACGTCCACGGCCGTACCGCTCGCGCCCGGGATGCGCAGGCGGAACGCGGTGCTCGCGCGGGGCTCGAGAGAGAGAACGGATCCGCCGTGGACGTGGCGCAGCGTCCGCCAGATGCCATCCGGCCTCTGCTCCTGGAGCACGGCGCGCTTCGCTTCGAGTGCCCGCGCAGTAACGCGGACCGAGCTTCCATACATAACGCGCGACGCGCTCGTCGAGACTGAGAGCTCACCGATCGAGAACCACGACGAGCGAAGACCGAGCGCGCTCGTCACCTGCCTCCCGCTCACGCTCGCGACCTTTCCCGACGCGAGGCGCAGCCGCACGGCCGCGGCGCGAAGGCTCGAGTCCTGCTCCACCCGCACCGACTCGATCGGCCCGCCGACGCCGAGCCGCGCCGCGAGCTGGCTCGCCGAATACGCGTACGGCCCCCAGGCGTGGTTGGGCGAGTACGTGTCCCACGGATCGGAGACCGAGCGGAGATACGGGATCGGGGCCGAGCCCGGCCACGCGTCCTGCACCGACTCGGTTCGGCCGCCGGAGCTCGACGAGTAGTACGTCCGGGCGACCTGGCCGGCGAACGTGAGGACCTGCGCCTTCGTCTTCCACACGGCCCGATCGCTGCGCGGGCGCTCGGCACCGACTCCGCCGTAGACCTGGCTTCGCGCGTCGGGGACGAGGTCGTACTGCGCGGCCGGCTTCAGCTGCGCGACGGCATACGAGCGCGCAGCGACGGCCTGCGCTTCGAGCTCCGCGATCGGCCAGCGCGCAGGCGACTCCGACGGCACGACCCCGCGCAGGTACTCGTCGAGCTCGAGCTCGTTCACGACGGAGAGCGTCCTCCCGTTGCTGCGGACGACGAGATGGCCGCGGTACGGACGGCCGCCGAGCGTGAGCGGCGCGCGCTCGCAGGTGAACTCGGCGAAGCCGCGCGCGAACGGGCGAGGGTGTGCGGGGTGGTGTACCGGCAGCGCGAGCCGCGGCCCGACGCCGAACGTCCTCTTCAGCAGATGCGCCCTGAAGCGGCGTCCGTTGTTCACCGTGATCGGCGCCGCGCAGCCGATGGTCACGACGCTCGCACCCTCAACGAGGAGCACGCGGACGGCCGGTTCGCCCCCCTTCTGCATGGTCGTGCCGGGGTAGTAGTGGTAGAGGATCCGCTTGTACTTCCAGCCGTGGAGCGCGTACCCGTACGCGCCCCACTGGCTCATCCCGACCCCGTGACCCCAGCCATGGCCCGTGACGATAAGCGTCGTCGAGGCGCGCGCGGTGCCTGTGGCGGCGACGGCGAGCACGGCGATTGCGGCGGCGACTCTCACCCTCATCCCGGGAAAGGTAAAGCGCCCCGCGCGCAGGCGTCGCAACCGCGCCTGCATAAACTCCGTCGCCATGCGCCGAGTGCTCGTAGCCAACCGCGGCGAGATCGCGCTGCGCGTCTTCCGCGCCTGCCTCGCGGAGGGGCTGGAGACGGTCGCCGTCGCGGCACCCGACGACCGCGGCGCGCTCCACGCCGAGTCGGCGGACGCCGTCGTCGAGATCGCGTCGTATCTCGACCCGGCCGAGCATGTGCGTGCCGCGCGAGAGTCGGACGCGGACGCGATTCATCCCGGCTACGGATTCCTCTCCGAGAGCGCCGAGTTCGCGGAGGCCGTGATCGACGCGGGCCTGACGTGGATCGGCCCGCCGCCCGCGGCGCTCCGCGCGGGCGGCGACAAGCTCGCGGCGAAGGAGACTGCCCGCGCGGCCGGCGTTCCCGTCCTGCCGAGCGGAACGCCCGAGGAGATCGGCTTTCCCCTGCTCGTGAAAGCGGCGGCGGGGGGCGGCGGGCGCGGCATGCGCGTCGTGCGGACAGAGGCCGAGCTCGGCGATGCGATGGACGCGGCGCGACGCGAGGCAGGCGCGGCTTTCGGTGACGACACCGTCTTCTGCGAGCGCTACCTCGAGCGCCCGCGCCACGTCGAGATCCAGATCCTCGCCGACGGTCACGGCAACGTCGTCGCTCTCGGCGAGCGCGACTGTTCCATTCAGCGCCGCCACCAGAAGGTGCTCGAGGAGTCGCCCTCCCCCGCGCTCGACCCCGAGCTGCGCGGGCGGATGAGCGACGCCGCCGTGGCGTTCGCGCGTGCGATCGGCTACGAGAGCGCCGGCACTGCCGAGTTCGTCCTCGACGGGCGCGACTTCTTCTTCCTCGAGCTCAACGCCCGGATCCAGGTCGAGCACCCGGTGACGGAGCTCGTGACGGGCGTCGATCTCGTGCGCGAGCAACTCCGCATCGCGTCCGGTCAGGGCCTATCCGACTTAGTGACAAGTTGTCACTTGCGAGGTTGTGCGGTCGAGGTGCGCCTCTACGCGGAAGATCCGCGCAGCTTTCTCCCGCAGGCTGGGCGGATCGAGCGGCTGCGCCTGCCGGAGGGGGTCCGCGTCGACTCCGGCGTGCGCGAGGGCGACGAGATCGGCACCGCCTACGACCCGATGATCGCGAAGCTCATCGCCGCGGGCGAGACGCGCGACGAGGCGTTCGACCGGCTCGCCGCCGCGCTCCGCGAGACCGAGGTCGGCGGGGTGACGACGAACCTGCCGTTCCTCCGCTGGCTCGTCGGCCATCCGCTCGTGCGCGTAGGACGCGTCACGACCGCGTTCCTCGCCGAGAACCCGCCGCTCTCGGAGCAGCCGCGCGGCGCACCCGCGGCCGTCTGGAGCACACCGTGGCGGCTCAACCTCCCCTCGCCCCCGCCCCGTCCTGCGCCGGACGTCGACTCAGCCAGAGGCGCGAGCGCGGCGGGCGCGCACGAGCAGTCGAGCGTCATGGCGCCGATGCCGGGCACCGTGATCCGCGTCCTCGTCGAGCCGGGCGCCGAGGTCGCCGCGCGGCAACCGCTCGTCGTGATCGAGGCGATGAAGATGGAGACGCCGCTCGTCTCGCCCTACGCCGCGACGGTGCTCTCCGTGCACGTGAGCGAGGGAGACCGCGTCGCCGGCGGCGCCGTGCTGGTGGAATTGGACGAGTGAGCGTCGAGCATTTCGCCGAGGCCGACGACTTCCTTGCGAAGGCCGAGCCGCTGCTGCTCGCCGACGAAGCTCGGCACAACCTCATCCTCGGCCTGGCCGGCACGATCCGCGAGACGCCCGACCTCTATCCCGAGCGCCACATGTGGCTCGTCACCGACGGCGGCCGCCCCGTCGCGGCTGCCCTCCGCACTCCGCCGTACAACCTCATCGTCGGGCGGCCGGAGTCGGACGCGGCGCTGGCGGAGCTCGCCGGCGCGGTTGCCGGCCAGGAGCTGCCCGGCCTCGTCGGCGCGACACCCGAAGTCGGGGCCTTCGCGGATCTCTGGGCGACGCGCACCGGCGCGAAGCCGACCGTCGGCATGCGCCAGGGTGTCTACGCGCTCGAAGAGGTCGAGCAGCTACCCGCCGTGCCCGGCGAGCCTCGCGTCGCGACGATGGCGGACCGGGAGCTCGTGCTCCGCTGGTGGATCGCCTTCGGCGAGGAGGTGCTGCACGAAGGAGGCCCGGGACACGACCGCGCCGAGATCTCCGTCGACCACAAGCTCTTCTCGCCGGGCGCCGGGATCCTCCTGTGGGAGGACGGCGGCGAGACGGTATCGCTCGCCGGCTGGGGAGGTCGAACACCGAACGGCATCCGTGTCGGCCCCGTGTACACGCCGCCGGAGCTCCGCGGCCGTGGCTATGCGACGGCCGCTACCGCGGAGCTGTCGCGGCGACTGCTCGCGAGCGGCCACCGCTTCTGCTTCCTCTACACCGATCTTGCGAACCCGACCTCGAACGCGATCTACGAGCGGATCGGCTACCGCCGAGTCTGCGAGTCGGCCGAGTTCTCCTTCGCCTAGCTCGGAAACAGTTTCTGGAGCTTCATCGCGGCGCCCATGTCGCCCTTGAGCTTCAGCTTGCCGGTCATGTAGGCGCTCGTCGGGTTCTGCTCCCCGGCGACGATCTTCTCGAAGACCTCCTGCGACGTGCTGATCGTGCAGTCGGCGCCATCGTCCATGCCGCTCTCGACCGCGACATTGCCGTCGGTGACCTTCACCGTCCACTGCCCCGCGCCCTCGATGTCGAAGGCGTACGAGTTGTTCATTCCCGCCGTCTGGCTCGTGTCGGCCTTCGCGGCGAGGCCGTCGAAGAACTCCTGCGTCGTCACTGCGATGTCACTCCTTGTCCGTTTGCGGACGCGAGTCTATGCCGCGCCTAGCTAGATTCGCGGCAATGACTCGCGTGGAATTCGGACAGATCGAGGCGGATGCGGTCGCGCTGCCAGTTGCGCACCCGTTCGAGAATCTCGACGCCCGGCTCGCTCCGCTGGCGGAGAGCGGCGAGCTGCGCGGCAAGCGCGGGGAGACGATCCTCTTGCACGAGCCACGGCTTGTGGCGGCCGGCGTGGGCAAGCGTGACGAGGTCGACGCCGACGCATTGCGGACGGCGGGCGGAACGGCAGCACAGGCGCTCTCCCGCGTCGGCGGCACACTGGCGTGGGGGCTCGACCCATCCTTGCCGGTACCGCTGCCCGAGCAGGCGGCGGCGCTCGTCGAAGGCACGATCCTCGGTGCGTACTCGCCCGGCCGCTGGAAGTCGAAGGACGAATCCCGGCGACTCGAGAGGATCGTCATCGCAGCGGAGGAGACGCCTGAGCTACGCGCGGCCACCGAGCGCGCGGCTCTCGTCGCCGACCGCGCGAACCGCGCGCGCGATCTTTCCAACACGCCGCCGAACGAGCTCACGCCCGCCGGCGTCGCGGAGGCGGCAAACGAGCTCGCGGCGGAGCATGAGCACCTCACCGCAGAGTCCCTCGGCCCGAAGGAGATGGCGGAGCTCGGAATGGGTTCGCTCCTCGCCGTCGGCCAGGGCAGCCGCAACGAGCCGCGCCTCGTCGTCCTCCGCTACGAGCCGCCGGCTGCCAAGCAGGATCTGCTCCTCGGCCTGGTGGGCAAGACGATCACGTTCGACACAGGCGGGATCTCGATCAAGCCGGCCGGCGGGATGCAGGACATGAAGGGCGACATGGGCGGCGGCGCCGGCACGCTGCACGGGATCGGGGCTCTCGCCGCGCTCGGCACTCCCGTGCGCGCGATCGCCGTTCTCGCCGCGGCCGAGAACATGCCCGGCGGGGGCGCCTTCCGCCCCGGCGACATCCTCCGCGCCGCGAACGGCAAGACGATCGAGGTGATCAACACCGACGCCGAGGGGCGGCTCGTCCTCGCCGACGCGCTCTGGTACGCGCGGCGCGAGGGTGCGACGCACGTGCTCGATCTCGCGACGCTCACAGGCGCGATGGAGCTCGCGCTCGGCGACCTCTACGCCGGCGCGTTCGCGAACGACGAGGAGTGGATGGCGAAGATCGTCGCGGCGGCCGGCACGAGCGGCGACCACGTCTGGCCGTTCCCGCTGCACGCGCGCTACCGCCGCTACATCGACTCGACGTACGCGGACATGAAGAACGGCTCGACGCTGCGCCAGGGCTCTCCCGTGCTCGCGGCCGAGTTCCTCAAGGAGTTCGCCGGCGACGGCCCGTGGGCGCACATCGACATGGCCGGCCCCGGCTTCCTCGAGCGGAGCCGCGGCGACTACCTCCAAGTTCCCGGCGGCACCGGCTACGGCGTGAGGCTCATCGCAGAGCTGGGCAGGATCCTCTCGTGAACTTCGCGCTGACCGACGAGCAAGAGCTCATCCGGCGCACCGTTCGCGATTTCGCCCAGACGCGCGTCGCGCCGGTCGCCGAGGAGCTCGACCTCGAGGCGCGCTTCCCGTACGAGCTCGTCGCGGAGCTCGCCGAGCTCGGCCTGATGGGCCTCCCAATCCCGGAGGAATACGGCGGCGCGGGCGGCGACACCGTCTCGTACGCGATCACGATCGAGGAGCTGACGCGCATCGACTCGTCGGTCGCGATCACCGTCGCGGCGCACACCTCGCTCGGGACGATGCCGATCTACCTCTTCGGGAACGAGGAGCAGAAGCGCGAGTGGTTGCCGAAGCTCGCGTCGGGCGAGGGGCTCGCGGCGTTCGGGCTGACCGAGCCGGACGCGGGCTCCGACGCCGGCGCGACGCGGACGAAGGCGGAGCTGCGTGACGGCGAGTGGGTCATCGACGGCTCGAAAATCTTCATCACGAACGCCGGCACCGACATCAGCGCGTGCGTCACGATCACCGCGGTCACGGGCGACAACGAAATCTCGAACATCATCGTCCCGAACGGAACTGCCGGTTATGAGATCTCCGCGCCGATGAAGAAGCTCGGCTGGCACGCGTCCGACACGCGCGAGCTGTCCTTCCGCGACTGCCGCGTGCCCGAGGGAAACCTTCTCGGTGAGCGCGGGCGCGGCTTCCGGCAGTTCATGGAGATCCTCGACGGCGGCCGGATCTCGGTGGCGTCGATGGGCGTCGGCCTCGCGCAGGGCGCGTACGACCTCGCGCTCGCGTACGCAAAGGAGCGGAAGCAGTTCGGGAAGGCGATCGCGGAGTTCCAGGCGATCCAGTTCCAACTCGCCGACATGGCGACGGAGATCGACGCCGGCCGCCAGCTCGTTTACAAGGCTGCGTGGCTCAAGGATCAGGGCAAGGATTTCGCGCTCGCCGCGGCGCAGGCGAAGCTCTACACGGGGCTGCTCTCGAACCGCGTCGTCAACGCGGCTCTCCAGATCCACGGCGGCTACGGCTTCATGGAGGAGTTCGCCATCTCCCGCCTCTACCGCGACCAGAAGATCCTCGAGATCGGCGAAGGCACGAACGAGATCCAGCGCATGGTCATCGCAAAGCACCTCGGCCTTTAGAGACACGTCCGGAACCTGGTTCCGGCCATGTCCGTTTGCGACGACACCGGTTCCGACGCGAAGCGTGCGATCAGCAGCGGAAAAGTCCGACTAAGACAAGGCCTGCCGAGACCTGTCCGGAACCTGGTTCCGGACGTGTCCCGAACCGACATGGCGGACTGAGCGGCACAATCCGCACGTGCTGCCGATCATCTTCGCCGGTGTCGCGGCGCTGTTGTTCCTCCAGGCCGTCGCGCGCCTGCGGCACCGCGGGCGGGCCGACCTCGCGGGATGGGACCGCATCGCGCTCTTCGCCCTCGGCCTCGGCGTGACGCTGTTCGCGCTCGTCGGGCCGCTCGACAAGCTCGCGGACACCAAGCTCCTCTCCGCCCACATGGCGCAGCACGTGCTGATCGGAGACCTTGGCCCGGCGCTGATGGTCGTCGCTCTGCGCGGGCCGCTGCTCGTCTTCCTCCTCCCCGCGCCTGTGCTCGGGCCGATCGCCCGGAACGTGCGCGTGCGCACGGTGCTCGGCGTGCTGCTGCGGCCGCGTGTCGCGTTCGGGCTCTGGGCGGCGAACCTCGCGGTCTGGCACGTGCCGTATCTCTACGACGCCGCGCTCGAGCACCAGAACCTCCACGACTTCGAGCACCTGTCCTGGACGGTGTGCGGACTGCTCGTGTGGAAGTTGCTCGTCGATCCCGGCTCGCACAGGCGGCTCACGGTCGGTGGCCGGGTCGCGCTCGCCGCCGCGCTGTTCGCCGCCGGGCAGATCCTCACCGACGTGCTCGTCTTCTCCTTCACGCCGCTCTACCCGTACTACCACGGCGCCTACGGGCTCTCGGCGCTCGCCGACCAGCAGGTGTCCGGGCTCGTGATGATGGTCGAGCAGCTGCTCACGCTCGGGACGTGCGTGGCGCTGCTGCTTCGCCCCCGCTGGCTGCCGCGGTCCAGAGTCGCGACAGCATGAGCCCCTACGCCTTCGGCTTCGAGCCGCTGTTCCTCGTGCTCGCACTCGTAGCCGCGGCTCTCTACTGGCGCGCGGCGCGCGGCGACCAGCCGCCGCGCTGGCGCATCGCTTCATTCGCGACAGGCCTCTTCCTCGTAGCCGCGTCACTGAACTCGCCGCTCGAGAACCTTGCGGCGCACTACCTCCTGCTCATGCACCTGCTCCAGAACGCGCTCATCGCCGACGTGGCGCCGCTCCTCGTGATGCTCGGCCTGACCCCGAGGATGCGCGAAGCGCTGATCCGCCGCGGCGCGGGCCGCCTGCGGTCGCGGTGGATCCTGCCGGTGTGGCTCGGCGCGTGGTACCTCACGCACATCGCGCCGTTCTACAACTGGGCGCTGCGCACCGGCTGGGGGCTCAACATCGAGCACGCGATCCTCATCGCGGCCGGCCTGCTCTTCTGGTGGCCGATCGTAACCGGCCGCCTGACACCCGCGACGGGGCTGCCGTACCTCGCCGCCGCGTTCGTCGGCTCGGCGTTCCTCGGTCTCGCCTACATCTTCTCGAGCCATCCGTACTACGCGTACTACGAGCACGTGCCGCGGTTGTGGGGACTGTCGGCGACGCGCGACCAGAGCCTCGGCGGGATCCTCATGAACGGGGAGCAGACGCTCGTCTTCCTCCTCGCGATCGGCTACTTCGTCATGCGGTTGCTCGACGAGGAGCAGATCAGCGAGGCGGACGGATCGTCCGCGCAGAGTTGAAGCCGAGGTAGCGGTCGGTCATGAAGTGCGCGGCCGCGGTCATCTGGACGACGCGCGGGCGGAGCGTCCGGCGGTCGAAGGTCGCAGTGAAGAAGGCGCCGCGGGTCGGATCGAAGAAGGACACCGTCTCGATGGAGCCGTGCACCGCGAGGACGCGCGCGTTCGTCGCGTGCTCCCACAGCGTGGTCGGCTCCGGCGTCGGATCCTGCGTGGAGCGCTGCCAGCGGCCGTCGGGCGAGTTGCGGTCCCAGCGGCGCGTCCCGATTACGATCGCGGCCTCGGCGCCCTGCACCGAGTAGGCGAGGCGGTCGGGAGACTCGAGCCGCCAGCGCGCGACGATCACCTCCGTCGGGCCGGAGGCGAACCGCTCCTCGTACGTCACGCCGGGCATAGCGCGAAACGCGTGTCGCAGGCGCGCCACGGTCGCGGTCGCCACCGGCGCGTGCCGCGGCAGGGTGAACGTCGCGACCTTGGGCGGCCCGAATCCCGCGATGGCCACCCGGACTCGGCCTGCCGCCGGGATCGCCGCCGTGTAGCAACCGCTGCCGCACGGGCTCGCCGTCGTGCCGCGCGGGAGGAAGCGGACCTGCAGGCCGCTCAGCCCTCCACCCGCGGGCGAGATGACGATCGCGGTGAGCCGCTGCGGCTCGGCCTCGACCGCGACGGCGAGCGGACCCACCTCCCGCGCGAGCACGATCGCGTCCGCCGGGGGCCGCGGCGGATCGGGGCTCGCTTCATTCGCGGACTGCGGCGAGGAAACGGCGACGTAGTTGCGCCCCGGCCGGAGCTGCACGAGCACGGCAACGGCAACGACGAGAACCGCGACGAGCGCCAGCTCCACGGCCGCGCGCCGGCGCACGCGCGAGCGGAGGAGCCAACCGAGCGCCAGCGCGCCGAGCGCGACGCCGGTCTTCACGAGAATCGCCTGCCCGTACGACGTGTCCCACAGTTGGGACGCAGCCGTGAGCTCGAAGCCGGCGCGGACGGCTCCGGTGACCCCGACGACGCCGACGCCGCACGCCGCGAGCAGGCCGGCACGACGACGGTCTCCGGGAACGACGACGAGACCGACGAGGACTCCCACCCAGACCGACGCCGCAAGGACGTGCAGGACGTCGACCGCGACGTTGACAAGCGGGAGCCCTGGATCGAGAGCATGCCCCGAGAGGGACGGCACGACCGCGAGCGCAAGCGCAAGCCAGAGAGCCGGCCGCAAGGCGACGATCGCCCCGACCGCGACGAGCCCGGCCACCGCACAGCCCACGGCCATCGTCGCTCCATATCGCGTCGCGAGCCCGACTCGGTGCGCCTCGACCCCGGCACCGACGAGCACGAACACGGCCGCCGTTCCGAGCACGATCGCCACCCGCTTCTCCGTCCGGCGCAGGACGAGCAACACGTAGAGCGCGATGCCGACCGCAGCGAGGACGCCCGCGAGGAACAGCCAGCGCGCGAACGTCGTTCCGGCTGCCGGCCCTGTCGCCTCCGCCTGCAGCGCAGCTGTCGGCGGCGCCTGACCCGCCCCGATCGCGAAGGCGAGGACGCTCGACTCGAGGTGGCCGTCGTCGGAGATGATCGACCAGCGGACGGAGTAGTCGCCGTCCGGCAGGTGCGAGCGCAGGGGAATGGTCAACACGTCCCCCGCCGCGCTCGGCGTGCCGCCCAGCACCGAGCGTCCCCCGTTCCGTACCGCCTCGATCCCGGGCCCGACGCGCACGACGTCGTCGAAGACGACCTTCACCGCGGCCGGCTCGCGCGCGACCACCGCGCCCGAAGCGGGAGCCGTGCGCACGAGATTGGCGTGCGCCGAGGCAGCCGCCGGCAGCGCGAGCGCGACGAGCGCAACCACGGGAAGAACGCGCTTCATGTCGAGAGTCATAGCCGTGTCGGGTGGTAGTTTCGGCCCGTGCTCTTCCGCCAGTACGTCGACGACGATCTCGGCTGTGCCTCGTACATCGTCGGCGACGAGCACGCCGGATGTGCGGTCGCCGTCGATCCTCCCTACGCGATCGAGCCGCTACTGGATGAGGTCGCGCGACGAGGCGTCCGGCTCGTTTGCGTGCTCGAGACGCACACGCATGCCGACCACGTCTCCGGGCACGGCCGCCTCGCGCTCGAGCACGGCGTGCCCGTCCGCGTCCACTCGCTCGCCGGCGCGAGCTTCGAGCACGAGGCGCTCGAGGACGGGACGGAGGTCGAGGTCGGCGACGTCGTCATTCGCGCGATTCATACCCCCGGACACCGGCCGGAGCACTGCTGCTTCTCGGTGACCGACCGCGCGCGCGGCGACGAGCCCTGGCTCGTGCTCACGGGCGACTGTCTCTTTGTCGGCGACGCCGGACGGCCCGACCTCGCCGTCGAGGCGCAGGAGGGAGCGGAGGGGCAGTTCCACAGCCTGCACCGCCTCGTGGAGCTCGGCGACGGCGTCGAGGTCTATCCCGGCCACGTCGCGGGCTCGCTGTGCGGCGCCGCGATGAGCTCGAAGGCGTCGACGACGATCGGCTTCGAGCGGCGCTTCAACCATGCCCTCCAGGGCGAGCTCGTCGATTTCCTTGCGGGCGCCCTGGGCGCGCAGCCGCCGCGGCCGCCGAACATGGAGCGGATCGTCGAGCTCAACCGCGGCGCGTTCGTCGGCGCGCAGCCGCCACTCTCACGTGCCCGAGAGGCGCCCGGCGACGCGGTCGTCCTCGACGTCAGGCCGACCGCCGCGTTCGCTGGCGGGCACCGGCCCGGCGCCGTCGGGATCCCGATCGGCGGCTCGAACTTCGCGACGAGGGCGGCGTTCGTCCTGCCGGAGCGGCCGGTCGTCATCCACGCGACCGACGAGGCCGAGGCGCTGCGTGCGGCGCGCTCCCTCGCGGCAGTGGCGATCTTCGACGTCGCCGGTTGGGAGGAAGGCGGCGGCGAGGAGCGCCTCGCTCCGGTCTCCCTCGAAGAGCTCGAACGGCTGCTCGCCGACAACGCCGTCGAGCTCCTCGACGTCCGCGAGGCAGACGAGCGCGACGAGGGATACATCCCCGGCTCCCGCCATCTGCCGTACCGCACGGCGCGCGCCGCGGCCGAAGCGGGACTGCTCAACGGCAAGCCGGTCGTGACGATCTGCGAGTCAGGCCCGCGCGCCGCGATCGCTGCGAGCGTCCTTCAGTCTGCGGGCTTCGAGGCGCGGCCCGTGCTCGACGGCGGCACGGCGACGTGGCGCGGCGAGACGTGCGGCTTCCGCCGCTGCGGCAGCTAGCCCGGGATCCCGGCCGGCCGACGTGCCGCGCCGCCGCGGACGATCTGAACGACCGGCCCGATGATGTTCGCGGCCGGGACCGAGCCCCACGCGCGGGAGTCGCAGGATTGGCTCCGGTTGTCGCCGACCGTGAAGTACTCCCCGGCGGGGACGTTCCACTGCCGGTCGTAGTGATCGCTGTCGAGCGCGCGGGCGCGCGCCGAGACGTACGGCTCGTTGAGCTTCTGCCAGACCTTTGCGCCGGGGCCGCGAACCCAGATGAAGCCCTTCGTGTCCTCCTTCACCGTCTCGCCGGGAAGGCCGATCACCCGCTTCACGAACGTGCCGCCTTCTCCGCACGCCGTGGCGGCCTTCGGCGGTGTCGTGAACACGACGATCTCGAGCCGCGCCAGGCCCCTCGCGCCGGTCAAACGCGTGACGAGGACGTCCCGCGCGCTTGCGCGGCAACCAGCCACCGGCTTCGCGCAGTGGAGCGTCGGCTCCATTGCCGACGACGGCTCGCGGTAAATCCTTCGGTTCCCGCCAACGAGTGGAATCCCATCGGGGAACTGGCTCGAGAGATCCTGGCACGCGGCCGGCGCCGCCTGGCCGTTGCCGTAGAACGCCAACGTGACCTTCTGGCCGCCGAGCTTTCGCAGACTGGAAGACGTGACTGGATAGGTGACGATCTGGATCGTCTGGGAGCACCGTTGCTTCCCCTGCAGACCCGAGGCAGGGACGAGCCCACCGTCGCTGCCTTGCTCGAGCATGCTCGCGACGCTCTTCGCCGCCGCGGACGACCCGCTCACCTGGAGATAGACGCCCGCAAGGGCTGGATTCGACGGCTGCAGGACGACGTTCGTCGAGCTGCTGCCTCCACACGCAACGAGGCTGCTGCCGACCAGGACCGCGACGAGCGCGAGGCGCTTCATGTCCGGGGACACTACGCGCTCGGAGGCTTTCCGCAAGCCGCGTGGCGGGCGCGTAGATCGCAATCAGCCGAAGATCGGAAAGCGGCGGCGAAGCGGAATCGCGAGGGCAGCCCCGACGACGGCGCCGACGATGCTGTTCGCCATGTCCGCAAGCGTGTCGTAGTACGCGCTGTAGTGGAAGTGATCGGCGTAGAGCAGCGGATACTCGGCAAGCTCGAGAACGAGCTCCGCAGTGCTCACCAACGCCACCGCAAGAACGAACGCGAGCCACCCGGGCAGCGCGAGCCAGCGCGACCGCGCGACCACGTAGACGACGACGGCCGCGATCGCGCCGACGACGAAGTGCTGCGGGCTGCCCGTGAACCAGTTGGGGCCGGCGGCGACGACCATCTCAGTCGAGTCGCTCGACCGGGTAGCCCCACTCCGTCATCTGTGCGACGAGCTGCTCGCAGTGCTTCGAGTCCCGCGTGAGCAGCGTCAGCTCGACGCCGGTGTAGCCGACAGGGATGCCCGCCGCCTCGCGCTTGTGCTCGACCTCGACCACGTTGACGTGCTCGGCGGCGAGCAGGTCGAGGAGCTTCGCGAGCTCGCCGGGCTGGTCGGGGAACTGCGAGCGTAGGACGAGGTAGCGGCCGCTCAGCGCGAGCCCGCGCCGCATCACCTGCACCATGAGCGAGGCGTCGATGTTGCCGCCGGAGAGGAGGGCGAGCGCTGGCCCCGAGCCGCCGATCGCGCCGCTGAGAAGTGCTGCGACCCCGACGGCTCCGGCTCCTTCGACGACGAACTTCGTTCGCTCGGCGAGAAGCACCATCGCCTGCGCGATCTGCTCGTCCTCGACGTGGACGATCTCGTCGAGCGTCTCGCCGAGGATCCCCATCGTCAGCTCGCCGGGCTTCTTCACCGCGATGCCGTCGGCGATCGTGAAGCCCGTCCCGCCGGGTCGTGTTCCGGCCGCCTGCACGCCGATGATCCGGAGGCCCGGCCGTACGGCGCGCAGCGCGATCGAGATGCCCGAAGCGAGCCCGCCGCCGCCGATCGGGATGAGCACCGTCTCGAGCTCGTCGACCTGCTCGGCGATCTCGAGCCCGATCGTTCCCTGGCCGGAGATGATCACCGGATCCTCGAACGGATGGATGAACGTGCCGCCGGTTTCCTCGACGTACGCGAGCGCCGCCTCGATCGAGTCCTCGATCGCCTGCCCGCCGAGCTCGACCTCCGCGCCGTAGCTGCGCGTTGCGTCGACCTTCGCCATCGGCGAGTCCTGCGGCATGAAGACGCGCGCCCGCGCGCCGAGCTCACGTGCAGCCCACGCGACGGCCTGGCCGTGGTTGCCGGCGCTCGCGGCCACGACCCCCGCGGCGCGCACCTCCGGCTCGAGCGAGGAGAGCTTCGTGAACGCGCCGCGCACCTTGAACGAGCCCGTCCGCTGCAACGCCTCGACCTTGAGCAGCACGGGGCGGCCGACGAGCCGCGAGAACGTCTCCGTCGGATAGACCGGCGTGACGCGCGCGACGCCCGCGATCACCTCGCGAGCGCGTTCGATCTCAGGAAGTCCGGGTGCCGTCACAGAACTCATTTCGGACTGACCACGCGCTGACCGGGCGCGATGGTCGAGTGCGAGGCAAGGACGCAGGGAGCGGGAATGGCAGCGCCATTCCCGCGACCGAGGACGCTGGCTCGCGCCGACCGGCGCGGCCGGGCTACCCGTGCTTCGCTTCGAAATGAGTTTCTAGTCGCCATCGTGGATGTGGAAGACCTTCTCGAGTATCTCTCTCACAGCGGTGAGCGGGTCGAGCTCGCGCGCCTGAACCTCGGCGAGCAGGCGCCGCAGCTCGGGATCGTCCTCGACCGCGCGCTCGAGGTGCCGGCCCGCGCGACTGGCGGCAACGGCGAACACCTCGCGGGCGAGATTCGCGCGCCGCCGCTCCTCCAGCTGCCCGCTTTGCTCGAGGAACGTGCGGTGCTCCTCGATCTTCTCCCACAGCTCGGCGATGTTCTCGCCGCGCACGGCCTCGGTGAGGACGATCGGTGGCCTCCACTCTCGTTCTCCCTGCTCATGTGAGTGGCCGAGCGCGAGGATCGATCTGACCTCGTTGAGCATCGTCTTCGCGGCCGGGCTGTCCATCTTGTTGATCGCGATCACGTCGGGGATCTCCATGATCCCGGCCTTCAGCGCCTGCACCGAGTCGCCGGAGCCGGGCATGAGGACGAGGAGGACCGTGTCGGCGATCCCAATCACCTCGACCTCGCTCTGCCCCGCTCCGACCGTCTCGAGGAAGACGAGATCCTTCCCCGCCGCGTCGAGCACGAGCAGCGCCTGCAGCGTCGCCTCCGCGAGGCCGCCGAGATGGCCGCGCGTCCCCATCGAGCGGATGAAGACGTCGGGGTCGAGGAAGTGGTCGGTCAGCCGGATGCGGTCGCCGAGGAGGGCACCGTGCGTGAACGGGCTCGACGGATCGACCGAGATGACACCGACGGTCTGG
>Ga0265338_10002898_pt1 | contig 24965 bp, 22 predicted proteins | sample 42126metaG_FD_193579 | JGI IMG/M metagenome (GOLD analysis project Ga0265338, IMG submission 193579) | Rhizosphere microbial communities from Carex aquatilis grown in University of Washington, Seatle, WA, United States - 4-21-26 metaG | ecosystem: Host-associated > Plants > Roots > Rhizosphere... | reverse complement strand
CGCACATCGGCGCGCTATCCGCGCACTATCGCGCGGCGGGCTTCGGCCTCGGCCATCGCGCCGGACTGATGCTCGAAAACCGCCCGGCGTTTTTCCTGCACTGGCTCGCGCTCAACGCGCTAGGCGTGTCGGTGGTGCCGCTGTCCACCGAGTTGCGCGCCGCCGAACTCGAATACATCACCGGCCATAGCGAACTCGATCTCGCCATCGCGCCCGCCGCGCGCCACGCCGATCTGCGCGCGGCTGCCGCGGCGGCGCGGCGCGCCGTGGCCGTGTGCGAAAGCTACGCCTGCGAGATCCCGCGTGCCGCAACCTCGCCGCGCGATGGCAAGTCCGATGCCGACACCGAATGCGCGCTGCTCTACACGTCGGGCACGACGGGGCGCCCTAAAGCCTGCGTGCTGCCGAACGAATACTTTCTGCTCGCGGGCGTCTGGTACAACCGCATCGGCGGACTGTGCGCGCTTCGGCCCGGCACCGAGCGCCTCATCACGCCGCTGCCGATGACGCACATGAACGCGATGGCGTACTCGACGATGGCGATGATCCTCGCGGGCGGCGCGATCGTCGCACTCGACCGCTTCCATCCGCGCTCATGGTGGGACAGCGTGCGCGCTTCGCGCTCGACAGTCATGCACTACCTCGGCGTGATGCCCGCGATGCTGCTCGGCGCACCCGGGCACGCCGACGAGCGCCGCCACGACGTGCGCTTCGGCTTCGGCGCGGGCGTCGACAAAGCCTTGCACGCACCGTTCGAAGCGCGCTTTGGCATCCCGCTCGTCGAAGCGTGGGCGATGACCGAAACCGGCGCAGGCGCGGTCGTGATCGCGAACCGCGAGCCGCGCCACGTCGGCATGTCGTGCTTCGGGCGGCCCGAGGCGGCGCTCGAAGTGCGTATCGTCGGCGATGATGGCGCTGCGGTTGCGCAAGGCGTGCCCGGCGAGTTGTGGGTGCGCGCGAGCGGATCGCAGCCGCGCCGAGGCTTCTTTCGCGAATATCTCAAGGATGCCGGATCGACTGCCGCCGCATGGGAAGACGGCTGGTTCCATACGGGCGACATCGTCCGGCAGGACGCGGACGGCCAGATGTATTTCGTCGATCGCAAGAAGAACGTGATCCGCCGCAGCGGCGAGAACATCTCGGCCGTCGAGGTCGAAAGCGTTTTGCGCAAGCACCCGTGCGTCGCGGACGTCGCCGTCGCCGCCACACCCGACGCCGTGCGCGGCGATGAGGTGCTCGCCTGCGTGGTCGCGCGCGAGACGCTGGAAGAGAGCACGCTCGCCGACACCGCCGCCGCGCTCACGCAGCTTTGCCTCGAACGGCTCGCGTACTTCAAGGCGCCCGGCTACGTCGCGTTCGTCGATGCGCTGCCGCTCACCGGCACGCAGAAGGTGCAGCGCGCGGCCCTCAAGGATCTCGCGCGCACGTTGCCCGGCACGCCGCGCTGCATCGATACGCGCGCGATGAAAAAACGCCAGGACTGAAGCGATGCCCCCGATACCCGAAGGAGACACGATGAACCGCGCAGCCATCGTCACCGGCGGCAACGCCGGCATTGGCCGGTCGATCGTCGAGCACCTGCTCGACGCCGGCTACGAGGTGATTTCACTCGACCGGCGCGGCGGCGCGCCGGGGCATCCGCGGCTGCATGCCGTCGAAGTCGATCTGACCGATGCGGCCGCCACGCGCGAGGCCGCGGCCGCTGTCGCCGCGCGCCACGCACCCACGACGCTGATCCACAACGCAGGCGTGATCCGCCCGGCTCTGTTGCCCGACGTCACGCACGACGACCTCATCGCGCTCACGAACCTGCATCTCGCGGCACCTGTCGCGCTCGCGCAGGCCATGCTGCCCGCGATAAAGGCCGCGCATTTCGGGCGGCTGGTGCTCGTGTCGTCGCGTGCGGCGCTCGGGCTCGCGACGCGCACGGCCTATTCGGCGACGAAGGCCGGCATGCTCGGCCTCGTGCGGACATGGGCGCTCGAACTGGGGCCGCTCGGCGTCACCGCGAATGCGATCGCGCCGGGGCCCGTGCAGACGGACATGTTCCATGAGATCGTTCCCGCCGGCAGCCCGCAGGTCGCGCAAATCGCGGCGGGCATTCCGGTCGGACGGCTCGGCCGACCCGACGACATCGCACGCGCCGCGCTGTTCTTCGCATCGCCGGAAAACGGCTTCGTCACGGGACAGACGCTTTACGTGTGCGGCGGCACGAGCACGGGGAGCCTCGCGCTCTGAAAAGCGCGCCGCCTCACTTCGAATGCTGCGCGATCAGTTGCCGCAGCACATCGACGAAAACCTTCGCCACGTCCGGCGAAAACGGCAGCAGCACCGAAGCCTCGTGTTCGAGCGCGAGCGCGATCAGTTCCGCCGCGAGCTTCTGGCCATCCAGCGTCAGCGCGACGAGCGTGCGCCGGCGGCTCGCCGGATCGTCGCGGCGCACGACGAGCGCGAGCGCTTCCATCCGGTCGATGAGCTTGCTCACGGTGGGCTGCTTCGCGAGGATCAAACGGCCGAGGTCGCCCACGGGCAGCGGTCCATCGGACAGACACGCCAGCACGCGCCATTGCAGCGCGGGAATCTTCTTGCGCGCGAGCGTCGCGTGAAATTCGTCGGAGATGAGGCTGCTCGCTCGCGCGAGCAGCGCGGCGAGATAGGTGTCGAGAAAGCGCATCGGCGCGGTCCCGGCATCCGGCAAACTCAGCGGAAGGGCGTCCGTCTTCGTGCGGCGCGGCTTGATCGTGTCGGTGGTCATGGTATGGGCGGCTAAGGCCCAGGCATCATAAGTCGAAACGCGCGCGCGCGACTACCGGCCAAAAGCAAACGCCTCGCTCAAACGTCGCGCAGCGATTGCAGCGCAGGCCGCGCGAGCACGTGCCGCAAGCTGATCCACCCGCCGACACCCGCGCACGCCACACCCGCGGCAATGCCCGCCGGCACGAGCCACGGATCGAACGGCAGATAGAAGTTGAACACGCGCGTCGCGAGCACCGTGCCGACCGCCTGCGCACCGATGGCCGCCATGAGCCCCGAGAGGGCCCCCACCGTGACGAACTCGGCCGCCTGCACCGCGCGCACCTGCTGGTGCGATGCGCCGAGCGCGCGCAGCAGCGCGGACTCGGCGCTGCGCTCGTCGCGCGTGCCCGCGAGCGCCGCGTAGAGCACGAGTACGCCCGCCGCGAGCGTGAAGAGAAAGAGGAACTGCACGGCGCCGATCACCTGTTCGAGCACGCGCTGGATCTGCGCGAGGATCGGCGCGATATCGATGGCCGTCACGTTCGGATACGCGGCCACGAGGCCATCCACGATGCTGCGCTGCGCGGCCGGCACATGGAAGCTCGTGATGTAGGTCGCCGGAAAATCGCGCAGCAGCGCGGGCGGCATCAGCACGAAGAAGTTGACCTTGAACGAGCCCCAGTCGAGCTTGCGCACGCTCGTCACCGGCGCGCTTACTTCGAGGCCCGTCACGTCGAACTTGAGGACGTCGCCGGGCTTCACGCCGATCAGCTTCGCGAGACCCTCTTCGATCGAAAGCTGCGGCGTCGTCGTATCGCCGTACCAGGCGCCCGCCGTGATGCGGTTGTCGCCGGGCAGCTGCGTCGTGTACGAGAGGTTGAATTCGCGATCCACGAGCCGCCGCGCGTCCTGGCTCTCGTACTGCGCGGGATCCACCGGCTTGCCGTTGATCGCGATGAGCCGGCCGCGCACCATCGGCGCGAGTTCGACGTCGTCGATGCCGTGCGTGCGCAGCCACGCCGCCACGGCGTCGTGCTGGTCGGGCTGGATGTCGATGAGGAATTCGTTGGGCGCGTCGGGCGGCGTCGATTTGCGCCAGCCGTCGATCAGGTCGTTGCGCGTCATCGCGATCAGCAGCAGGCACATGAGCCCGATCGCGAGCGCCGTGATCTGCAGCGCGCTCGCGCCGGGCCGCCGCTCCAGCGACGCCAGCGCATAGCGCCAGCCGACGCCCGCGCGCACCCCGCCGCCGAAGCGCCGGCTTCGCGCCACGCGCGCCGCCAGCCAGAGCGCGAGCCGCGCCGCGCACGCGAACGCGAGGAGCCCGATCGCGAAACCACCCGCGACGATGCCGCCGAGCTTCAGCTCGCCGGCCGCGAGCACGAGCAGTCCGGCGAAGAGCGCGATGCCGGTGCCGTACGCGGCCCACGCCGTGCGGCCCGCGTCGCCCCATTCGCGGCGCAGCACGCGCACGGGCGGCACGTGCGTGAGCGGCAAAAGCGGCGGCAACGCGAAGCCGAGCAGCAGCACGAGCCCCGCCGCGACGGCTTCGAGCGCCGGTAGCGGACCCGGCTGCGGCAGCACGACGTCGATGAGACTGCCGAGCCACGCGAGCAGTGCGAGGTGGCCGCAAAAGCCGAGCGCCACGCCGATCGCGCCGCCCGCGAGCCCGAGCCCCGCGAATTCGAGGATGAACAGGGCGCGCAGCGTGCGCTGACTCGCGCCGAGGCAGCGCATGGCCGCGCAGCTGTCGAGATGGCGTCGCGTGTAGCGGTGTGCCGCCATGGCGATCGCGACGGCCGCGAGCAGCGCCGTGAGCAACGAGACGAGCGTGAGGAAGTGGCGCGCGCGGTCGAGCGTTTCGCGGACCTGCGGCTGGCCGTCGTGCAGCGATTCGAGCGCGACGCCGCGCATTTTGCCGTCGCCGACGCGCGCGTGCGCCCACGCGGCGAACTGCGCGAGCGCGGGATCGGCGCCCGCGACGAGCAGGCGGTACGTCACGCGGCTGCCGTAGCCGGTGAGGCCCGTGGCGGCGAGTTCGTCGGCGCGCATCATGAGGCGCGGCGAGAAGTTGACGAACGAGAAGCCACGGTCGAGTTCGCGCGTGATGACCGCGTTCACGACGAAGCTGCGCCCGCCTACCTTCACGGTGCTGCCGACGTGGAGCTTGAGCGCGTCGAGGAGTTCGTCGTCGACCCAGACCGTGCCCGGCGGCGGAATGCCCTTCGCGTCGCGATCAGGCACGCCGGGCGCCGGGGCGATGCGCAGCGCGCCGCGCAGCGGATAGCCCTCGGATACTGCCTTGATCGCCGCGAGCCGGGAGACCGGTTGCGAGCCGGGCTGACCGTTGGTGCCGCCGGCGCCGACCATGCTCGGGAAAATCGCCGTGCTCGCTGTCGCGAGCGCGAGCGACTTCGCCTCGCCGGCAAACATGGGATCGACGGGATGATCGGCGCGGACGATGAAATCGGCGGCGATCATGCGGCGGCCGTCGCGTTCCAGGCCACGCTGGAGGCGGTCGGCGAGAAAGCCCACGCTCGCGATCGCCGCGACGGCCAGCACCAGCGCGAACAGCAGCATCGTGAGTTCGCCCGCGCGCCAGTCGCGCGCGGTCATGCGCGCGGCGAGCCGCACGAGGCCGAAACCGCCGAGCGATTGACGCAAGCGAGGCGTACCGGGCCGCGGCAGTCCGGCGCCGCCGTCGCCGCGCGCGGGTTTGGGGGCAGACGAAGAACGCGCGGCGCCGCTCAATCGTGACGGCTCCGCAGCGACAGGCGCGAGACCATGTGCGTCGCCATGCCGCGAAAACCGCCCTGCACGCCGCGCCACAGCCTCGGCAGCGCCCACGCGGCAAGGCCGAGGAACGCGACGAGCAGGACGAGGAACAGAACCGGCACGAAGAACGACATAAGCACGCCGACGAACGTCAGGCCGTCCTCGGCGGTCGACGTGACGACGTTCGACACCGGCTCCGGCGACAGATTGATGAGCGCGCGCGTGCCGGCCTTGGTCAGATGCGCCGTGCCTGCGAGCGTGCCGCCCGCGAGCGCGGCGACCGTCAGCAGGGCCGGATCGGCGTGACCCATCGCGCCCACGGCAAGCAGCGCGCCGGCCGGAATGCGGATGAAGGTGTGGACCGCGTCCCAGAGGGAATCGAACGCGGGGATCTTGTCAGCGAGGAATTCGAGGATCGTGAGCACCGCGGCGGCGCTCATCACCCAGGGCGAGGCGAGGACCGCGAGCGTGTCGGGCAGATGGATCAGGCCGAAGCGCTGCATCACGCCCGCGAGGAGCACGGTCAGATAGAGGCGCAGGCCGCTGCCCCACGACAGGCCCGCTGCTAGCGAAAGTGGTTCCAGCATGGCTGCCTCCTGTCGCGGTGCGGCCGGGTGCCGTCGCGTCGCAGCGACGCGGACCCTGGCTGTCCGTGCGGGAATCCCGCCGACCGGGGCCCTTCCCAAACCCTCGGACGACGACGCTGGCCGCGCCGATGGCGCGGCCTCTTTTCAAGATACAACGATTTCATTATAGCCACGCGCGTTGCGCCGCTACCCTACGTTTGCGGCGAATACGACAGCCAGATAACCACCGCGCATGACACCTTTCGAGCGACCCGTCCAGCCGGTCACGCCGACGAAGAAAGCTTGAGCCCGACGAGCCCGAGCACGATCAGCGCGGCGCTGGCGATGCGCGTCGCGCTGACCGCCTCGCCCATCCAGACGATGCCGAACAGGAACGCGCCCACCGCGCCGATCCCGGTCCACACGGCATAGGCCGTGCCGAGCGGCAGGTGGCGCATCGCGAGCGTGAGCAATCCGAAACTGCCGAGCGCGGCGACGATCGTCAGCACCGACGGCCACAGCCGCGAGAATCCTTCGGAAGACTTGAGACCGGCGGCCCACACCACTTCGAGCAGGCCCGCCACGAACAGATAAAACCAGGACATCGGGGACGCTCCACAAAAATGGGGCCGTCCCCGGGGTGAAGTCGGATCGCAAGGCCGTCCTTACGATCCGGCGATTATATCGGCACCGCCCGCCGTCACGCCTTACTGCGCGCCCATTACTGCACGCCCACGAGCCGGTAGCCGACGCCCGTCTCGGTGACGATGTGCTCGGGCTGCGCGGGATCGCATTCGAGCTTCTGGCGCAGGTGCGCCATGTAGATCCGCAGATAGTGGCTGCTCTCCACGTGCGACGGCCCCCACACCTCGCGCAGCAGTTGCCGGTGCGTGAGCACGCGGCCCGCGTCGCGCACGAGCGTCGCGAGGAGGCGGTATTCGATCGGCGTCAGATGGACCGGCGCACCGCCACGCGTCACCTGGCGCAGGCCGAGATCGACGCTCACGTCGCCGAAGCTCACCTGCGGCGCCTCGTTCGCGCCGCCGCGATTGCGCCGCCGCAGTTGCGCGCGGATCCGCGCGAGCAGTTCGGAGACGCCGAAGGGCTTCGTGAGGTAGTCGTCGGCGCCCGCGTCGAGCGCGGCCACTTTCTCGCTTTCCTGCGTGCGCGCCGAGAGCACGATCACGGGCAGATCGCTCCAGCCGCGCAGTTCGCGGATCACGTCGAGGCCGTCGGTGTCGGGCAGGCCGAGGTCGACGATGACGAGATCGGGCTTGCGCGTGGCCGCCTCGACGAGGCCCTGTTTGCCGGTCTCGGCGTCGTGGACGACGATCCCCTCGCCCTCCAGCGACGCCCGCACGAAGCGGCGAATCTGCTTTTCGTCTTCGATCAGGACGACGGCGACGCTCGGATCACTCATGGGCAGGCTTCGGGTCGGCGGGTTTCGGGTCAGCGGCGGCTGGCGCTTGCGCCTGTGCTTCGACCGACGCCTCATCCTCGGCGATATCGGCCGGCAGCGGCGGCGGCGCTTCCACGGGCAGCGCGAACCAGAACGACGCGCCCTGCCCATGGCCGTCGGCATCGACGCGATTGGCCGCGCCGATTGTACCGCCGTGCGCCTCGACGATCGCGCGGCAGATCGCGAGCCCGAGCCCGATGCCCGGTTTCGCCGACTCCTTCTCGCCGCGCGTGAACTTCTCGAACACGCGCTCGCCCATGCCGGGCGGCAGGCCCGGCCCGTTGTCGTCGATCGTCACGCGCACGAACGGCAGGCCGCCGATGTCCGCGCGGCGCGCGCCGATCGCGAGCGGCGTGTCGAGCGGCGTGTACTTCGCGGCGTTTTCGAGCAGGTTCGAGAAGAGGCGCTCCATGAGCACGGCGTCGAGCTGCAGCAGCGGTAACCCCGCTTCGAGCGACACCTGCACCGGATGCCGCGCGAGCACGCGACGGCACGCCGCCAGCGCCGCGCCGACCGTTTCTTCGAGCAGCGTCCACTGCCGGTTCAGCTTGAGGCTGCCCGCCTGGAGCCGCGCCATGTCGAGCAGATTCGTGACGATGCCGGTCATGCGCAGCGCCTCGTCGTGGATCGACTCGATCAGGTCGCCCGAGCGCGCATCGAAGCGCGCGCCGGGCACCTGCGTCTGCGCGAGCATCGACGAGAACCCGACGATCGCCGTGAGCGGCGTGCGCAGGTCGTGCGAAATCGCCGAAAGCAGCGAGTTGCGCAGCCGCTCCGACTCCATGTTGACGAGCGCATCGCGCGCGATATCGACGTAGTGCACGCGCTCCAGCGCGAGCGCGATCTGCGCGGCGAACGCATCGAACATGCGCTGCTGCTCGGGCACCTGCAATTCGCGCTCGTCGCGCGTGACGACGGCGAGCACGCCGCGCGTGCGCATCGGCGCCTTCAGCGGCTGATAGCGCGCGAGCGCGGCGGGCAGCGTGTCGGTGCCGTGGCCCGCGGGTTTTTGCTGGTCGTAGACCCACTGGCCGACGTCGAGGTCGAGGCTCGCCGCGTCGAGCATGATCTGCGGATCGGGCTCCTCGATCTTCTGCCGCACCTTGTCCGCGCTGTCCGGCAGCAAGATCGCGACGTGCGCGCCGAACACCTCGCTCACGTGACGGCTGCCGACCGCGACGATCTGCTCGGTCGTGAGCGCGGCGGCGAGTTCGCGCGCCATCGCGTACATCGCGCCCGTGCGCTGTTCGCGGCGCTGCGCGACGCTCGCTTCGCGGCGCAGGCTCGACGTGAGGTGGCTGATCACGAGCGACGTGAGCAGCATGCCGACGAAGGTCAGCAGGTACTGCGTGTCGCTCACGGAGAGCGACATGCGCGGCGGCACGAAAAAGAAGTCGAAGGCCGCGACGCTCGCGAACGAGAGCATCACGCCGGGGCCGCGGCCGAGCTTCGTCGCCGTGAAGATCACGCCGAGCAGATAGAGCATCACGAGATTCGCGAGGTCGATGCGGTCGATCAGCTGGCTCGAAATCAGCGTGACGCACGCGCAGATCGCGAGCGCCGCCGCATACGCGCGCGGCGGCGAGCGCTGGCCGCTGCGCGCCGCGAGTGCGTCGCGCCATGCGTTCGCGGCGCGCGAGGCCGCGCCTGAATCCGAAGGGTCGCGCATCGCGGTCCCCCCCTCGCCGGCCATCGCGCGCACGAGCGTGAGATCGACGTCGCCGGCCTTTTCCGCGAGCCGTTCGCCGAAGGGCCGGCGCAGCCAGCGCGTGAAGCCCGTGCGCAGCGAGCCACCCGCGACGAGCTTCGACACGTTGCGCAGCCGCGCATAGCCGACGAGCGTCGTCGCCGCGTCCTCGCCCGCGAGCGTCGCGGTTTCGGCGCCCATGTCGGAGGCGAGCTTCAGTGCGCCGAGCGTGCGCTCGCGGATCGCGTCGGGCAGACGCTGGAGCTTCGGCGTTTCGACGTAGACGGCGATCCAGTCGGCCTTCAGACTCGCCGCGAGCCGCGCGGCCGCACGCACGAGCGCGCTCGCCTCGGGGCCGGGCCCGACGCACACGAGCAGCCGCTCGCGTGCCTGCCAGACGTGCTGGATCGAGCGGTCGGCGCGATATTCGCGCATCTGCGCGTCGACGCGGTCGGCCGTGCGGCGCAGCGCGAGTTCGCGCAGCGCGATCAGGTTGCCCTTGCGAAAGAAGTTGCGCACCGCGCGCTCGGCCTGGGCGGGCATGTACACCTTGCCGTCGCGCATGCGGTCGAGCAGTTCCTCGGCGGGCAGATCGACGAGCGTCACTTCGTCGGCGCCGTCGAACACGCGGTCGGGCACCGTCTCCCAGACGCGGATGCCCGTGATCTGGCCGACCACGTCGTTGAGGCTTTCGAGGTGCTGGACGTTGACGGTCGTGTAGACGTCGATGCCCGCGTCGAGCAGTTCGTAGACGTCCTGCCAGCGCTTCATGTGGCGCGCGCCCGGCACGTTCGAATGCGCGAGTTCGTCGACGAGCACGAGCTGCGGTTTGCGCGCGAGCGCCGTGTCGAGATCGAACTCGGCGAGCATGCGGCCGCGATACGCGATCTGCGCGCGCGGCAGCACGTCGAGGCCGTCCGTGAGCGCGGCGGTCTCGCTGCGCCCGTGCGTCTCGACGATGCCCACGACGACATCGACGCCGTCGTCGGCGCGGCGGCGCGGCGGCGCGCGGCCTGCAGCATCGCATACGTCTTGCCGACGCCCGCCGACGCGCCGAAGAAAATCTTGAGCTTGCCGCGGCGGCGCTTTTCCTCGTCGCGCTGGAGGCGGTCGAGCAGTTCGTCGGGATCGGGACGGTTCATGCGGATCGGCTCTTTGTGGTGGGCGCCTTTCGCGATGCCCGTGCTTTATTGGTTCAGGCGCCGCGGCGGATCAGGCTGATCCTCTCACCGCCGCGCGCAAATGGCAAACCGCACGCCGCAGAGAACTTGCGGCGTGCGGTTCGCTTCGTGCCCTCTTCAATCGACGTGCTTGCCGTCGAGCGCGAGGTTCAGCGCGAGCACGTTCACGCGCGGCTCGCCGAGCACGCCGAACTGGCGGCCCCGCGTGTAGCGGTCCACGAGCGCCCGCACGTCGGACACGTTCATGTGACGCGCGCGCGCAACGCGTTCGACCTGATACGCCGCCGCTGCGGGCGAGATCGCGGGATCGAGGCCGCTGCCCGACGACGTCACGAGGTCGGCCGGAATGGGCTGCGAAACGTCGGTGCCCGCGGCCTTGAGCGCGTCGATGCGGCCTTTCACTTCATCCGCGAGCGCCGGGTTGGTCGGGCCGAGGTTCGAGCCGCCCGAGCCGGCCGCGTTGTACGGACTCGGCGACGTGGCCGAGAGACGGCCCCAGAAGTACTGCGGCGCGTCGAACTGCTGGCCGATCAGCTCGGACCCGGCGACCTTGCCGTCGACGACGATGAGACTGCCGTTGGCCTGCCGATGGAACACGGTCTGCCCGAAGGCGGTCATCACGGCCGGATACGCGAGGCCCGTGACGGCCGTCAGGACGACGAAGATCACGATGAGAGGACGTATCAAGGGAAACTGCAGCGATTTCATGTCTTTTCCTGAATGTGCGTCGATCATTAAACCCAGCCGAACGCGGCGAGCACCATGTCGATCAGCTTGATCCCGACGAACGGCACGAGAATCCCGCCGAGGCCGTAGACCAGCAGATTGCGGCGCAGGAGGATCGCGGCGCCGAGCGGCCGGTACTTCACGCCCTTCAGCGCAAGCGGAATCAGCAGCACGATGATGAGCGCGTTGAAGATCACCGCCGAAAGAATCGCCGAGGCGGGCGTCGCGAGATGCATCACGTTGAGCGCGTTCAACTGCGGATACGTGGTCGCGAACGCTGCCGGGATGATCGCGAAGTACTTCGCGACGTCGTTGGCGATCGAGAACGTCGTGAGCGAGCCGCGCGTCATGAGCATCTGCTTGCCGATCTCGACGATCTCGATGAGCTTCGTCGGGTTCGAGTCGAGATCGACCATGTTGCCCGCTTCCTTCGCGGCCTGCGTGCCCGTGTTCATCGCCACGGCGACGTCGGCCTGCGCGAGCGCCGGGGCGTCGTTGGTGCCGTCGCCCGTCATCGCAACGAGCTTGCCCTGCGCCTGGTGTTCGCGGATCGTCGCGAGCTTCGTCTCCGGCGTGGCCTGCGCGAGGAAGTCGTCGACGCCCGCTTCGGCCGCGATCGCGGCGGCGGTCAGGCGGTTGTCGCCCGTCACCATCACGGTCTTGATGCCCATCTTGCGCAACTCGGCGAAGCGCTCCTTGATGCCGCCCTTCACGACGTCCTTCAGTTCGATCACGCCGAGCACCTGCGCCGCGCCGTCATGCGGGCGCTGCGCCACGACGAGCGGCGTGCTGCCGCGGCGCGCGACGTCGTCGACGGCCGTGTCGGCTTCGGCCGGAAAGCGGCCGCCGTGCGCCTCGACGTAGTGCTTGACCGCGTCGGCTGCGCCCTTGCGGATCTCGCGGCCGTGCGTCATGGAAGACGTTTCGGACGACGTACCAACGGGCACACCGACGGGCGCGAGATCCACGCCGCTCATGCGCGTCTGGGCGCTGAACGCGAGGAACACCGGATGCAGCGTGCCCATGTCGCGCTGGCGAATGTTGAAGCGCTGCTTCGCGAGCACGACGATGCTGCGGCCTTCCGGCGTTTCGTCGGCGAGCGAGGCGAGTTGCGCCGCGTCCGCGAGCGCTTCCTCGGTCACGCCCGGCGCCGCGATGAACGCCGACGCCTGACGGTTGCCGAGCGTGATCGTGCCGGTCTTGTCGAGCAGCAGCACGTCCACGTCGCCGGCGGCTTCCACCGCGCGGCCCGAGGTGGCGATCACGTTGGCCTGCAACATGCGGCTCATGCCCGCCACGCCGATGGCCGAAAGCAAGCCCCCGATCGTGGTCGGAATCAGGCACACGAGCAGCGCGACGAGCGCCGTGATCGTGACGACGTGGCCCATCGAACCGGTCAAATGAGCGGCGTCGACGGAAAACATCGAAAACGGCAGCAGCGTCGCCGTGGCAAGCAGCATCACGATGGTCAGCGCGACGAGCAGGATCGTGAGCGCGATCTCGTTGGGCGTCTTCTGACGCTTCGCGCCTTCGACCATCGCGATCATGCGGTCGAGGAACGCCTCGCCCGGGTTCGCCGTGACGCGCACGACGATCCAGTCGGAGAGCACGCGCGTGCCGCCCGTCACCGAAGAAAAATCGCCGCCCGACTCGCGGATCACCGGTGCCGATTCGCCCGTGATCGCCGATTCGTCCACCGACGCGACGCCTTCGATCACTTCGCCGTCGGCGGGGATCGTGTCGCCCGTCTCGACGAGCACCACGTCGCCGCGGCGCAGGTCCGATGCGGTCATGATGCGGATCGGCGCCTTCGGATGCGGCTCGTTGAGCTTCTTCGCCATCACGTCGCGCTTGGCCTGGCGCAGCGACGCGGCCTGCGCCTTCGAGCGCCCTTCCGCGAGCGCCTCGGCGAAGTTCGCGAAGATCACCGTGAACCACAGCCACAGCGCGATGGCGAGGATGAAGCCCGGGGGCGCTTCCGCCTGGCCCATGAGCGCGGCGATCCAGAGGATCGTCGTGAGCACGCTGCCGACGTACACGCAGAACATCACGGGATTGCGCAACTGCGTGCGTGGCTTGAGCTTCCTGAACGAGTCCACGATGGCCGGACGCACGAGCGCCGGATCGAACATGGACCGTGTAGCACTATGTTGATTCATTTTCGTGAAGTCCTGGTTCAGTGCACGCCCATCATGATCAGATGCTCGACACCGGGGCCAAGGGCGAGCGCGGGCACGTAGGTCAGCGCGCCGACGAGCAGCACGGTGCCGAGCAGCAGCACGACGAAGAGCGGACCGTGTGTCTGCAGCGTGCCGCTGGTTTCCGAAATACGCTTCTTGCCGGCAAGCGAGCCAGCAATGGCGAGCACCGGAACGATCGTGCCGAAGCGGCCGAACCACATCGCGATGGCGAGCATCCAGTTGTAGAACGGCGTGTTCACCGAAAGACCGCCGAACGCGCTGCCGTTGTTGTTCGCGGCCGAGCTGAACGCGTAGAGAATCTCCGAGAAGCCGTGCGCGCCCGGATTGGCGATGCCGGCCTTGCCCGCATCGAGGAGCACGGCGATCGAGGTGCCCACGAGCACGAGCAGCGGCGTGAGCAGCACGACGATCGACACCATCTTCATCTCGAACGACTCGATCTTCTTGCCGACGTATTCGGGCGTGCGTCCGATCATGAGACCCGCGACGAACACCGCGAGCATCGCGAACACGAGCATGCCGTAGAGCCCCGAGCCGACGCCGCCGAAGATCACTTCGCCGAGCTGGATGAAGAGCATCGGAATCAGGCCGCCGAGCGGCGTGAGCGAGTCGTGCATCGCGTTCACGGCGCCGCACGAAGCGGCCGTGGTCGCGACGACGAAGAGGCTCGTCTGCGCGATGCCGAAGCGCGTTTCCTTGCCTTCCATGTTGCCGCCGGCTTGCAGGGCGCTGGCATGCTGATCGACGTTCAGCGACGTGAACACGGGATTGCCCGCCTGCTCCGCCGCGAGTTCGCCGCCGATGGCGAGCGCGAACGCGATCGTCATCACCGCGAGCACCGCGACGCCCTGCCGCCTGTCCGCGACGAAATTGCCGAACACGAGACACAGCGCGGCCGGAATGATCAGGATCGCTAACATTTCGACGAAATTCGAGAACGGCGTCGGGTTCTCGTACGGATGCGCCGAGTTCGCGTTGAAGAAGCCGCCGCCGTTGGTGCCGAGCATCTTGATCGCGACCTGCGAAGCGGCCGGGCCCATCGCGAGCGACTGCGTCGTGACCTTGGTGTCGACCGTGACGGCGTTGCCCTTCTCGTCCTTCACCGGATTGCCCTGCGCGTCGAGCTTCGGCGCGGCGTACGTCGTGGTCTGCAGAACCGGCACGTCCCGATACGCCTTGAAGTTCTGGATCATGCCCTGGCTCATCAGCAGCGCGGCGATGATCGCCGCCATCGGCACGAGCACATAGAGCGTCGTGCGCGTGAGATCGACCCAGAAGTTGCCGATGGTCTTCGCCGAGTGGCGCGCGAAACCGCGGATCAGCGCGATCACGACCACGATGCCCGTCGCGGCGGACAGGAAGTTCTGCACGGTCAGGCCGAGCATCTGCGTGAGGTAGCTCACGGTCTGCTCGGGCGTGTAGTTCTGCCAGTTCGTGTTCGTGACGAAGCTCACGGCCGTGTTGAATGCGCCGTCGACGGTCATCGGGCCGAAGCTCTGCGGGTTGCCCGGCAGCCAGCCCTGGATGCGCAGCAGCACGTAGAGGAACACCGCGCCCAGCACGTTGAACGAAATCGTGGCGAGCGCATAGTGCTTCCAGTCCATCTCCGTCTGCGGATCGACGCCGGCGATGCGATAGAGGAAGTTCTCGACGGGCGCGAAAAGACGCACGACGCGGGAGCGTCCGTCGAGCACGCGCGTGAGATAGCCGGCCACCGGCACGGCGAGCGCGAGCAGGACGACGATGAAAATGCCGGTCTGCAGCAGATTGTTCGTGTTCATTCGATATCCTCCGCGCGCAGCAGCGCATGGACGAGATAGACGAACAGCAACAGCGTCGCCGCCCCCGACAACCACAGTATCCAGGTCATGAACGAGCTCCCCGGTCGCCGCGCCGGAACTGCATGAGCTTGTCGCAGCCGGCAATCAACCCGTATGTGAGCGCGGCGAAGACCGCGAGCGCCCCGATGAACAGCACATCCATTGTCGTGTTCTCCAATCTCGGATGAGAGATGTCGAACATTACGGCGTTGCGCGTCAAGATCGGATTAAAGGTCGGGGCGGGCGTATAAAAAAGCCGTAAACGTGGGGATGCGTTTTCGCGTAGTGACGAGGCAAGGAAAAAGGGCGCGCAAGCATGGCTTGCGCGCCCTTGTTGCCGCAGGTTGCGGCGCGTTTCAGCAGAGGAAACGTTCAGGGAATGAGCACGGTCGAACCCGTCGTACGGCGCCCTTCGAGACCCGCGTGCGCCGCCCCGACGTCCTTGAGCGCATAGCGCTGGTTGATCGACGTTTTCACCTTGCCCGATGTGACGACCTCGAAAAGCTCGGCCGACATCGCCTCGTAGTCGGCGCGTTTGGCGATATAGGTGAAGAGCGTCGGGCGCGTGAAGAAGAGCGAGCCGCGTCCCGCGAATTCGGACGAATCGATCAGCGGCAGCGGCCCCGACGCATTGCCGAAGCTCACGAAAAGGCCGAGCGGCGCGAGACAGTCGAGCGATTTCGCAAACGTGTCCTTACCGATCGAGTCGTACACCACCGGCACGCCCGCGCCGTTCGTGATCTCGCGCACGCGCGCCGTGAAGTCCTCGCGCGTGTAGACGATCGGGTGATCGCAGCCGTGCGCCTTCGCGATCTGCGCTTTCTCGTCGGAGCCCACCGTGCCGATCACGGTCGCGCCGAGCGCCTTCGCCCACTGGCAGACGAGCAGACCCACGCCGCCCGCGGCGGCCTGGATCAGGATCGTATCGCCCGCCTTCACGCGATACGTGCGGCGCAGCAGATATTGCGCGGTGAGGCCCTGAAGCATGATCGACGCGGCGGCTTCGTCGCTGATCGCGTCGGGCAAGCGGATCACCTGGTCGGCGCGCATCACGCGCTCCTGCGCATACGCGCCCGGCGGACGTGCAACGTAGGCCACGCGGTCGCCGACCTTCAGGTCCGTCACGCCCGGACCGACCGCCGTCACTTCGCCCGCCGCCTCCATGCCGAGCCCTGCGGGCAGCGGCTGCGGATAGAGGCCGGTGCGGAAATACACGTCGATGTAGTTAAGGCCGCACGCCGTCTGCGCAAGACGCACCTGGCCCTCGCCCGGTTCGCCCACTTCGACGTCCACCCACTTCATGACCTCTGGGCCGCCGGTCTTCTCGATTCGGATTGCCTTGCTCATGCTGTCTCCTTGATGAGTTCGCGGCCGCGCGTCGCGCGGCCCGGATCGTTTTCGTTCGGATCGGTTTCGTTCGCCCGGTTCGCTCAGGTCGCGCCGGCGACGTGCAGCTTCAGCGCTTCGAGCAGCATGCGCGCCGTCGCGATGTTCGTCGCGCACGGGACGTTGTGCACGTCGCACGCGCGCACGAGGGCATTGATGTCGGGTTCGTGCGGCTGGGGCGTCATCGGGTCGCGCAGGAAGATCACCATGTTGACGCGGCCCTCGGCGAGTTGCGCGCCGATCTGCAGGTCGCCGCCGTGCGGGCCGGAAAGCATGCGCTCGACGCTCAGGCCATGCGCCGCCGCGATGCGCGAGCCCGTCGTGCCGGTCGCGATGAGTTCGCAGTGGCGCAGTGTCCCGGCGTACTCGCCGGCCAGTTTGACGATGTCGTCCTTCTTGTGGTCGTGCGCGATCAGCGCGACGCGGATTGCCATGAGTTCGATGCTCCTTCGTTTCGGGTTGGCTCGCTGTGCAATGAAGTTCTGGGTAAAACGCCGATCAGAACGTGCCCGGGAAAGCACCACCGTCGATCAGCCAGTTCTGTCCGGTGATGTAGCCCGCGTGAACGCTGCAAAGGAACGCACAGGCGCGGCCGAATTCGTCGGGCGTGCCGAGGCGGCGCGCGGGAATCGACGCGAGACGGCGCTCGCGCATTTCGTCGACCGGCACGTCGTTCGCCTTCGCCTGGGCGACGATGGTGGCGCGAATGCGATCGGTGTCGAACGAGCCCGGCAGCAGGTTGTTGATGGTGACGCCCGTCGCGGCGACCTGGCGCGCGGCGCCCGCGACGAAGCCCGTGAGCCCCGAGCGCGCGCCGTTCGAGAGGCCGAGCACGTCGATCGGCGCCTTCACCGACGAACTCGTGATGTTGACGATGCGCCCGAAGCCGCGCGCGATCATGCCGTCGATGGTGGCCTGGATCAGCGCGATCGGCGTGAGCATGTTCGCTTCGAGCGCGGCGGTCCACGCCTCGTGCGTGTACGTGCGGAAGTCGCCGGGCGGCGGGCCGCCCGCGTTGTTCACGAGGATGTCCGGCGAGCCGCACGCGGCCAGCGCGGCGGCGCGGCCTTCGGCCGTGGTGATGTCGCACGCGACCGTCTTCACCCTGACGCCGGTGGCCGCGCGGATGTGCGCGGCGGTTTCCTCGAGCGTCTGCGCCGTGCGCGCGACGATCGTGACGTTCACGCCTTCGGCGGCGAGCGCCTCGGCGCAGCCCCGGCCGAGCCCCTTGCTTGCCGCGCACACCAGCGCGCTGCGTCCTGCGATGCCCATGTCCATCGTTACCCGGTCCTTTCGTGCTTGCCGGCGGGTCGGCCGGCGGGGGTGAGTCGGTTCTGAAGCGGTTCTGAAGCGGTTCTGAAGCGGTTGTGGCTGGGTTACGCGATGCTTTCGCGACGGCCGCCCGCGGCGGGCGGCCCGTCCTTCCGGGATTCTAGAAGAATCGCGCGCGTTGCGCCCGGCCTGACCCGCTAGCCGCAGTATCGGGGCAGCACGGGCACGGCACCGCGCAGCCTGCGCCCCGGCGACGCAAGAGCACGCCGGACGGCAGGCAGTTCCCGTATACTTGCGCCTGCAGCGCGGCCCGTGCGCTGCGCGCGCCGCGCCGGACATCGAGTCCGGCCGCCTGCCGCGCGCGGCACGACGCGCTAACGGCGACGCCGCACGGCGCCGTCCGCCCGACTCCCCGATTCCTCTTGCAGCCTTGTGCCCCGCCATGAAACAGGACAGCCGCTTTCCCAATCTATTCATCCTCGATCACCCGCTGATCCAGCACAAGCTGACCCACATGCGCGACAAGGACACGTCCACGCGAACGTTCCGCGAACTGCTGCGCGAAATCACGCTGCTGATGGGCTATGAGATCACGCGCGACCTGCCGGTCACGACGCGCCGCGTCCGCACGCCGCTCGTGGACGTCGACGCGCCCGTCATCGCGGGCAAGAAACTCGCCATCGTGCCGGTGCTGCGCGCGGGCGTCGGCATGTCCGACGGTCTGCTCGAACTGATCCCGTCGGCGCGCGTCGGTCATATCGGCGTCTATCGCGCCGACGATCATCGCCCGGTCGAGTACCTCGTGCGCCTGCCCGATCTCGAAGACCGCACGTTCATCCTCTGCGATCCGATGGTCGCGACCGGCTACTCGGCGGCCCACGCGATCGACGTGCTCAAGCGCCGCGGCGTGCCGGGCGAGCGCATCTCGTTCCTCGCGCTCGTGGCGGCGCCGGAAGGCGTCGAGGTGTTCCAGAAGGCGCACCCGGACGTGAAGCTCTACGTCGCGTCGCTCGACTCGCATCTGAACGACCACGCGTACATCGTGCCGGGTCTCGGCGACGCGGGCGACCGGCTCTTCGGCACGAAGAACTGACGACGGCGCGGCATCCGGGGGAGCGGGTTCCTCCGGTGCCGCGCGGTTTTGCGCTTCGGCTTTGGTTTCACTTCGGCGGGCGGCACGTTGACTCGGCCGCCCGTTTGTTTTGAGTCGTTACCGCGTTGTCGCCTCGTCGCAGCTTCGTTGTCTTTCCGTCACAGACCGAATGGCCGATGGCCGGTCCGCCTCGCCAGTCGGCGTCGATCCCCGCTCAGGCGCACCCGCGCCGCCGCACCGCCGCTTTGCCACGCCACGGGCCACGCTGTGCGCCGCACCGTACGCCTTGTCAGAAGCCCTTCGCGGCTTCCGGCGGCACGGCCGGACGGCCTTGGCGTGATAAAATTCGGATCCACCTGAACGGGCGTCCGGCGCGCTCGCCTCGCCCGCGCGGCACACACGAACCGGCCACGCGCCGTCGAGCCGCAGGACCGGAGCGCGCAAGCGCGGTGTTTCGCGACGAACAAGGCGGACAGGACACTCATGGGCACACGGGCTGCGCGCCGCGCAAGCGTTCCCGCACAACTGCGCCCGAGAATACGCATCGACAACTGCACATTGCACCATGCACGCGAGAAGAGCGTGCGACGGAGAAAGGTATGGCGGGTCACTCGAAATGGGCCAACATCAAGCACAAGAAAGCTGCCGCTGACGCAAAGCGCGGCAAGGTCTGGACGCGGCTCATCAAGGAAATCCAGGTGGCCGCGCGCATGGGCGGCGGCGACATCGACACCAACCCGCGCCTGCGGCTGGCCGTCGACAAGGCGTACGACGCCAACATGCCCAAGGACAACATCAGCCGCGCGATCCAGCGCGGCGTGGGCGGCGTCGACGGCGCGAACTACGAGGAAATCCGCTACGAGGGCTACGGCATCGGCGGCGCGGCCGTCATCGTCGACACGATGACCGACAACCGCACCCGCACCGTCGCGGAAGTGCGCCACGCGTTCTCGAAGTTCGGCGGCAACATGGGCACGGACGGCTCGGTTGCGTTCATGTTCGATCACGTCGGCCAGTTCGTGTTCGCGCCGGGCACGGCCGAGGACAAGCTCATGGACGCCGCGCTCGAAGCGGGCGCCGACGACGTCGTGACGAACGACGACGGCAGTATCGAAGTGGTCTGCCCGCCGTTCGACTTCCCGAAGGTGAAGGCCGCGCTCGAAGCCGCGGGCTTCAAGGCGGAAATGGCCGAAGTCACCATGAAGCCGCAGACGGAAGTCGAGTTCACGGGCGACGACGCCGCGAAGATGCAAAAGCTGCTCGACGCGCTGGAGAACCTGGACGACGTCCAGGAGGTGTACACCAACGCGTCGATCGTCGACGAATGATGGCCGGGCGGCACGGCGCACGCGCGCCGCGCCCCGGGGGCGGCGCTGCCCCATCGTGATACCGCGGCCGGCGCGTTTGCTCCGGCCGTCACTGTTTTCTGGTCTTTCGGGGATTCAAATGAAGTTACTCGTCGTCGGTTCTGGCGGACGCGAACATGCGCTGGCGTGGAAGCTCGCCCAGTCGCCGCGCGTGCAGCTCGTCTACGTCGCACCCGGCAACGGCGGCACCGCGCAGGACGAGCGGCTCGCCAACGTCGACATCACGGACATCCATGAGCTGGCCGACTTCGCCGAGCGCGAACAGGTCGCGCTCACCGTGATCGGGCCGGAAGCGCCGCTCGCGGCAGGCATCGTCAACGTGTTCCGCTCGCGCGGCCTCAAGGTGTTCGGCCCGTCGAAGGAAGCCGCGCAGCTCGAAAGCTCGAAGGATTTCGCCAAGGCGTTCATGAAGCGCCACGGCATCCCCACCGCCGCGTACGAGACGTTCTCCGACGCCGCGGCCGCGCACGCCTACGTCGACAAGAACGGCGCGCCGATCGTCATCAAGGCCGACGGCCTCGCCGCGGGCAAGGGCGTGGTCGTGGCGATGTCGCTCGAAGAAGCGCATCAGGCCATCGACATGATGCTCGCCGACAACAAGCTCGGCGACGCCGGCGCGCGCGTCGTGATCGAGGAATTCCTCGCGGGCGAGGAAGCGAGCTTCATCGTCATGGTGGACGGCAAGCACGTGCTGGCGCTCGCGTCGAGCCAGGACCACAAGCGTCTCATGGACGGCGACCGCGGCCCGAACACGGGCGGCATGGGCGCGTACTCCCCCGCGCCGATCGTCACGCCGCAACTGCACGCGCGCGTGATGCGCGAAATCATCCTGCCGACCGTCGCGGGCATGGAGAAGGAAGGCATCCGCTACACGGGCTTCCTCTACGCCGGCCTCATGATCGACGCGCAAGGCAACCCGAAGACGCTCGAATTCAACTGCCGCATGGGCGACCCCGAAACGCAGCCGATCATGGCGCGCCTGAAGGGCGACTTCTCGAAGGTCGTCGAGCACGCGATCGCCGGTACGCTGAACCAGATCGAACTCGACTGGGACCGCCGCACGGCGCTCGGCGTCGTGCTCGCCGCGTACAACTATCCCGATACGCCGCGCAAAGGCGACCGCATCAGCGACATCCCCGCCGAAACTGCCGATTCCGTGACGTTCCACGCGGGCACGCAGATCGTCGACGGCAAGCTCGTCACGTCGGGCGGCCGCGTGCTGTGCGTGGTCGGCCTCGCGGATTCGGTGCGCAGCGCACAGTCGGTGGCCTACGAGACCGTGAACCGCATCTCGTTCGACGGCATGCAGTATCGCCGCGACATCGGCTACCGCGCCGCGGGGCGCAAGCAGTAAGCGCCTCCGTGCCGCCGCGCCGTCTTGCGAGGCGGCGCGGCCGGGTAGCGGTTTTTCGACGGGGCCTTCCAGTTTGTGGTGCCCCAGGCGCCGGGTCCGTGAAGTAGCCGCGTCGCTCGTTGTCGCTTTTCGTCGCCTGAGCGAACCGGCGCATCGACATCAGGCGCCTCGCGCGACCAGCCGGAAACGTGCAACGGGCGCAACTGCAACACCCCGCCGCACTCCGTCCCCGCCACGCGCCGTGGATGGCCCGAACGGCGCTACACTGCCGCTGTCAGGCCGCGCCGCGCGTCAAAAGCGCACATCGCGGCCTGCCACCGCCCCCACAACAACCTGGTACGCCCGCCGGACTCGCCCGGCGCACTGCCCACACATCACGATGACCGACACCAACCGCACCGGCGCGTCCGACGCGCAAGCCAACTCGACCGGCACCACCGGCGTCGACAGCGCGGCTGTCCGCGCCTGGCTGGCCGGCCTGCAGACGCAGATCGCCGACGCGCTCGGCAACTTCGACGGCACACCGCTCGCCACCGACCGCTGGCAGCGCGAACCCGGCGACACGCTGCGCGGCAGCGGCTGCTCGCGCATCATCGAAGGCGGCCAGTTCTTCGAGCGCGGCGGCATCGGCTTCTCGGACGTCTCGGGCGACGCCCTGCCGCCCTCGGCCACGGCCGCGCGCGGCCAGCTCACGGGGCGCGGCTTCGAGGCGATGGGCGTCTCGCTCGTGCTGCATCCGCGCAACCCGTACTGCCCGACCGTCCACATGAACGTGCGCATGCTGCTCGCGACCAAAGAAGGCGAAGCGCCCGTCTTCTGGTTCGGCGGCGGCATGGATCTCACGCCGTACTACGGCTTCGAGGAAGACGCGCAGCATTTCCACCGTGTCTGCCGCGACGCGCTCGCGCCCCATGGCGCGGACCTCTATCCGCGCTTCAAGCGCTGGTGCGACGAGTACTTCTTCCTGAAGCACCGCGACGAGGCGCGCGGCATCGGCGGCATCTTCTTCGACGACTACGCCGAAGGCGGCTTCGATCAGGCATTCGCGATGCTGCAAAGCGTCGGCGACGGCTTTCTGAAGGCGTATCTGCCGATCATCGAAAAGCGCCGCGCGACGCCGTACGGCGAAGCCGAGCGTGAATTCCAGGCGTACCGGCGCGGCCGCTACGTCGAATTCAACCTGGTCATCGACCGCGGCACGCATTTCGGCCTGCAAAGCGGCGGCCGCACGGAATCGATCCTGATGTCGATGCCGCCCAGCGCGAGCTGGCGCTACGACTGGCAGCCGCAGCCGGGCACGCCGGAAGCGCGCCTCTACAGCGACTTCCTGCCGGTGCGCGACTGGATCTGACACCGTGACGCAAGTTTCTGCGCCTCGCGCGCGCACGCGCCGCGCCGGCCTGTTCGGCGGCACCTTCGATCCGGTCCACGAGGGCCATCTCGCGCTCGCGCGGCGCTTCGCCGCGCTGCTCGACCTCACGGAACTGATCCTGCTGCCGGCCGGCCAGCCGTGGCAAAAGCCCGAAGTCAGCGCGGCCGTTCACCGGCTCGCGATGACGCGCGCCGCCGCGGCGTCGCTCGTGTTGCCGGGCGTGACGGTCAGCGTCGATACCGACGAAATCGAGCACGACGGCCCCACCTATACCGTCGAGACGCTGCGCCGCTGGCGTGCACGCAACGGTGGCGACGCGTCGCTCACGCTGCTGATGGGCGCCGACCAGCTGCTGCATCTCGACACCTGGCAGTTCTGGCACGAACTGTTCGAACTGGCGCACATCGGCGTGGCGAGCCGGCCGGGCTTCGACTTCGCAACGCTGCCGCAAGGCGTCGCCGCCGAAGTCGCCGCGCGGCGTGCCGAGCCGGCCACGCTCGCCGCGACGTCGCACGGCCACGTCGTGATCGACGAGTCGCTCGCTTACGACGTCTCGGCAACCGAAATCCGCCGCCGGATCCGCGCCGCGCGCGATATCGGCAACACACGCGGCAACACACGCGGCACCGCACACGGCGCCGCCGCGCCGGACAGCGCCAACCCCACCGCCGCGCCCGTACCCGCGGCCGTGTGGAACTATATTCTTCAACATCATCTGTACCACGGGTAAATATGGACATCCGCAAACTGCAACGCGCTATCGTCGACGGCCTCGAAGACATCAAGGCACAAGACATCAAGGTGTTCAACACCAGCCACCTGACCGAACTTTTCGACCGCGTCGTCGTCGCGAGCGGCACCTCGAACCGCCAGACCAAGGCGCTCGCCAACAGCGTGCGCGAGAAGGTCAAGGAGGCGGGCGGCGACATCATCAGCACGGAAGGCGAAGACACCGGCGAATGGGTGCTCGTGGATTGCGGCGACGCCGTCGTCCATATCCTCCAGCCCGCGCTGCGCCAGTACTACAACCTCGAAGAAATCTGGGGCGACAAGCCGGTCCGCATCAAGCTCACGAGCCTGAGCGGCTTTTCTGGCGCGCGCCCGAGCGAGCCGATGGACGGCGACGAAGACGACTTCGACGACGACGCACAAGTCGCTCCGACGAAAAAGCCGGCTGCGAAGAAAGTTGCGAAGCCTGCCTCTGCAAAATCGGCCGCCAAAGCCAAACCCGCGGCGAAGAAGGCCGCCTCGCCCGCGCGCAAGACCGCCGTGCGCCGCAGCGCCGCGAAGTAAGCGCCGCGCGTTCGTCAACCCGATGAAACTGCATATCGTCGCCGTCGGCCACAAGATGCCGGACTGGATCGCCGAGGGCTTCGAGGAATACACGAAGCGCATGCCGCCCGAGCTGCGCATCGAGTTGCGCGAGGTAAAGCCCGAGCAGCGCTCGTCGGGGCGCGCCGCCGAAAGCGTGATGGCCGCCGAGCGCACGCGCATCGAGGCGGCGCTGCCGAAGAACGCGCGCATCGTCGCGCTCGACGAGCGCGGCAAGGACTGGACCACGATGCAGCTCGCGCAGCAGTTGCCGCTCTGGCAGCAGGACGGGCGCGACATAGCGTTCCTGATCGGCGGTGCGGACGGACTCGACGCGGCGCTCAAGTCGCGCGCCGACGTGCTGCTGCGCCTGTCGAGCCTCACCCTGCCCCACGCGATGGTGCGCGTGCTGCTCGCCGAGCAGCTTTACCGCGCCTGGACCATTACGCAGAATCACCCCTATCATCGCGTTTGATCCTCGCGTTTGATCCCCGCGCGAGCGGCGTGCGATTCGCATGTAATCGATGATTCGCGCGCGATGCGGCGCTGCGGCCCCGTTCGCCGCGAAGCGCCGCCCCTTCGCGCCATTGATCGCCGCTTTGCACGGCCTTGCGCCGTTTCCCTCCACCCGGCTGACCGCCACGACCGAGACACTCCGA
>Ga0265338_10002896_pt1 | contig 24981 bp, 29 predicted proteins | sample 42126metaG_FD_193579 | JGI IMG/M metagenome (GOLD analysis project Ga0265338, IMG submission 193579) | Rhizosphere microbial communities from Carex aquatilis grown in University of Washington, Seatle, WA, United States - 4-21-26 metaG | ecosystem: Host-associated > Plants > Roots > Rhizosphere... | reverse complement strand
TCGGTGAACATGCGCGCGAGGCCGGTTATGTGCCGCGCTTCAAGAAGCGCTACAACGAGGTCATCAAGGCCGAGCTGATGAAGAAGTTCGGCTACACCAACATCATGCAGGTGCCGAAGCTGAACAAGGTCGTGCTGAATATCGGCGCGGGCGAGGCGGCTTCCGACGGCAAGAAGATCCAGCAGGCGGTCAACGACCTGACGGCCATTGCCGGCCAGAAGGCGGTGCAGACCCGGGCCAAGAAGGCGATCGCGACCTTCAAGATCCGCAAGGATCTGCCGATTGGCGCCAAGGTCACTCTGCGGGGCGACCAGATGTACGAATTCGTCGACCGGCTGATCACCATGGCGCTGCCGCGCGTGCGCGACTTCCGCGGCGTCAATCCCAAGTCCTTCGACGGCCGCGGCAACTATGCCATGGGCATGAAGGAGCACGTCGTGTTCCTGGAAATCGACTACGACAAAACCGAAACGGTGTGGGGCATGGACATCGTGTTCAACACATCCGCGAAGACCGACGAGGAAGCCCGCGCGCTTCTCGAGGGCTTCCAGTTCCCCTTTACGACGAATTGAGGCGCTGACGATGGCGAAGACTTCCCAGATCAACCGCAACAAGAAGCGCGAAAAGCTGGTGGCCCAGTATGCCGCCAAGCGCGCCGCCCTCAAGGCCAAGGCGGACGACATGAAGGTGCCGGCCGAGGAGCGTTTCGACGCGCGCCTCAAGCTGGCCAAGCTGCCGCGCAATTCCTCCAAGGTGCGCATCCATCACCGCTGCGAACTGTCGGGCCGCCCCAAGGGCTATTACCGCAAGGTCAAGATGTCCCGTATCGCGCTGCGTTCGCTTTCCAATTTCGGCCAGATCCCCGGCATGACCAAGGCGAGCTGGTAAGGAGCAAAGATGATCATCGATCCGATTGGCGATCTGCTTTCCCGTATCCGCAACGGCCAGCTTCGCCGCAAGGCCAAGATCAGCTCGCCCAATTCGCGCCTGCGCATCCGCCTGCTCGACGTGCTGCAGGCCGAGGGCTACATCCGCGGCTATGCCGAGGTTGAGGTCAAGGGCCACAAGGAGCTCGAGATCGAGCTCAAATATCATGAAGGCGAGCCGGTGATCCGCGAGCTGAAGCGCGTGTCCACCCCCGGCCGCCGCGTCTATTCCTCTGTCAGTGACCTCAAGCCCCATCGTCAGGGTCTGGGCGTGTCCATTCTCTCCACGCCCCAGGGCGTGATGACGGACACCTCCGCCCGCGAGAAGAATGTGGGCGGCGAAGTCCTCTGCCAGGTCTTCTGATTTTTTAATTGTCGCATTCCCCAAGGGGAATGCTTAAGGAGCCGTCATGTCACGTATCGGCAAAAAACCGGTCTCACTACCCAAGGGCGTTACCGCCTCGGTGGATGGCCAGACCGTCAAGGTCAAGGGCCCCAAGGGCGAGCTCAGCGTCAAGCTGGTGCCGGAAGTCTCTGTCTCGGTGGATGAGCACGGCGTCACCGTTGCTCCCCGCAAGGACGCGGAAAAGGCCTCCCAGATGTGGGGCCTGTCGCGCACCCTGGTGAACAATCTCGTCACCGGCGTGACCCAGGGCTTCACCCAGAAGCTGGAAATCCAGGGCGTCGGCTATCGCGCCGCGGTGCAGGGCAAGACCCTGAACCTGCAGCTCGGTTTCAGCCATGACGTGCCCTATGCGATCCCGCCGGGCATCACCATCGTCACCGAGAAGCCGACCATGATCTCGGTGTCGGGCATCGACAAGCAGCTGGTCGGTCAGGTTGCGGCCGAAATCCGTTCCTGGCGTCCGCCGGAGCCCTATAAGGGCAAGGGCGTGCGCTATGAAGGCGAATATGTCCGCCGCAAGGAAGGCAAGAAGAAGTAAGATGACAAATGCTCTCTTCAAGAAGCGTCAATCGCGCACCCGTCATCGCCTGACCACGCATGGCACGCGTCCGCGTCTGTCCATTTTCCGTTCGGGCAAACACATCTATGCCCAGGTGATCGACGACGCGCGGGCCGTGACCGTGGCCTCGGCCTCGAGCAACGAAAAGGACGGCAAGGAAGCCAAGTCCTGGAACGTGGCGGCTGCCACCTCCGTAGGCCAGAAGATCGCCGAGCGCGCCAAGGCCGCCGGCGTCACCCAGGTCATGTTCGACCGCGGTGGCTATATCTATCATGGGCGCGTCAAGGCGCTCGCAGACGCGGCCCGCGAAGGCGGCCTCGAGTTCTAAGGGGTTCGTAGGTTCTGAGCGACAGCGAAGAACGCGTACGAACGAGTCCAAATCGAAAGGCCGGAAGGTCTGGATAGTAAGGAAGTGGAATAGATGGCAACCGAACAGCAGGGCGAACAGCAGCGCGAAAACCGCGGTCGCGGTGAACGTGGCGAGCGCGGACGTGGTGACGGCCGTGGCCGTGGCGAAGGCCGTGGCCGTCGCGACCGCGAGGAAAAGGACAGCGATCTGATCGACAAGCTGGTGCACATCAACCGTGTCGCCAAGGTCGTGAAGGGTGGCCGCCGCTTCGGCTTTGCCGCCCTGGTGGTGGTGGGCGATGGCGCCGGCCGGGTCGGTTACGGCCATGGCAAGGCGCGCGAAGTGCCGGAAGCCATCCGCAAGGCCACCGACGACGCCAAGAAGTCGCTGATCCGCATCCCGCTCAAGGAAGGCCGCACCATCCATCACGAAGTGCGCGGCCATCATGGCGCCGGCAAGGTGCTGGTGCGTCCGGCTCCCGCCGGTACCGGCATCATCGCCGGCGGCCCGATGCGCGCGGTGTTCGAGGCTCTGGGCGTGGGCGACGTGGTCTCCAAGTCGCTGGGCACCTCCAATCCCTACAACATGGTGCGCGCGACCTTCGACGCCCTGAAGAACCAGCAGAGCCCCCGCATGGTGGCTCAGCGCCGTGGCCGCAGCGTGGCCGAAATCCTGGCCCGCCGCGAAGACCAGACCGCCGCGGAATCCTGATACAAGCTGAGAGAGAAAAGTCATGGCCGAGAAGAAAGCGAAAGCCGGAAAGACGGTAACGGTGCGCCAGATCCGCAGCGCCAACCGCAAGCCGGACATCCAGGCCGCCACCCTGCGTGGCCTGGGGCTCGGCAAGATTCGTCGCACCCGCACCCTGGAAGATACGCCGTCCGTTCGCGGCATGATCAACGCGGTCAAGCACCTCGTCGAGATCGTGGAAGAAGGCAAGTAAGATGAAGCTCAACTCGATCGCCAACAATCCCGGCGCCCACAAGCGCAAGGACAAGCTGGGCCGCGGTTCCTCCTCGGGCCTGGGCAAGACCTCCGGCCGTGGCGTCAAGGGCGCCAAGGCCCGCACCGGCAACCAGGTTCATGGCTTTGAAGGCGGCCAGATGCCGCTGCACATGCGCATGCCCAAGCGCGGCTTCCGCAACATCTTCGCCAACGACTTCTCGGAAGTGAATCTCAACCGCATCCAGAAGGCGATCGACGACAAGCGCCTGAAGGCGGGCGAAAAGATCACCGAAGAGGTGCTGCGCAAGGCGGGGCTGGCCCATAAGAGCCGCGACGGCGTGCGCCTGCTCGGCAAGGGCGCCATCACCGCCAAGATCGACATCGAAGTGGCGGGCGCCAGCGCCTCGGCCAAGGAAGCGGTCGAAAAGGCCGGCGGCAGCGTCACCACCACCTTCGTCAAGAAGGTCTACAGCAACAAAAAGGGCCAGCCGGGCAAGCGCCAGACGCGCCGCGCGGAATCGGCCAAAAAGCGCGAAGCGCGCAAAGCATAAGAATAATGGGCCGGTCCCGCTCGCAAGGGCGGGGCCGAACCCCAATATACGGTCGGCGCGTTTTTCGGAGAGCAACCGATGGCTTCAGCAGCCGAACAACTGGCAGCCAATTTCAACTTTGGCTCGATCTCGAAGGCCAAGGAGCTCAAGAGCCGTATCTTCTTTACTCTGGGCGCGCTGATCGTGGCGCGTGTCGGCAGCTATATCCCCATGCCGGGTATCGACCCGGCGGCGCTCTACGCCTTCATGCAGCAGTCGGGCGGCGGCCTGCTCGACGTCTTCAATACATTCTCAGGCGGCGCGGTGGGCCGCATGGCGATCTTCGCCTTGGGGATCATGCCCTACATCTCCGCCTCCATCATCATCCAGCTGATGACGACGGTCTTCCCCGAACTGGAAGCCCTGAAGAAGGAAGGCGAGGCGGGACGGAAAGTTCTCAACCAATACACCCGCTATTTCACCGTGGCGCTGGCCATGATCCAGGGTTACGGCATCGCCATCGGCCTTGAGCATGTCTCCAGCGGCCATTCGGTGGTGATCCATCCCGGCCTCTTCTTCCGCATCGGCGCGGTGATCACCCTGACCGGCGGCACCATGCTGTTGATGTGGATCGGCGAGCAGATCACCAGCCGCGGCGTCGGCAACGGCATCTCGCTGATCATCTTCGCCGGCATCGTGGCGCGCTTCCCGCAGATCATCGGCAACACCCTGGAACAGGCCCGGGTCGGTTCCACCAACCCGCTGCTGATCATTTTCTTCGTCTTCTTCACTGCCGGCCTGGTCGGCTTCATCGTCTTCATGGAACGGGCGCAGCGGCGGCTGTTCGTCACCTATCCCAAGCGCCAGGTGGGCAACAAGGTCTATGGCGGCGACTCATCGCACCTGCCGCTGAAGCTGAACGTATCGGGCGTGATTCCGCCGATCTTCGCATCTTCGATCCTGCTGCTGCCGGCCACCTATGCCAGCTTCAATGCCCAGAACCTGCCGGGCTGGTTGCAGACCATCGTGACCTATCTCAGCCGTGGCCAGCCGCTTTATCTGATCGCCTATGCGGCGCTGATCCTGTTCTTCACCTTTTTCTACACCTCTATCGTCTTCAATCCGGAAGAGACGGCGGAGAATCTGAAGAAGTATGGCGGCGTTTTTCCCGGCATCCGTCCGGGCAAGAAGAGCGCCCAGTTCATCGACTATGTGCTGACCCGCATCACCGTGATCGGCGCTTTGTACCTGGCCTTCGTCTGCCTGATCCCGGAATTCATGTTCTACAAATACAATCTCAGCTTCTCGCTGGGCGGCACATCGATCCTGATCGTGGTGTCGGTGACCATGGACACGGTGGCGCAGATTCAGAGCCATCTGGTGGCGCAGCAATATGAGGGCTTGCTCAAGAAGGCGAGATTGAGGGGGGCGCGTCGGTGAACCTGGTTCTGTTCGGGCCGCCGGGGGCGGGCAAGGGCACCCAGTCCAAAATTCTCACCGAAAAGCGGAAGCTGCCTCAGCTTTCCACCGGTGACATGCTGCGCGCGGCCATCGAGGCCGGCACGCCGCTGGGTGTTGCCTGCAAGGCGCTGATGGCCAGGGGCGAGCTGGTCCCGGATGAAACCGTGGTCGGCATTATCGCCGAACGCTATGACCAGCCAGATTGCGTCAATGGCGCGGTGTTCGACGGCTTTCCCCGCACCATTCCCCAGGCCGAGGCGCTGGACGAAATGCTGGCCCAACGGGGCCGCAAGATCGACCTGGTGCTGGAACTGAAAGTGGACGACGCGGTGCTGCTTTCCCGGGTGGAGGCTCGCATCAAGGCCGGTGGCGTCCTCCGGTCGGACGATACGGCCGAAACCTTGGCCTATCGGCTGGGGGTCTATTACAAGAACACCGCCCCGCTGCTGGGCTATTACGGGAACCAGGGCAAGGTTCAGACCGTCAACGGCATGGCGCCGGTGGAAGAGGTCACGGCCCAGATCGCCCGGATTCTGGACGGCTTGGCTTAGGCCTGACGCCTTTGCCCGACCCGACGGGCAGGGCGCCCTGAAAACTAAGTTTTAAGGTCAGTTGACTGAGGGGGGTAGATTCCTATAATCCGCGCCCTCGCGACAGATTTTCCTGTCATTTCCAGGCTTTTTGGGGCGCCGCTCGTCGCCGCCGAATCCTTGATGTGGCCGGACCTTTGGCGTACAGAATTTTATTAACCCGTTCAATGGCTTAACGGCCCCGGAGAAAACAGAGTGGCACGCATCGCCGGCGTCAATATCCCGACCCAGAAGCGAGTCGAAATCGGCCTTCGCTACATCCATGGAATCGGGCCGCACACCGCCCACAGCATCATCAGCCAGCTCGGCATCGATCCCGCGCGCCGGGTCAGCGACCTCACCGAGTCCGAGGTGATCCAGATCCGCGAAATCATCGACCGCGATTATCTGGTGGAAGGCGATCTGCGCCGCGACGTGGCGATGAACATCAAGCGTCTGATGGATCTGGGCTGCTATCGGGGCCTGCGCCACCGCAAGAGCCTGCCGGTCCGCGGCCAGCGCACCCACACCAACGCCCGCACCCGCAAAGGCCCCGCCAAGGCGATTGCCGGCAAGAAGAAAGTCACCAAGTAAGCCATGGCCGAAGCAGCTACCAAGGGCAAAGCTCCGCGCGCCCGCAAGAAAGAGAAGAAGAACGTTGTCGTCGGCGTGGCCCATGTCGCGGCCACCTTCAACAACACCATCGTCACCATCACCGATGCGCAGGGCAACGCCGTGTCCTGGTCGAGCGCCGGCATGATGGGCTTCAAGGGTTCGCGCAAGTCCACGCCGTACGCGGCGCAGATGGCGGCCGAAGATGCCGGCCGCAAGGCGGTCGAGCACGGCATGCGCACGCTCGAGGTTGAAGTTTCCGGCCCCGGTTCGGGCCGCGAGTCCGCGCTGCGCGCGCTGCAGGCCGTGGGCCTGGTCGTCACGTCCATTCGCGATGTGACGCCGATCCCGCACAATGGCTGCCGCCCGCCCAAGCGTCGTCGCGTTTAAGGAGCGTAGGCGTGAGCCGGAGCGACCAAATATAAATTCGGACGTACCACTAACCCGTCGAACGTATGGGCATGGTCCGACATGCCCGGGACACGATGAGGGAAAAATGTTTCAGAAGAACTGGCAAGAACTGATCAAGCCTAACAAGCTCAAGACCGAAGCCGGTCATGACGCCGGCCGTGTCGCCACCATCGTCGCCGAACCGCTGGAACGCGGCTTCGGTCTGACCCTGGGCAACTCGCTGCGCCGTGTGCTGCTGTCGTCCCTCCAGGGCGCGGCCGTCACCGCCATCTCGATCGAGGGCGTGCTGCACGAATTCTCCTCCATCCAGGGCGTGCGCGAAGACGTCACCGACATCGTGCTGAACGTGAAGATGATCGCGCTGCGCATGCATGCCGAGGGTCCCAAGCGTGTGTCCTTGCGCAAGCAGGGTCCGGGCGAGGTCAAGGCCGGCGACATCCAGACCACCGCCGACATCGAAATTCTCAATCCCGAGCTGGTGCTCTGCACCCTGGACGAGAAGGTGGACTTCCGCATGGAGCTCACCATCGCCACCGGCAAGGGCTATGTCCCCGCCGACCGCAACCGTCCGGAAGACGCGCCCATCGGCCTGATCCCGGTGGACTCGCTGTTCAGCCCGGTGAAGAAGGTCTCCTACAAGGTCGAGAACACCCGCGAGGGCCAGATCCTCGACTATGACAAGCTGACCCTCACGGTCGAAACCAATGGCGCCGTCACCCCGGACAATGCCGTGGCCTATGCCGCGCGCATCCTCCAGGACCAGCTGCAGGTCTTCATCAACTTCGAAGAGCCGCGTGAGCGCGCCACCGAGGAAGCCAAGCCGGATCTGGCCTTCAACCCCGTCCTGCTCAAGAAGGTGGACGAGCTGGAGCTGTCGGTGCGTTCGGCCAACTGCCTGAAGAACGACAACATCGTCTATATCGGCGACCTGATCCAGAAGACGGAAGCGGAGATGCTGCGCACCCCGAACTTCGGCCGCAAGTCGCTGAACGAGATCAAGGCGGTGCTGGCCGAAATGGGCCTGCATCTGGGCATGGAAGTGCCCGGCTGGCCGCCCGAGAATATCGAAGATCTCGCCAAGCGTTACGAAGACCAATACTGATTTTTTAGAGAGCCAATCCCATGCGTCACGGCAATCAAGGCCGCAAGTTCAACCGCACCGCCTCGCACCGCAAGGCGATGTGGGGCAACATGACCGCCGCGCTGATCAAGCATGAGCAGATCAAGACCACGCTGCCGAAGGCCAAGGACCTTCGTCCCGTGATCGAGAAGCTGGTCACCCTGTCGCGCCGCGGTTCTTCGGACCTGCATGCCCGCCGCCAGGCGCTGGCCCAGATCAAGGATGCCGACCAGGTCACCAAGCTGTTCGACGTGATCGGCCCCCGCTACAAGGGTCGCCCCGGTGGCTACACCCGCGTGCTGAAGGCCGGTTTCCGCCATGGCGACAATGCCCCGATGGCGATCATCGAGTTCATCGACCGCGATGTCGACGCCAAGGGCCAGGATTCCGGCCCGGTCGAGGTCGACGCGGAAGCGGAAGCCTGATTTTAGCCGCAGTTTGACTTAGATTTGGGGCGGCAGTTGCCGCCCCTTTTCTTTTTGGCCATGCGCTTTTCCGGGATGTTCAGGCAGGAACCCATGAAGACGATCTCCATCATTGCCGGCGTGATTGCCCTGACCGGCGTGGCCATCTACGCGCTTCCGGGGCTAACGGCCGACACCAAGCCGGAACCGCTGCGGATGGCGCCGCCGGCGCCGCGCAGCCTGCCCAGCGTGCCGGGTTCGATGCCGCAGGTGCAGCTTACCTTCGCGCCGGTGGTCAAGCGCGTCGCGCCCGCCGTGGTCAATGTCTATTCCAAGTCGGTGGTGCAGCAGCAGGTCAATCCTTTCTTCAACGATCCTTTGATCGGCCAGTTGTTCGGCACGCCGGAGATGCGCCAGCGCGTGCAGCAGAGCCTGGGCTCGGGCGTGATCGTCCGCGCCGACGGGCTGATCGTCACCAACAATCATGTGGTGGAGGGCGGCAACGAGATCACCGTGTCGCTGGCGGACAAGCGCGAATTCCGGGCCAAGGTGTTGATGGCCGACGCCCGCACCGATCTCGCCGTGCTGAAGATCGACACCAAGGGCGAGCGCTTGCCGGTGGTGCCTTTCGCCGACAGCGACGCGGTACAGGTCGGCGATCTGGTGCTGGCGATCGGCGATCCCTTCAATGTCGGCCAGACCGTCACCATGGGCATCGTCTCGGCGCTGGCGCGCACCCAGATTTCCGCCAGTGACTACCAGTTCTTCATTCAGACTGATGCGGCCATCAATCCGGGCAATTCCGGCGGAGCCCTGGTCACCACCGCCGGCACATTGGCCGGCATCAACACCGCCATCTATTCGCGCAGCGGTGGCAATATCGGCATCGGCTTCGCCATTCCCGCCAACCTTGTGCGGCGCGTGGTCGAGGGCGTGGAAGGTGGCCTCAAGAACGGCGGCACCGCCAATGTGCAGCTGGCCTGGGTCGGCGCCAATGGCGAGCAGGTGAACAGCGAGAAGGCCGCGGCCCTTGGCCTGCCCAAGCCGGGCGGGGTTCTGATCAAGGACGTCTATCCCGGCGGCCCGCTGGGCAAGGCGGGCGTGAAATCCGGAGACGTGGTGCAGACGGTGGACGGGGCGGCGGTGGACGACATGCAGTCGCTCAACTATCGCACCGCCACGCACCGGCCCGGCGACAATGTGCGCATGCATATCGCGTCCGGCAAGACCGGCCGCGACGTTACCGTGACCCTGGCGCTGCCGCCGGAAAATCCGCCCAAGGAAGCCACGACCATCGCGGGCCGCAATCCGCTGGTCGGCGCGCGGGTGGAGAACCTGTCGCCCGCCGCCGCCACCGAATTGCAGATGGATGTGATGGAGCATGGCGTGGCAATCGTCGCGGTAGCGCCCGGCGGCCTTGCAGCCAATTACGGCTTCCAGCCCGGCGACATCGTCCGCAGCATCAATGGCGCGAGCATCAACCGCACCGGAGAGCTGGTGCGCGCGCTCAATGGCGTCAATCAGTGGAACATGGTGATTGAGCGGGGTGGTCGCAAGCTCACATTGTCGGTTGAGGGTTGAGTCTGGGGCTTGCCCTTCCTCGCGGCGCTGCGCTGCCGCTCGAAACGGCGCCAGCTTTTCTAATTCGCTCCGCTCACAAGAAAAGCTAGGCGAACGGGGCGGTCGCAAACTGACATTATCCGTGGAAGGGTAATCATCTCTTTTGTTATTGTTGCGCGCGCGCTTCATGAACGCGGCGAAACTGTGCTCGGAACGCGCGAGAAAGCGCGGGTTGCCTCACAAAAGAGATATTGCACTTTATTGCCCGCGATCAATTCTTCGGTTTTTCCGATCTGTAACGCGACGCATCTGGATCCTTGGCGTTAGGTCTCCCACATGGGGGGTCTATGCAGAGGATTGAAATGAAAAATCTTATCGTTGCTTCCGCCGCGGCGTTGTTGCTCGGCATGACTGCGGCTCAGGCCGATACGTATATTTCCGTGTTGGGCGGCCCAACCTTCGCGCCCGGACTCAATGTCAGCGGTATCAAGAATCCGATGGACACCGGCTTCAATGTCGGCGGCCGCATCGGCACCACCCTGGACAACTGGAACCTGCCGAATTTCTCGCTGGAAGCTGACGGACTGTTCAATCAGTCCACCTATTCCAACACGACCAATGCTCGCCTGCAGTCCAGCTCTTATATGGGCAACCTGATCTATCACATGCCGACCGATACGCCCTTCAGCATCTATGGCGGTGGAGGCCTGGGTGCGGTCAACACCAATATCGACAACGGCATCGGCAACCATGGCGGGTCCACCGTGCTGGGCTGGCAGGCCATCGGCGGGGTGGAATATCGCGCCTCGGAATGGGCCAGCCTGTTCGCCGAATATCGCTATCAGGATGCCCATAATGTGAATGCGGGCGGCCTGACCCAGATCGGCAACAGGTCAAATAACCTATCGTTCGGGGTGAAGTGGCACCTTGATTAGCTTGGGGCCATGCCCGCTTCGCGGGCGTTCGGCCGGCGAAAGGTCCACTGGACCTTTCGCTGATCGGCCTCACGGCGTCAAATGGCATCTGGACTAGCGGGGACCCGCTAGGACGAAAGCTCCGCGAGGAAAACCCTCGCGGAGCTTTTTTGCTATAAGGGGCTGTGAGCGACCTTTTCGAATCCAGCGACCTATCAGACGACGCCCCGCGGCCGCTGGCCGACCGGCTGCGGCCCAAAAGCCTTGCCGAAGTGGTGGGCCAGGACCACCTGCTGGCACCCGAGGGCCCGTTGGGCCGCATGGTGGCGCAGGGGCGGCCTCATTCCATCATCCTGTGGGGACCGCCCGGCACCGGCAAGACCACCATTGCCCGGCTGCTCTCCAGCGCCTTCAAACTGCATTTCGACCAATTGTCCGCCGTTTTTTCCGGCGTCGCCGATCTCAAGAAGACTTTCGAGGCCGCCCGCAACCGCCGGAAGATGGGGCAGGGCACCTTGCTCTTCATTGACGAGATCCACCGTTTCAATCGCAGCCAGCAGGACAGTTTCCTGCCCGTGGTGGAAGACGGCACCGTGGTGCTGGTGGGCGCCACCACCGAGAACCCGTCCTTTGAGCTGAACGGCGCGCTGCTGTCCCGCGCCCAAGTGCTGGTGCTGCGCCGGCTGGACGATGCGGCGCTCGAGACTTTGCTGCAGCGGGCGGAGGCCCATTATGGCGCGAGCCTGCCGCTGACCGACGATGCGCGCGCCAGTCTGCGCGCCATGGCCGACGGCGATGGCCGCTATCTGCTGAACCTGGTGGAAGAGCTTTCCAGCGTGAAAACCGTCAAGCCGCTCGATCCGGCCGGATTGGTCGGCGCGGTGCAGCGGCGCATGCCGCTTTACGACAAGAGCCGGGAAGAGCATTACAACATCATCTCCGCCCTGCATAAATCCATCCGCGGCTCCGACCCCGATGCGGCGCTCTATTGGCTGGCGCGCATGCTGGCGGGCGGCGAGCAGCCGCTCTACATCGCCCGCCGCCTGGTGCGCGCCGCGGTGGAGGATATCGGCCTGGCCGATCCGGAAGCGGTGCATCAGGCGCTGGCCGCCAAGGATGTGTTCGATTTTCTGGGCAGCCCGGAAGGGGAAATCGCCCTGGCGCAATGCGTGCTCTATCTGGCCAGCGCCCCCAAATCCAACGCCGTCTATGCGGCGCTGGGCGCGGCCAAGCGCGCGGCGCAGGATCACGGCTCGCTGATGCCGCCGGCGCATATCCTCAATGCCCCGACCAAGCTGATGAAAAATCTGGGCTATGGCAAAGGCTATCAATACGACCACGACGCCGAGGAAGGCTTTTCCGGCCAGAATTATTTCCCCGATGCCATGGCGCGGCAGCAATTCTATGCGCCCAAGGAAACCGGCTTCGAGCGGGAGATTGCCAAGCGGCTGGAATACTGGTCCAAGCTTCGGGCGAAGCGAGGCGGGGAGACGTAAATGGGAATGCTGCTGTCGGTCGGTGTTGGCGGCGGTCTTGGCGCCCTGGCGCGCTATTACATCGCCGGCTGGATTCAGCCTGCCGGCGTGGCCTTCAACTGGGGCATCTTCGTTGTGAACATCACCGGTGGCCTGATCATGGGGCTGATCGTGGAAGCCAGCGCCTTGAAGCTGAACCTGTCGCCGGAGCTGCGCGCCTTTCTGACTACGGGCATCCTGGGCGGCTACACCACCTTTTCCACCTTCTCGCTCGACAGCGCGCTGTTGCTGCAAAAGGGACAGTATGGCCTGGCGGCCTTCTATGTGATCGGTTCGGTCGCCCTGTCCATCCTGGCGCTGTTCGCGGGCCTTTGGATCATCCGTACGATTTATGCCTGAGCTTCGTACCGTTGACGCTGACGATGACGGCATCCGTCTGGACCGCTGGTTCAAGCGGCATTATCCGGCTGTCACCCATGTGCTGTTGCAGAAGCTGCTGCGCAAGGGCGAGGTGCGGCTGGACGGCAAACGTGCCGACGCGGCGGATCGCGTCGTCACAGGCCAGGCGGTGCGCCTGCCGCCGCAGGTTATTCATGCCAAAGATGAGCGGCCCCAGAAAGCTGCGACCGAATCCGGGCATCCTCTGGCCTCCAAAGACATGGGCAGTCTGGCCGACCGCATCCTCTACATGGACAAGCAAGTCATTGTGATCGACAAGCCGCCGGGCCTGGCGACGCAAGGCGGCAGCGGCCTGACCCGGCATGTGGATGGCATGCTGGGCAGCCTGCAATATGAAAAGCCCACCCGCCCCAAGCTGGTGCACCGCCTGGACCGTGACACCTCCGGCGTGCTGCTGGTGGCGCGCACGGCGCAGGCCGCTTCCGGCCTGTCGCAATCCCTGGCGCTGCGCGACACCTCCAAGGTTTACTGGGCCCTGGTGCGCGGTGTGCCCAAGCAGAAGCATGGCGTGGTCAAGGCGGCGCTGGCCAAGGAAGGCGGCCACGGCCCGCGCGGCCGCGACGAGCGCATGACCGTCAGTGACGATGACGAGGCCAAGTTCGCCCTCACCGAATATGCTGTCATGGGCACCGCCGGGCAGGAGTTTGCCTGGGTGGCGGCGCGGCCCATCACCGGGCGCACCCATCAGATCCGCGTCCACATGGCCAGCTTAGGGACCCCGATCGTGGGCGACTTCAAGTATGGCGGCACCGATGCCCGCGCCAAGGGCGAGATCGCCGACAAGCTGCATTTGCACGCCCGCTCGATCGATATCGGCCGTCCCGATGGCGGCCGGCTGCAGGCCACCGCCCCGCTGCCGCCGCACATGCTCAAGAGCTGGAAGCTGCTGGGCTTCGATCCTGACGACAGGAGCGATCCCTTCCCCCCGAAGAAAAAAAGAAAATGAAGCGGTTTTACAGAGAGGTTGCTGTGGCGCCGGCGGACGGCGGTTTTGCCGTGCTGCTGGATGGCCGCACCGTGAAAACCCCCGCGCGCAACGCGCTCATCCTCCCGACCGAAAAATTGGCCGCCGCCATTGCCGCGGAATGGCGCGGGCAGGGCGATGAGGTCATTGCCACCACCATGCCGCTGCTGCGCCTGGCCAATAGCGTGATCGATGGCGTGACGGTCAACCGGGACGGGGTTGTCGATGCGGTGATGCGCTTCGCCGACAATGATCTTCTCTGCTATCGCGCCCACCAGCCGCCCGAGCTGGTGGCGCGGCAAAGCGCCGGCTGGGACCCCTGGCTGGACTGGGCGCGCCGGCGTCACGGCGCCAACATGACCGTCGCGGAGGGTTTCAATCATGTGGACCAGACCCCGGATGCGCTGGCGGCCCTGCGCCAGGCGGCGGCGGAGCTTGATCCCTTCGCGCTGGGCGCGCTGCACGTCATCGCCTCGATCACCGGCAGCCTGGTGCTGGCCCTGGCGGTGGCTGATGGGGCCGCCAACGGCGCGCAGGTGTTCCATCTGTCGCGCATTGACGAGACTTATCAGGCCGAAAAATGGGGCGAGGATGCCGAGGCTGCCAAGCGCGCCACTGCCTTGGCGCATGAACTGGACAAAGCGGTGGAGTTGATGGCGGCGTCCCGCACAGCGGCCTGATGCAGCGCAAGACCTCGCTCAGGCTACGCAACACCATCGAGAACCGCCTTTGGCTGCGGTTGAAGACGCTGGGCGGCTATCGTTTCCGCCGCAAGTCGCCCTTCCGTAGCTTCACGCTAGATTTCGTCGAGCATGACGCCGGTCTGGTGGTTCTGCTGGAAGATGGCGAACCGGGTCGCCAGCGTACGGGAAGCATCGTGCGCGACCGTCTGCTCAGCGAACAAGGCTATGTGATTCTACGCCTATGGCGGCGGGAGGCCGAACGCGATCTCAATACCGCGCTCCATCGCATCAAGGCTGTGCTGGAAGATCTGAGCGGCTGAATTCGAGAAATATTATTCTTGAGTGCCGATATGGGATTTCCAAATTCGAATTGCACAATCCCGACAAAGCTGCTCCGTCATTTCGCAACCGCACAGCATCTGGTTTGGCTGGATATTTCCGTCTTTCGGCCGAACAGCCCCGCGGAAGCAAACACTATCGAAGGCTGAGTGTTCCCGTGGGAAATGACAAATGCGCGCAGGGCGCGTCATTTAGGTGCCTTGGCCTGATGGCACAAAAGCGCGAAAACTCCCGCCACATTGAGAGAGGGCCTGCCCATGCGTGGGTTGCACATCTCGAAAGACCGGCTGGCGCGCACCTGCAAGGCTTCGCTCGTCGCGCTGCTCAGTTTGGCTCTTGCCTCCTGTCGCGGCAGTGTGCTGGACCCGCTTGGTCCGGTGGGCGCGGACGATGCCACCATCCTGATCGACGCCACGGCCATCATGCTGGCCATCATCGTTCCGACCATCCTGCTCGCCTTCTGGATGGCGTGGCGCTATCGCGCCTCCAACACCAAGGCGGAATATCTGCCCAACTGGTCCTATTCGGGCCGGATCGAGGCGGTGGTCTGGTCCATTCCGATCCTGACCATCATGTTCATCGGCGGCGTGATCTGGATCGGCTCTTATAAACTCGACCCGTTCAAGCCTTTGCCTTCCAAAAACCCGCCATTGGAAGTGCAGGTCGTCTCGCTCGACTGGAAGTGGTTGTTCATCTATCCCAAGGAAGGCATCGCGACGGTCAACCAGCTTGTGGTGCCGGCCGGCACGCCGGTGCATTTCTCAATCACCTCGGCCAGCGTGTTCAATGTCTTCTTCGTGCCCCGCCTGGGCTCGATGATCTACGCCATGCCCGGCATGGTGTCACAGCTCAACCTCAAGGCCGACCGGCCCGCCGTCATGTTCGGCCAGTCGTCGCACTTCAGCGGCGACGGTTTCTCGGACATGCAGTTCCAGGTGCGCAGCGTGCCCGATGCGGAGTTTGCGGCCTGGGTCCAGACGGCGAAGAGCGGCGGCAAGGTTCTGGACCGGGCGGCCTATGCGCAGCTCGCGCGCCAGAGCCAGCATGTAAAGCCCTACACCTATGCGTCGGCCGACCGGAAGCTGTTCGACGCGGTGGCGATGCAGCATGTCCCGCCGGGGCCGGGCCCGGAGCCTGAAAATCCCGGCCATGCCGGACGTGAAGTCTCCACGGGAGGGCATGACTGATGTTTGGAAAGCTCGACTGGTCCGCGATCCCGATCAGCCAGCCCATCCCGCTGATTACTTCGCTCGTCATCATTCTGGTGATGCTGGGTGTGCTAGGCCTTGTCACCATCAAGGGCTGGTGGCCCTATCTGTGGCGCGAGTGGATCACCACGGTCGACCACAAGCGTATCGGCGTCATGTACGGTCTGTTGGGCGTGGTGATGCTGGTCCGCGGCTTTACCGACGCCATCATGATGCGCACCCAGCAGGCCGTCGCCATCGGCGAGGCGCAGGGCTATCTGCCGCCCGAGCATTACAACCAGATTTTCTCGGCTCATGGCACGATCATGATCTTCTTCGCGGCCATGCCGCTGGTGATCGGCTTCATGAATTTCCTGGTGCCGCTCCAGCTTGGCGTGCGTGACGTGGCTTTCCCGACCCTGAACTCGGTCAGCTTCTGGCTGACGGCGTCGGGCGCGCTGCTGGTCAACGCCTCGTTGTTCCTGGGCGAGTTCGCCCGCACGGGCTGGCTGCCTTACCCGCCGCTGAGCGAGGCGGCCTATTCGCCGGGGGTTGGCGTGGACTATTACCTCTGGGCGATCCAGATATCCGGCGTGGGCACCCTGATGACGGGGATCAATTTCGTCACCACCGTGCTGAAGATGCGCTGTCCGGGGATGAGCTATCTGCGCATGCCGATGTTCACTTGGACTGCCTTTGCCTCCAGCCTGATCATCGTCGCCGTTTTCCCGATCCTGACCGCCACCTTGGCGATGCTGACTCTCGACCGCTATGTCGGCTGGCACTATTTCACCAACACGGCCGGCGGCAATCCGATGATGTTCATGAACCTCATCTGGGCCTGGGGCCATCCGGAGGTCTATATCCTGGTCCTGCCGGCCTTCGGCATTTTCTCCGAGATTTTCTCGACCTTCTCCGGCAAGCCGCTGTTCGGTTACCGCTCCATGGTCGCGGCCACACTCTTCATCTGCATTGTCGCGATGATGACTTGGCTGCACCATTTCTTCACCATGGGGGCGGGGGCTGCGGTCAACACCGCCTTCGGCATCTCGACCAGCGTCATCGCCGTGGGCACGGGGGTGAAGATCTACAACTGGATCTTCACCATGTATGGCGGCCGGGTGCGGCTGACGGTGCCGATGCTGTGGTCGCTGGGCTTCATCTTCACCTTCGTGATCGGGGGCATGACCGGTGTGCTGCTCGCCGTTCCGCCTGCGGACTTCCTGGTCCACAATTCGATGTTCCTGGTCGCCCACTTCCACAATGTCATTGTGGGCGGCGTTGTGTTCGCGCTGTTCGCCGGCCTGGAATTCTGGTTCCCCAAGGCCTTCGGCTTCCGGCTGCATGAGGGCTGGGGCAAGGCCGCCTTCTGGTTCGCGTTCGTCGGCTTCTGGGTGACCTTCACGCCGCTCTACATTGTGGGCCTGATGGGCATGACGCGGCGCCTGCAGCATGTCGTCGTCGCGGCCTGGGCCCCCTGGCTCTATATCTCGGTGGCCGGCGTCGCGATCCTTGTCGTGGGCGCGATCGTGCAGGTGATCCAGCTTCTGGTCAGCATCCGCGACCGGGAGAAGCTGCGCGATCTGACTGGCGATCCCTGGGATGGACGTTCGCTGGAATGGGCCACGCCATCGCCGCCACCCTTCTTCAACTTTGCGGTCATGCCCAATGTCGAGGGCGAGGAGCCCTATTGGGGGATCAAGCTGCGCGCCGTGGAGACCCAGCAACTGTCTCCGGAACCGAAATACGAGCCGATCGAGATGCCGGTGAACAGTGCGGTCGGCTTCTATACAGCCTTCTTCGCTTCCGTCTTCGGCTTTTCGATGATCTGGTACATCTGGTGGCTCGCCATTGTCGCGCTGGTGGCGGCCTATGCGGGTTTTGCCTGGTTCGCCTGGCGCGATGTCCATGAATTCGAGGTGCCGGTGGAGGAAGTGGCGCGGGTGGACCGTGCCCGCCGCGCCGCCCGCGAAGTTTTCCTCACCCAGCTCGCCCGCCAGGAAGCCACGCCATGAGCGACATGGGACTGCCCGCCAGCGTCGGCGCCATTCGCCGGGTCCGGGAAGATCCTGACCGGCTGGGCCATCGCGGCCACGGGTCCGGGGAAGACGTGGAAGGGACCGGCCATGGCGGAAGCGGACCGGCGACCAAGCGCATCATCGTGGGCTATGGCTTCTGGATTTTCCTGCTCAGCGACATCGTCATGTTCTCCTGCTTCTTCGCGGCCTTTGCCGTGCAGCGGGGCGCGACAGCGGGCGGACCCAGCATCGGGCAGATCGTGGACATCCGCCGGGTCGGTTTCGAGACGGCGGCGCTGCTGCTGTCCAGCTATACCTGCATGCTGTCCTTCGCCGCCACGAACCGGAAGAACCTGCTCTGGACGCAGATTTTCCTGTTCGTTACCGGCGTTCTGGGCCTGATCTTCGTCCTTCTGGAATTGCAGGAATTCATCGAGCTGGCCGGCAAGGGCATCACGCCCCAGCGCAGCGGCATGCTCACTTCCTTCTTCGGCCTAGTGGGCTTGCATGGTGTTCATGTCACCCTGGGCGGGGTATGGCTGGCCACCATGATGGCGCAGGTGCAGATCAAGGGCTTCCGTCGCGAGATCGTGCACCGCCTGATCTGCTTCAATCTCTTCTGGCACGCCCTGGACATTGTCTGGATCGGCATTTTCACCATCGTCTATCTGATGGGGAGCGCGACATGAGTGACATCAAATCGGACCCGCACCGCGTCCTGGATCGGCGCGAAGACCATGCCCCCGGCGACGAGCCGTCGGAAGACAGCGGTCACTGGGTCTACAATGCCAATCTGGGCCTAGGCTTCTCAATCGTGCTCACGGCGGCAGCCTTCTTCCTGGCCGGGTCGCATATCATTTACGGGCCTTCCATTCCGGTGGCCCTGATCGTGCTCGCCATCGCCCAAATGGGCGTGCATCTGGTGTTCTTCCTGCACATCACCACCGGCCCGGACAATACCAACAACGTGCTGGCGCTGGCCTTCGGCGTGCTTGTGGTCTTTCTCATCGGCGCCGGCTCGATCTGGATCATGGATCATCTCAACCAGAACATGATGCCCATGGAACAGATGATGCAGATGCAGCGCTGATCTTTTGCGTCGTGAGTTCGTCGCGCCATCGCTAGTGTACCTTTTGTACACGTCGCTCGGCGCTCCCGCTCACGCCACAAAATCTCTAGCGCTGTGAGTGCGGCCGCGAGGCCGACTCACTGTATGGTCCGCCCCGCTTTTTTAGGAGTTGGGCATGGCAGAGGAATCCGGTCCGCAATGGTGCGGGCGTTATCCGGCCAGCACCTCGCTGGATGATCTGTTGCCCGATTTCGCTGACCAGGTGCGGGCCTTCCTGTCCCAGCTCACCAAGGCCGGCGCGACCGTCACCATCGCCGACACCTATCGCCCGCCGGAGCGCGCCTATCTGATGCACTGGTGCTGCATGGTGGGCGGCAGCGGCCAGGACCCCGATGCCGTAACGTCCATGCCTGGTGTCAATATCGACTGGACCCATGATGGGCAGACCGGCGCGGCGCGCGATGCCGCCCGCGAGATGATGTCGGGCTATGACATCCAGTTCCCCGCCGCGCTGGAAAGCCGTCACACCCAGCGCCGGGCGGTGGACATGACGATTTCCTGGAACGGCACGCTCAATATCCAGGACTTCAACGGCCAGATGCACAACATTGCCTCCGGACCGCGCGACGGCTCCAATCCTGAGCTGATCGCGGTGGGCGCGACCTTCGGTGTGATGAAGCTGGTTTCAGATCCGCCGCACTGGTCGGATGACGGTCACTGAAAAGCCCCTTTCGCCCTGAAGTGGCTTCTACCCCAGAACGATCGGCGCGCGCAGGGACGGCGCCACGACCTGCTGCCATGGTTCGTAGATCGCAGGTTCGTTGTTCAGCGGCATGGAGACGCCCTGGTTGCATTTGTCACACGGCGCCTGCTTCGGGTTAAGATTGTAAAGACTCTGGCGCCATCCAACAAAGTTCCGGCTGCCATAGATGTCGAATATCGTCGACTTGCGCCCGACATGGCCCAGGATGTACCCGGAATTCTTCTTGTCGTCGCTGACCATGACGCAACAAGGAACGACCGCGCCCTTATGTCCGACGATGAATTGATGAATCGGCAACTGGCAAGCCGATGTGCGCATATCGATCTTCTCGCCGGTTTCCAGCGTCCCGGCCCGGTTGCTTCCCAGCTTCTCGTAATCGGTCTGTTGAATGGTGATATCGATCCCCGGATGCACCAGCTGGGCCACGATCATGACGTCCTTGACATAGGATGTGGGCCGGATCGGCGTTCCCAGCCGTTTGGCGATCTTGTTGATGCGATTGAAAATCTCTTCATCCACATAAGGCCGGCCCACCGGCAGATGCACCGAGATGGTGACCTGGTTGACCCCGGCGGCAATCAGCTTTTCCAGCTCAGGCGTTTTCAGATAGTCGCCATTGGTGAACACGACCAGTCTGGCGCGGGGCAGAAGCTTGCGGGCCAGAGAAATGCGGGCCAACAGGTTGTCCAGATGCAGCATCGGCTCGTTGTAGCCGACGAAGTGCAGTTCTTTCTCGTAATTGATCGTCTGCAGATCGTAGACCAACCCCGAAAAAATATTGTCGGCCATGAACTGGTTTGACGACAGGCGGTCATTGTAGGAGTTGGGGCAATAATTGCACTGGCGGTTGCATTGCGATGAGGTCTCGACATCGATGTAATAGACCGCCTGGCGAAAAGCCTCCTGCTTCAGGCGGTCATCATGCAATTCGCGGAATTGCAATGTGCTGATGATGCTCTTGCGCTCTTTCAACACCATGATCGGCGTATGCTCGCGCGACAGGTTGAATGCGTCCGGATCCTCCAGGCGGCGATCGATCTCGCGTAACAAAATACCGGCATCGCCAGCGCCAGGATCCTGTGCGAGCGCCTCCGCGCAAGCCTCGCGCGCATGCGACAGCCAATGGCCGTCAAGGTACAGCTGCGCCAGATCGACGCCCGACTGATGGGGTTGTTGCATTGTCCCGCTCCCGCGCCATGCGTTGGCATGGCCATGGGGCATTAGGCTGCGCTTATGGTTAATATCCCCTTAGGTTCGAAATCCCGAGCATTTGCGCGCCTCAAGGACAGAGGAACGGAGAGGGCCCGTCAAATATCCTGAATGACGGGCCTGTTCGCCAGCCGCGCCACTTTCTGCGCGGAATGTTCGATATGATCCAGCCGCCGCGCCAGCACGTCCATGGCCTCGCTGCCCTGCATGGCGCTGAGGACGGGGCGCTGGCCGCCTTCGCGTAACTCTTCTGCGTCACCATCAGGCTTGAGCAAGCCCACCACCCGCGCGCGGGTCGCGGCGACGGCGGCCTCCGCGCCGGGCGGATCCAGCTCCTTGGCCCGAAGTTTCACCAGCACCGGCATGGAAGACAGATCCGAAGCCAGCAGATAATTGGCCGCCAGCAACTCGCCCAGTGCCGCCAGGGCGCGGCGATTGGCATTGGGCTCGTCCGCCAGCCGCCGGATGGCGCCCGAAAGTTGCGCCACCGCATCCACGGCCTGCTTGCGGGCCAGGCGGTAACGCTGGCCCGCCGGAATAATCGTCAGCGCCGCGTCGGCGAAGCCGGCATCGGCCTCCAGCAGGCCCTTGACGGTGCGCGGCAGGTCATGCCGCTCCCAACTCGGCAGCAGATAGCTGAAGGCCCAGCTCAGCCCGGCGCCGATCAGCGTATCCACGATGCGCTCGAAAAACTGCGGATGCACCAGCGGGTCGACGAAATGCAGCAGCAGCAGGGAGGAGATCGATGCGCCGACGGCAGTGATGCGATAGGCCACCAGGCCATAGGCATGGCTGGTTCCCACCGCCAGCACGATCAGCACCAGCAGCACGGGGGCGGGCACGGTGTTGATGAACAGGACCGCCAGAGCGCAGCCGATCAGGGTGCCGGTAATGCGGTCCCAGCGCCGCTGGCGCGTGACGCTGTAGTTGGCGCGCATGATCAGGGCGATGGTGAGCAGCACCCAGTTGGCATGAGCAAAGCGCGGGAAGAACAGCGTCAGGCCCAGCCCTGTGGCCATCGCCAGCGCCAGTCGGATGGCATAGCGCAGCGCGGGGGAACGCCAGCGGAACTGCCGGAAGAACAGGCCGGCGCCGTGCGGCGTCGCCTGGCGGAAAAGATCCAGGTCCAGGCTCGCCGCCAACGCGCTGGGCGGGGTGGCGTCATCCAGAGCCACCGCCAGGGTCGCGATATAAGAGTCCGCCAGCACCAGCTTGTGCACTGTAGAGGCCAGCGCGGGCAGCGCCGGGTCCTGCGGGGCGGTTGTGCGCGCCTCTTCCAGCGCGGCCAGCAAGTTCTGCACATCCTGGGTGTGCGGATGCGCCGCCGCATGGCCGTGGCGGGCGCGCAGCGCCATGGTCAGCCGCTCCACCTCGTCGGCCATTTCATTCACAAGCTGGTTCAGGCGCCACATCAGTTCGCGCCCTACTTGATTGCTAAGAGATGACGCGCGCAGGATTTCAATGTCAGCGTCGGAGGACAGCACGGTCTCGAACGCATCCAGCAGGGCGATCAGCGTGTCTATGCGCTTAAGCTGGATGCGATGGCTGCGCCGCGCGAACAGATTGTCGCGCGCCACCTGCAGCCTGTCGGCCAGGGTGGCATGGGCATCGATCAAAGCGTGAAAGGGGGCAGGGCCGCTGGTGTCCGGGTTGTAGACCGCAGCCTTGGCCCTGAGATAGGCGGCAAAGGCATGCATGGCCTCGGCCAGAAGCAGCCGGCGGCCGCGGTCATCCAGGATCCAGCCCACCAGAAGGGCATAGACGGCGTAGAACAATGCGCCGCACACCGTCAGCATCAGATGATCGCCCGCTTCGGAAGGGCTGGCGAAGGTCTGACCCATGGCGAAGACGAAGGCGAGCACGCTGCACATCGCGACCGACAGCGACCAGCGGCCATAAGCCGAGATCAAGCCGCACCACAGGCCGGTGAACAGGGTGGCGGCAATGAAAGCGGGCGTGGAAAAACGCGCGAAGGACGAGAGCCCGGTAAAGAAAATGGTGGAAAGGACACCGAACCCGATCAGCCAGGCCTTCAGCCGCAACGGATCGTTGCGGTCGGGCAGGGAGACGCACAGCGCTCCGGTTGCCGCCGCCACTGCCGCCGGGAAGCCCAGCGTCAATCCGATGCACAGGCCGGTAAGGCCCACACCCACGGCCACGGATAGGCCGTTTTCCAGGTGCGGCCGGAACACGGCCAGGGCCAGAGAGGAAGGGGTTGAACGGGGCGAAATGGCCATCTTGTCTGAATGGGCAGGCGAACTATGTTTGGGGCGTAGTGGCCGGCAGGAGATTGATTTGAGCGATGATATTACGTCCCTGCGGGTCCAGGTACACGGCATTGTCCAGGGCGTCGGATTCCGTGATTTCCTGCTAACCTCGGCGCAGCAGCAGAAGCTGGATGGCTGGGTCCGCAACCGCTCCGACGGCACGGTGGAAGCCCTGGTTTCCGGCCCCACCAAGGCGGTGGAATTGTTCGTCAGTCATGCCACCAAGGGGCCTTATGGCGCCAAGGTCACGGCGGTGGATTTGCACAATAGCGAGCCGCCCAAGGAAAAAGGCTTCAACCAGAGACCTACCCTTTAGGGATCGCTTTTCCTGATTCGTGCGTTGGCGGGATGAGATGGCTCAGCTTCAGAAAAAATCACACGACCGCGAATATCATGTGGTGATGCACGGCTTCCGCTGGTGGGTGGAAAACGATGAAGGCGCCAGCCTGCACGCTTCGGTGGACGAGTACGACGCCACGGCCTGGGCGATCCAGGCCGCCCAGAATGATCATGCTGGTGGCCTGGACGTCGTCGTCTGCGTCGAGCAGCCGGACGGCTCATATAAGATGGCGTGGCACAGCCGCTGACGGCGCACCGTTAGGCGGTCCGCGGCCGCATCAATTCGCGATAGACCGAAACGGCGAACACCAGCAGGCTCAACACGGTCAGGATTTCGCCGGTCACCAGGCCGGGAATGAATTTCGTATCGCGGCCGCCCGCCAGATAGAGCGCCAAGGACGGGATCATCGCGGCGACGCCGGTGGCGGCGAGGACGAAATTGGTCCAGGCCAGCTTGGGCGAGAGCGTGTTCTGGGTGAGGGCATAGAAGGTGCCGTAGATCGCCATGGTCACCCAGCCCAGCAGATTGAGATGGGCGTGCGCGGGCATCATCGAGAAGTCTTCGGACGCGCCCATATGCATGCCCCACGACATGCCCAGCAGCAGATAGACGACCCCGATGGCAAAGAAAGCGGCAGATACGCGCGGCATTGGTGTCCCCCCTTTTTGATTTTTGACAGCCCTAACCGAAAATCTTGCTGAAGCTCCGTCTCAACGCAACATCCACGTCCGCCATGCTGGCGACAATCCCAAGGTCGGCCAAGCTGGTCACGCCATGCTGGGTCACACCGCAGGGCACGATGCCGGTGAAATGCGACAGGTCCGGGTCCACATTCAGCGCCACGCCATGCAAAGTGACCCAGCGTTTGATGCGAACGCCCAGGGCGGCGATCTTGTCTTCCCTCATGCCGCGCTGCACCCAGATGCCCACCCGGCCTTGGCGGCGCTCGCCCTTGACGCCCAGTTCGGCCAGGGCCTGGATCAGCCATTCTTCCAGATCGCAGACATAGGCGCGCACATCGGGCTTGCGGCGCTTCAGGTCCAGCATGGCGTAGGCCACGCGCTGGCCGGGCCCGTGATAGGTGAACTGGCCGCCGCGGCCGGTGCGATAGACCGGAAAGCGCGCCTCCAGCAGGTCCTCGTCCCGGGCGCTAGTGCCGGCGGTGTAGATCGGCGGGTGCTCCAGCAGCCAGACTTGTTCCGATGCCACCCCTTCGGCAATGGCCGCCACGCGCGCCTCCATCGCGGCTAGCGCTTCGGGATAGCCCACGGGCGTCTCGCTGATCTTCCATTCGGGGGGCAGGCGGACGGGTGCGTTCAAATTAAGATTTCCGAAACCATAATCCGGCAGATTTGACCGGTTCTTCTCAATGTAGGGCTCGGGTCTATGGCTTCCAATGTCGATAATGTGAAGGTTTAAATTTCGGTGGTGCTGGGCCGCTC
>Ga0265338_10002894_pt1 | contig 25006 bp, 24 predicted proteins | sample 42126metaG_FD_193579 | JGI IMG/M metagenome (GOLD analysis project Ga0265338, IMG submission 193579) | Rhizosphere microbial communities from Carex aquatilis grown in University of Washington, Seatle, WA, United States - 4-21-26 metaG | ecosystem: Host-associated > Plants > Roots > Rhizosphere... | reverse complement strand
CCACCAACGCCCCCACCAACGGAGTTGTGCCCCTCACAGGTCTGGTTCAGGGCACGGATGGCAATTTCTATGGCACGACGTCCGAGGGCGGCACGAACGGCGCCGGCACAGTTTTCCAGATCACGCCCCAAGGCATGCTGACCACCCTCTGGCAATTTACCACCAACGCCCCCACCAACGGGCTCGTGCCATTCTCAGCGCTCGTGCAGGGAAGCGATGGCAACTTCTACGGAACCACCGACGGGGGCGGGACGAATCATGACGGCACAATTTTTCGGATCACCACCAACGGGGTGCTGACCAGCCTCTGGTCATTTACCGACACCGACGGTAAATCCCCCGTCGGTCTCACGTTGGGAAGCGACGGCAATTTCTACGGCACGACTGGGAGCGGCGGAACGAATGAAAACGGCACGATTTTCCGGTTCACTCCCGAGGGCATACTGACCACGCTCTGGCAATTTGGCAGCGACACCAACAACGGAACCCAGCCCATTGGGACGCTTGTTCAAGGCAGCGACGGTAATTTCTACGGTACGGCCAGCAAAGGCGGGACAAACAACAACGGCACGGTCTTCGAGCTGATCGTCTCGCCCAAACTGGCGATCACCCCATCGGGGCCTGATGTTATTTTGACGTGGCCGACCAATGCGGCTGGTTTCACTTTGGAATCCGCAACCAACCTTGTTCCACCGGTGGTTTGGGTCACCAACGCCACCACGCCGGTCGTCGTCAGCACGAACAACGTTGTCACCAACACCATCACCGGCACAAAGAGGTTTTACCGCTTAATCCAGTGATTGTATGATACGGCCCGGGCCAGCCAGCGTCCCGCGCACACTGTGCGCAGGTGCGGCGGCCCGTTTGACAAATCGAAATCGCAGCCCCGCTCACTCCATGCAAAAATCTCATTCCAATGGTCTGAACCTGCGCCGCGTTTTTGCACCGATGGTTTTGCTTCTCGTTTTGTCCGGTTTTGAACAGGTTGGCGCGTTTGAAATCTCCACCAACAACGTCAGTGTCCTGGGCCGTGAGATCAAAGTTTACTTTTACAAACCCGCTGGCACCGGACCATTTCCGCTGCTGATTTTATCGCATGGCAGTCCGCGCAACGCCGAAGATCGCGTCCATTTTGGCGCGCAGACTCTTCAGACGCAGGCCAGGGCCTACGTCGCCAGCGGCGTGGCGGTTGCGGTGCCGATCCGACGCGGCTATGGCGGAAACGGCAAATGGGTTGAAGGCTTTGGCACCTGCGAACACCCGGACTACTATGACGCCGGCCTGACGAGCGCGGATGATATTGATGCCACCGTCGCCGCCATATCGAAACGTCCGGACATTGATGCTTCACGAATCGTTTTGATGGGTGTGTCGGCGGGTGGTTGGGCGTCGCTGGCGGCAGCCACCAGAGGTAATGTGCGTGGAGTCATCAATTTCGCCGGCGGACGCGGCTCGACCGGGCCTGATACCGTCTGCAATGAGGCTGATCTCATCTACGCAGCGAACCGTTATGGAACGGACAGCCAGCATCTGCCGGAGCTATGGATTTATAGTCAGAATGATCACTTCTTTGGCCCTGCACTAGCCCACCGCTTGTTTGACGCTTTCACCAGCGCAGGTGGAAAGGTGACATTTGTAGCCGCGCCACCCTATGGCGATGACGGACACAGATACTTTGACGATGTCACAACGTGGAAGCCAACCGTGGATAATTTTTTAACGCAAATCGGTTTCCTGTCGTCAAAGTGATGTCCGCGCGCCGCTGCGAGAATCAGTTTTTAATCCCCCCCAAGGATTAAAAGTTTTCCGCGCGAAATGAAGAACAATCAAACGGGGCTTTGACACGACTTGAGCCGTTTGGGAAACGGCGAAAGGAATTCGGTGGAACCGAAGGCCCGCGAGGGCCGAGTGAGCGGGCGCGAGCAAGTCCATTTCACGAATTTTCGCTGATTCAATTTGCGTCTAAATTTTATCGACTCGGTTCGGAAATGGGCGTATTTAGAAAACCAGTCAGCAAATCCCGGCTTCAAATTTATACCAGATAATCTTTCTGCGGTGGATGGGCTTCCGGTCCGCAAGAGCGGTGATTGGGCAGAACGCAAGCATCATTACCTGAATAATTATTGCGGCATCACCACCGTCTCCATGCGAAAAAAATTCAAGCTGGTTTATGTAGATGTCATGGCCGGGCCTGGCCGATGCAAGATTGAGAAAACAAACGAAGAATTTCCCGGCTCGCCTTTGGTTGCGCTGAACCATGATTTTGGGGAATACATTTTCATTGAGGAGAACCCGGAACTGGCAGAAGCCTTGAAAAAGCGGATTGCCAATCATCCCAAGGCGGACAAGGTTACAATCCTCACCGAAAACTGGATCAAAGTCGTGGAGGCGCGGCGGTTGAAATTCAACAACTCAACGCTGGCCGTGGTTTTTGTTGATCCAATAGGAATCTCGGAGGTGCCGATGTCGGCAATGAAAAAGCTGGCAAGAAATATCAGAATTGATTTGCTCGTCACCATTCAATACCGCCTCGGAATCGTGCGCAATCTGCCGCAATATCTAAATGCCAACAGCAACCAGACGGCGCTCGACAATTTTCTGGGCGACCCAGGCTGGCGCGAATGGAAGACCGGCGACTTTGGTGAATTTGGCCGGCGAGCCGTGGAATATTTTTGCGAAAAATTCCAGAAAGACGAGGGTTTCATCGGCACACAGCATATTTCGGTTCCGGAGCAAAACCCGCTATATCGCTTTACACTGTTCAGCCGCAACGCTCGCGCCAAAGATTTCTGGAACAAAATTTTGAAGATTGATGAAAAAGGCCAGCGGGATTTGCCTTTGTGAGGCATGGACTGCATTTGTCCTACCCTTTATGCCAGACTGGATTATTATTTGAACTCGTGAGCGCCAATTCAAAAATCGAATGGACGGATGCAACGTGGAATCCGGTGCGCGGCTGCACCAAGATCAGCCCTGGCTGCCTGCATTGCTACGCCGAGACCTTTGCCGAGCGTTTTCGCGGCGTGCCCGGCCATCCGTTTGAACAGGGATTTGATCTGCGTCTTGTGCCGGAAAAACTCGGCGACCCGCTGCGCTGGTCAACTCCGCAAAGAATCTTCGTGAATTCCATGAGCGACCTTTTTCATCCCGGCGTGCCGGATGAATACATCGTCAAGGTGGCGCGCGTGATGAAGGCCGCCAACTGGCACACCTATCAGATTCTCACCAAACGCGCCGGGCGGATGCAGAAATTATTGAATGGCAAATTGAAATTCGCGGCGGAGCAGCCGCATATCTGGTGGGGTGTGAGCGTGGAAAACCGCCAGCATGGTTTGCTGCGCATTGATTTGTTACGTGATTCGCCCGCGCAAGTCCGTTTCTTGAGCATCGAACCGCTGCTGGAACATCTCGGCCCGATCAATTTGAAAGGCATCAATTGGGTGATTGTCGGCGGCGAGAGCGGGCCGGGTGCGCGGCCAATGGCTGCCGACTGGGTGCGAAACATCCGCGCGCAATGTCACCATTCCAAAATCGCCTTCTTTTTCAAACAATGGGGCGGAGTCCGCAAAAAGGAAGCCGGCCGGGAACTGGACGAGCGCACCTATGATGAATTTCCGGAACGGCCGCAGATTCCCGTGCCCGGTTTGGAATTCCGGCGAAACACTTTGGAACGATTGGAATTGGTGTAGTGAATTTAATTCCGCCCCAGGAGAATCAAACGGTGGCCGTCTGCAAAGACTTTGACACGACTTGAGCCGTTTGGGAATTACCGCTTGAAAAAGTCGTTCCTTAATCTTCGCTGATTGTCGTTTCCTTGACTTAATCCCGGCCTCTGGTGTGCATGGGCGACGGGCAATCTTCCGCTCCCGCGAGTGAGGAATCTACTCCGCAATTTTCAATCCGTTCTCTTTCCAGGATTCGAAGCCGTCGTCCATTTCCATGGCGGAATAACCTTTCGCGGCAAACTGCATCGCGGCGTGCGCGCCCATGTGACAGTTTTGGGCATAGCAGTAAATGATGTTCATCGTATCCCGGCGCAAACCCGCCAGCGCGCTCCATTTTTCCTGCGGCAGATTGATCGCGCCGGGGATATGGCCTTTCTTGAAATCTTTGACCTCGCGCACGTCTATGATGACGACATCCGCTTTTTTCCCGATCTGGTGAGGGTTCAGTTGACAGCAAATCGCCTTGCGAACAGAATTAGCGGCAGTAAAAATCACATCCAATCGAGCTCATGGCTCAGGAGAAAGAAATCCGATGATTCCGAATTGCATGACAAGGTTTGCTGCTCGATGGCTGCTCGGCGGCGTTTTCGCCTGCGGTATTTGTGTATCCAACATTCGCGCCCAGGATGCCCCGGCCGCAGCCATCTACGGCGTTTATAACGGCAGCTACGCCGACGCTCAGGGGACGACAAAGTTCAAGCTGTCGCTGACGGAGAACGCCAACGGAAGGTTGGCCGGTGTTTTCACGTTTTACCTGTCGGGCGGTTCCGACACGAATGCCTACACCCGTGACCTGTTGGGACAATACATTCCGGGAAGTCGATTCTTCGTGTTGAGAGCCGGCAAATGGGAAACTGTCCCGCCCAGCCAGGTTGTCATGTTGGGAATGAACGGTGTATTCGATCCCGGCGGCGGCGAGGGTGCCGGGAAGATTTCGGGCAGGATGCTCGTCCGTCCCGGCGCTCCGTTCGAGGCCATTCGCGATGCGGCTGAATCGGCCAACCTGGCCGGTATGATGGCGGCCCGGAAAGCGGCAGGACCGCCCGTGGCGTCCGCCGCGCCAGCGAGCCAGCCAACTGCCGCCGCCGTCCAAACGCCGCCGTCTCCACAAGCGTCGTCGCTTCAGCTCGCCCCGCCCACCGCCATCAACGGCGTTTACAACGGCACTTACTCTTGTGTGAACGGTTCCGTGAGTCTCAAGCTCTCCCTCAAGTCCACGGACAACGGACTTTTAACCGGTTTTTTCACCTTTGACCTGCCGCCGGATGCAGGCGGGTCTCGTGCCACTTACAAGCTGACCGGGCGATACGCCTGGGGGATCCACCAGTTTCTTCTCACGGCCCAGGCCGTGGGGACTCCGGCGCCGGTAGCATACTCGATGACGCGCGTGAGCGGTTCATACTTTGCCGGTTCCGATTGGATTGAAGGGCGGCTGGCCGGCCCCACATGCGACAGCTTTCACGCCACTCGTGACAAGGCCGAATCGGCGAATCTCGATGGCATCATGGCGGTGCAAGCGGGGACGGGAGCGCAACAACTGGTTTTGGCCCAGCCGCCGAAAGCGCCCGTCGCATCTCCGAACCAGAAACCGGGCGCCCGAGGAAAGCACCATGGAGCGCCGGTGACTGCCTCTTCCCCGGCTGCTGCATCCACGGTCCAGACTGCGGCCGCGACAGAACCCGGGATACCCGTCACCAGCGTCAAGGATTACCTGGCCCTGACGTCAGGGCAGCAGACAAAGCTGTTTGACGCCATCGTTCACGAACTCGCGGCCAGGACCAAAGACGCGCCGCGCGTCCTCAAACGCTTCACCGGCGACCCGAATGTCGGGTTGATGGATTTCGACGGCGATATTTCCAGCCTCAAAAAACAGGCGGCACTCGGCCAGGTCGATCTGGCGCAAACGAATGTCCAGTCCCTGGTCGAGGGCACCATTGATTTCTACGTTCACACAGACATCGAGGAAGACATGACCGATCCCAAGGACGCCAGTTGGGTGGACGAACTTGACCTTGACCGGCCCGCGACCATCAAGGCGTTGTTTACCGGAGACTTCAGCCATGTCGCGCAGTTGAGAGGCCAGGTCCTGACGTATATTGCCGCGCTGAACGACAATTTGTTTTCGATAAACTGTACCAACCTTTACGATTCAACGATCAGTGAAGCGGCCACCTCTCAAGCCAGCGGTGGAACGGCATCGAGCTTCATGAGCGGATTAGGCAACGGTGGTAACATGTCCGCTCTGCGGATGAATCTGGAACGTCAGCAGATGGATACCGACAGCGGCGCATCGGATGCCGAGACCTTGTATTTTAACGGTCCGCAGGATTGCGACAATACTCTCTGGAAAAAAATCATTCAGAACATGCGAACCTACGTGCAATCCCAATAAGCACGAGCCTTCAAAGCGGTTGAGAGCTGGCTGGCAAGAACCACGGAATATTCATCGAAGAATTTCATTCCGTCGGCCTTCCGATCCGATTAAGGCCTGCCGATTGCCAGGCGGAAAAATGCCCTGCAGCCGAGTGGGTGACACGTGACAAGTGACGGGATTTTGAAAAACGGGGAACATCGAACTCCGATAGATCGCGAGCAGGCATTCAACAACCACCATCGAATCAAATGGGTGCCGATGAGCATGAGCTTTGGTTCCGGCCCGGCGGGGCGTCGTTTGTAACGAGGTCAGTCCTTGGTTTTGAAACCATTGGGTTCGCGGATCATCTCATCCGGCTTCCGCTGAATTGTTTTTCCCGGTTAACCCTCACCTGGTTAAGGCCTGAACCCTCATCCGCCCTGTGGGCACCTTCTCCCATCCGATGGGCGAAGGACATCTCCCGCTCCCGCGAGCGACGAATCTACTTTGCAATTTTCAAGTCGTTCTCTTTCCAGGACTCGAAGCCGCCGTCCATTTCCATGACGGAATAACCTTTCGCGGCAAACTGCATCGCGGCGTGCGCGCCCATGTGACAGTTTTCGGCATAGCAGTAAACGATGTTCATCGTATCCCGCCGCAGACCCGCCAGCGTGCCCCATTTTTCCTGCGGCAGATTGATCGCGCCGGGGACGTGGCCTTTCTTGAAATCTTTGGCCTCGCGCACGTCTATGATGACGACATCCGCTTTTTTCCCGATTTGGTGGCTGATTTCGACGGGGCCGGTCGTGAAAGCCATTTTGTCCGCGAAGAATTGCTTCGCGTTGCCCGCGTTGCTCTTGAATGTTTTAGTCATATCCCGCTAACCGTTGAATTCCAACATGGATAACAATGCTGTCCGTCCAAAAAGTTTGCCTCGCGCCGCCGGTCAGCTTTTCGAGCTACGGAATCCGCCCATGAAAAAGATGACAAGGCATATCAGCAGAACCAGGCCAAGGCCGCCGCCACCAATCATGGGACCCCCAAAGTAAAAGCCGCCGCCGCCGAACAAGAGAAGCAGAACAACCAGGAGTAATAATATATTCATATCACCAAATTAACACGCCACCACACAGTTGCCATGGGGTGTTCACCCCTCTTGCGAGATGCGCGAACGAAATTAGGCTGGACGATGAACCCTTGCACGAAGCGAGACGGTTCATTGCAAGGTGCAATGAGATTTCCGCGGATATTTAAGGAAATGGTCATGGCACTCAAAAAGTTGAAGAAAAAATGACCGGTCAAACACACAAAAATTAACATCATGAACCAATACAAAAATCCAAACTGGTGGAACCAGGAAAACGACTCCGCATGGGAACGCATCAAGGCCGCGGTCAAGCGGGATTGGGAAAAGACCAAGCATGCCTTGGGCGGCCATGGGCCGGACACAGATCAAAAAATCGGCAATACCACCCGGCAGGCCTCCGGCACGGAAGCCGTCCCGCCGCGCGGCGTGCCAACCTATGAAGACGCAGAGCCGGCGTATCGTTACGGTTTCGGCGCGCGTTCAAAATACGGTGCCGAATATCCTGAATGGGGCGATGAACTGGAAACACAGCTTAAAAGCGAATGGGAAGTGATTGCCCCGGCCAGAAGGCAAACCTGGATGCAGGACCGCGCCATCATCCGCCGCGGCTGGGAGTACAAGGAAGAAGACGTCGCGGAGACGGCTGACAAGTAACCGTGGAATCATAGTTCATCAAAAATGAAATCCGGGCCAAGCGATTGGCCCGGATGTTTCGTGCGGGCGACGATGGAATTCGTGCGCGTGGTCGGCGTGGTTAACACCTTCGTCGGACTTCGCCGCGACAAGCGCGGTTCACCTCAAGTCTCGGACATCGGACTGCGTTGCGTAAGCGCATTGACAACGTCCTTGGAGTCAGCTTGAATGCCTTAAAAATAGGGGTTTTATGAGGCTTTCAGTCCTGGAACAATCATCTCTTTCCGAAGGTAGTTCCGCCGCGGAGGCCATTTCGAATACGGTCTCTTTATCCAAAGAGTTGGATCGATTGGGTTACAGCCGCATTTGGCTTTCTGAACACCACAACCTGAACATCCTTCAGGGATCAACTCCGGAAGTCTTGCTGGCAGCCATTGGGGCTCAAACCACCCGCATTCGCCTGGGCTCAGGTGGAGTCATGCTTCCCAATCATAGTGCCTATCACATTGCGGAGAACTTTCGCACGCTCGAGGCTCTTTATCCCGGACGCGTGGACTGTGGAATCGGCCGCGCCAGTGGTGGTGACAGCTACTCACGGTCATTGCTGATGCCCACGCCGGAGGCCTGGGGAGACTTTGGTGATCAGGCCGATCAGCTGGCGGGTTTTTTTCATGACACCTGCAAGCGTGCTTTTGCAATGCCCTTGATCGCGAGCGCTCCACCCATTTGGCTGCTCTCCGCCGGGAGTAATGCTGCCAGTGGAAAGCTCGCGGCCGAAAAGGGGATGGGGCTTGCCGTTGCGCTCTTCATAAATCCGGACGCGAGCGCCGAAGCGGTTCAACAATATAAGCAGAATTTCAGGCCCTCCAAGGAGTTCCCGGAGCCAAGGGTGATGATCGCCGTCAATGCGGTGGTTGCACCGACTCCCGAAAGACTTCAGGAACGAAAAAAAACGTCGGACTTTCTTCGCTTGATGCGTGATTCAGGAAGATACCCTGTTTCCGTTCCTGCACCCGAGGCGATGAAGAGCGTTCATTTTGGCGCCAAGGAGGAGGACTACCTGGCGCGGATTGCCAATCGGGAAGTCGTTGGGCTTCCAGGTGAGGCAAAGAAACAAATCCTGGAGCGTGCCAAAAAATACGATGCCGATGAAGTCATGCTCACGATGATCACCCATAAGGTTTCCGACAAAATCGAAAGCTTACGTCTTCTGGCCGAGGCCTTTGGTCTCTAAAGGACCTTCCGATTTTAAATTGAAAGTTGGGGACTTCATTCCATAAAACGCCATGATCTAAAGCTATCGGTCCTTGACGCGGGTGTCATCCCGACGGGAATCAAATGAAAATACTTATCCTCAACGCGCATCTCAATTATCCCGGCTGGTGGGAGGGCAGAGCCGCGTAACCGTTTTCCTTCCCAATTGGGGGCCTGTCAGGTGCGACTGGCGTTTGCGCCAAGTAACTGAATGCGGTTCGACAACCGCACCTAGAAAGCCGTATATTTCTGTAATGACACATCAATATGAACGAAAAAATTATACAAATTATTCCCGCCGATGATTGGTTTGCCGTGTTTAAGATGGATGACGATGCTGAATTGTCCATGCCTCTGAACTGCTGGGCCCTGTTTCAAGAGGTGGATGGCTCTTCCAGGATCGAGGGCATCTACGTGGATGCAGCCGGTGATTGCACCGCGGCCAAATCGGCCACCAATTTCGTGCGTTATAAGAGACTTTCAACGGTTATCACCTGACACCGGAACTGGTTTCTCCACCGCGAAGGATTTTTTGGCGCAAGACCCAAAGGCCGATGCCGGCCAGGCGGGTGAAGGGATTAACTATTGCCGATTTACGATTGAAGCGGATGTTTTCCTGTATTTGGCGCATTTCGCGGTTTTAATCCATCCCGCATTGCGTGAACACATGGCGCGTCGCAACCGTATTTTTGCCGGAAACCATTTGGTCGCCAGGCTTCAATTGGTCTTCCGGTCCGCGTCCACTTCGGCGCGCAGCGTCAGCGGCGGGACCGGGTAAAAGGTGGGGGCGCCGGGGACACGGATGCCGAGGGCGGCCAGACGGGTCGAAATCGCGATGCAATTGGCCTGATAATCCGTGACCTGCTGATTGGCATTGGCGGCCTGGGCATTGGCGCTATTTGCCCGGTCGTTGGCCTTTTCCACCCGCACCACCAATTCCCGATAATTTTCCTGGGCCTGCTGCTCCGCCAACTCGCTGGCCGGTCCGTCAGTCCGATTAAGTTCGGTGGCTTCCACCTGCGCGGCGGCCGCGACCACCGTTTCGCCCCGGATCGTCAACCGGTCGTTGGCGGCGTCCGCTTGAGCATTATATTGGCTGGCGACGGCCATGCTCCCCGGCAGAAAGGTCAGGTTGAAATTGTATTCGCGCAGGTCCGCCAGAATTTCCAGGCGCGTCTGCATTTTTTCCGCCAGGGAACGTCCGTCATGCCAGATTCGTTGAAGCTGATGTTCCATGGCCGCGCCCTGCACATTGGTCCCCGGAACTGATACGAAGGTTGTCAAACCGGCATAGGCCGTTTTGGTTTCGAGCACGGCTTGGAGTTCGGTCGGCGACAAATCCACCAGCTGGATTCGCGGCAGATAGACCCGATTTTTTTCCAAAACCAGTCCCCGGGAATCCAGCACCCGCACCATGCCGCTGGCATTTGACAGTACCAGATAATCGCCCGTTGGTGGTTCGAGCAAACGGTAGGCGGGAACACCGGTGGCCACCGTTTGCCCTTCGGCAACGAGCGCCAAGGCCATCACAATCAAACTCCAAACCAACCCATCAGCGTTTTTCATAAATATGTTCGGGATTAAGACAGTTGACACAGCTGAACTGTAGGTCTGGCAACGACTTCGCGAAATGGGGTGTTCACCTTATCAGCCGGTATATACAGCTCGACCGTTGCTGCCGGTTTTCCGAGCTATTTAAGGACTGCCGGTTGACAGGCGGAAAAATGCCGCGCGGTTGGGCGGGTGACGGGTGACAAGTGACAAGTGACAGGATTTGGAAAAACGGGGAACATCGAACATTCAACATTCAACATCGAACATCGAATGAAAGCGGAACCGTCGTAAACCGGTAGGGTTATACCCCATGGCGATGAACGGGGTCATGCCATAATTTCAACGGACATATGAAATCAATCATTCCATTATTGGTGATTCCAGTCCTGGCCGCATTCGTGCTGGTCGGCTGCAATCAAAACACCCCAGGCAGTTCAACCGACACGCAATCCACCAACTCAAGCATGAGTGGCGCAACGGATGCCTCCACCAATGCGTCGGCAACCAACAGTTTGCCGGATGTGGATACGAACACGCCAGCCGGCACCAATCAATAACGGATCTGGCGATACCGTCTGCGGAAGGCAAAACGGTCCAACCAAATTAAAGAACCACCATGCCTCAAGGTGATAAATCCAGTTACACGGACAAGCAGAAACGTCAGGCGGAACACATTGAGGCCGGATACGAGAAGAAGGGCGCCAGCACGAAAACTGCGGAAGCCCGTGCCTGGGCCACCGTCAACAAACTTTCCGGGGGCGGGAAAAAAAGCGGCTCCGGCCGGAAACCGAATTGATTTATCCATTCATGCCAGCCTTACATCATAAACAGATCAAGCTGAAATTGCCGACCGTCCCGAACTGGTCGAAGCGTGCCCAAACCATTCTCCGGACATTCAAGTTTGAGGGATTCCTAAAAGGCATCAAATTTGTCAACCGGATCGCCGCGAAAGCTCAAAAGCTGAATCACCATCCCGACATCGATATTCGGTTTGACCAGGTGACGTTGACGCTCACCACGCATGATGAAGGCGGCATCACCGAAAAAGATTTCTTGCTGGCCAGGCAATGTGACGGGGTCTTCTCCAGGCTTTCAGCTTCATAATCAGCGCAGATTTTAAAATATAAAAAGCAAACCAATATTATCCAAGCCATCATCTATGAATACCAATACAACATCGCAACTCGCGGCAGAACAAGACAAGCCGCAGTTTCTAAATCTCATTTCCAACTCCGCATCAGCCACACTGGCGATGGTCTTGTTGGCGCTGGGGCTTCTGGTTCCCTGTGCCAAGGCTCAAGCGTCCCTCTCCATGGCTGACACGAACTTCATTCTGGCGGCCGCCCAAGGCGGCATGACCGAGGTGAAGCTGGGCGAACTCGCCTCCACCAGCGGCGTGCGTGACGATGTCAAGTCGTTCGGCCAGATGATGTTGAAGGATCACACGGCCATCAATGAGGACCTGAAAGCATTGGCCGCGCAAAAAGGCGTGACGCTGTCTGACAGCCTGGATGCAAAACATCAGGCGATGGTGGATAAATTGACATCCTTGACCGGTTCAGCCTTCGACAATGCCTATATCAAGGGCATGATCAAAGCCCATCAAAAGGACGCCAAGGCATTCAAAGCCGAAGCTGCCGCAACGCAGGACGCGGACATCAAAAGCTTCCTCGATAAATCCATTCCCATTGTGGAAGCGCATTTGCAACACGTCACCGCCATGAAGAATTAACGTTTCGATACGATCACACCAAAAAATATATGAACACACCCATCATTGACCGGGACCTGACCAAACAAGCCCCGCACAGCCCGCGCGAACGCATCGCCGGATTCGCCATCGCCGAACGTACCACGGATAAATGCCGCGCCGGCATTGCGGGAACGCTCGGCGAATATCATTACGATTGTCCGCTGGACAACATGCTCTTCAGTTTTAAAGGCGTCACTGGCGTGCAATTCAAAACCGCCGTTCAAGCCGCGAAAAATTATCAAGACATAGGCACCTGGTTACTGGCCAACGGCGCCAAGAAAACGCCGGCTGAAATCAAAGCCTGGTCGGATGAAGTGGAGGCCGCCAGCATGATGAAAAATCCTGAAAAGCGTGCTTTCTTCGCCGAGGAATGCAAGAAACTCGGACTGGACCCGGAGAAGACCAGCACGTTCGACTGGCTCGAAGCCGACGACCGCGCGAGCTTCAAAAGCAAAGCCGCGTGATAATTTGCCACCGGCCAGACTCATGAAGACATGGTCCGCCGCCTTTTTATTGGCCACCTGTGTTCTCACTGGCTGCCAATCGCCAAAGGCCATGCCTTCGTACGGGAACGATGCGTCGTTATCCACGCGGAACAATTGCTACAGCCTGCTCCATCAACTCCTGGACGATCAAAAAGACGTCAGCCTGTTGCATTTCATCAAGCCGGAAAATCCTGACGTCAAAAAATTGATCAAGAAAATTGCCACCACTTCCGCAACCGGAGCCATCCTGCTGGAGCAATTTGCCAAGGACGACCCTGCGATCAAGCTGGACGATATCTGGCTGCCGCCGGGTGAAGTGGCCACGCGCGATGCGATTGCGTCGACCAAGGAGAAGGAATTGTTGAGCCAGACCGGCGACCGATTTGAACTGACCCTGCTGTTGACCCAGACCGAGGCGCTGAGTTATGGCTGGCATCTGGCGGTGGTCGCCAGCCTATACGAGCCAAATCCCGATCGCGCCCGTGCGCTGGTTGGCATCGGTGTGGACATGGACAATCTTTATCACGAAGTGTTCGCGCTGTTGCTGGCGAAAACCAGGGCATCGGCCACGAACTCATCGGCCTTGAACCCCATCAGCATCCCCGCACCACCCGCTTCCACCAACTCCGTTTCAACCAACCAGACGCTCATGATTGATCCCAGCTCCATGCCGGTTGACAGACGGAAAAGAGCCGCGCGATCGGGCGGGTGACGGATGGCAAGTGACAAGTGACGGGGTTTGGAAAAACGGGGAACATCGAACTCCGATAAATCGCGAGCAGGCATCCAACATCCAATATCGAACCAAAGGGTGCCGCTGTTCAAGGGCTTCCGGTTGACAGCCGGAAAAATGCCGCATTGCCGACGGGTGGTCCGATGGGTTGGTAAAAGTTTCCGACGTTGGTGACCGGGTTGCCGCTGAATCGTTGCCAGACGGCGGGCGACAGGAGGTTGGTGGCGTATTGCACGTGGTAACCGCCGGCGTTGGTCGGCCATTCCAGTGCCAGACCGGGAGTTTGCACCAAGGTCAATACCGGCGTCGGCACCCATATGGCTTCGAATACATACCACACCGGGCTGTTGGGATCGGCTTGCCCGGTCCAGACCATGGTTCCGGCGTCATTGATCCCTCCGCCCCATTGGAATTGCTCGATATCATTGATCACCACGCCGTGGAGGCTGGAAAAGATGTGCGGGCCGGTGGATAGATTTGAACTGACCAGATCGGCGTCATAACAAATCTCCTCAAAATCATTCAAGCCGAGCACGAAGGGGTAATTGCCAGGCACAGGTCCGCGCGTGGACGAGATCAGGTTCGGCGCCGCGCCATACTGGTTCCAGATGATTTCGCCCAGGTCATTGATGCAGGGATTATAGTGGTCCACCGTGTCGAAGGTCAACCTGGCCGCGCACGGTGGAAATAACCTGCCAGTTGCCGTTGGTGAGCGCGCAGTAAACCACCTCGCCGTTCGAGTTGACCCCGAAATCGGAGAAACCCAGTTGAATGATGCCGCCCTGGGTCAAGCGTCCGCGCGTGGTGCTGACCAAATCCATGCCCGGCCCGCCAAAGGTGTCCGCGTAAACCACCTCGCCGCTGTTCGCCAGGTGCGGCGACACGCCGGAAGCGGACAGTTGCCCGCGCACGCTGGAAACAATGCCGGTGCTGTTTTGCACCGCCCAGACGACTTCCCCGGCGTTATTAATGGACGGATGCTGCGCATTCGCAAACGGGAGCTGGGTGATGGACCAACTTCCCGTATCGGCTCGAACCGAGAATGGGGCAAGCAAGCTCAACGCCGCCAACGCGAGACAAAGAAATTGGTTTTGGGCATCACCCACCATGCTGGGACGGTCGCGGACTTGGCGCGTTTCGTCAAGCGGCCGTTGGAGCTGGTTGAGGGATAGATAAGCAGGGGAACATCGAATCCCGCAATACGGGACGGCGGGTAGGGAACGGCCTTTACAGTTTTAAGCGATAGAACATGGCCGGCGTGGTCGCCGGCAGGGTCACCTGATAAACGCCGTTTGATGCGGCGACGCGGTTGGTGACATTAACCCAGGTTCCGATCACCAGGTTGGTGGTGCTTTGCAGGGTGTAGCTGGCCGGTGTGTTGGTCGGCCAGAATATGGTGGTGTTGCCGCCGGACATGGCGATGTTTACCGGTGGCGGCGGCTGGAGGCCATAGACGTTCAGCCGGTTGGCAAAGGTGGCCAGATAAACCTTCCCGTTCGCCACGGTGGGCGGAACAAATTTTGCGAACTTGCCGACGGTGTCCCGCCAATTGAGCTGTTCCGAGTTCCAAAGCTCAACGCCAACGTTCTGGGCGTTGTAGGCGTGCAGGATGCCGGGCAGCACCTGCTGGTTGGCGTCGCCGCCCACCTGATGCACCGCCCAGATGATGGCCGTGCCGGCATTGGTGCCGTTCGCCGAAAGCGCCAGGATGCCGCCGGGCTGTCCGCCGGGCGCCGCCGTCGGGCTTTGCGCAAAGACGGGCAGCGTGAATTTGCCGGCGGCCCGGTTGAAAACGTATTGCTGCAAATAAACCGACGCCGGCCAGATATAGCCGTAGGAGACTCCCGGACCATCCCACCAGACGGCGCCACCGTGGACTTCATCACTGGTGACGGGAAAGCTTTGCACGATGTTGTCGTTTGTAGTGGTGGAACTGGTCAGGCCGCCCATGCTGTCGCGGTTCACCAAATAGACGATGCCTTCCTTCCCGCCGGAGAAAGCCAGCGTGGTGCCGGGAATCAGCAACAGTCCGCCCGAGCCGAGGTCCAGGTCGTTATTTTCCAGATGCTGCCAGTCGTAAGGCGTGAACCAGCTCGCCACGGTCAGATTGGTGCCGCTGCGGGCGAGTTTGAGGAAACTTTCGCCACGATTGACACCGCCCGAGGTGTCCACGGAGCCGTTGCCGGTGACCAGATAGAGGTTGCCGCTGGCGTCGAATGCCGGGGCCTGACCGCTCATCCAGATGCCGCCCTGATAGCCATTGGGAGTGTCGTTGTAGACCGCGACGCGTTGCAAGCTGGTCTGGTCATAACCAATGACCCAGCCGTGATACGGGCTGTCGTCGCAGTGCGAGGACCAGCTAATATAAACCGTGCCGTTGACCAGCGCCAGCCCTGGACGTTGGTTTTGACGAATCGGGTCAAAGGTGATGACGCCGCTAACATTGGCGTCCCCCGTTCCCGCACAGGTCGCGGTGATGATCACCGGGCTGTTGGAGCGTTCGGCCCCGGTGGATACGTCGAGCGCGTGCAGCCGTTGCACAAAATTGGTGCCGTATTCCTTGGTGCGCGCCACGAGATAAATCGTGCCCGCCACCGGATCAATCACCGGCGTGCCGACGATGCCGGTTTTTCCACTAAAATCCTGGTAACCGCCGCCGCAGGCGCCAATCGCGCTGAAGTCCGAGTTCGCCGGGGCAACGATGTTGGGAGGATTGATGAAACTGGCGGTCCAATAAGGCGCCACCACCGAGGGATTGTCGGCGTCAAAGGCATAAACGCTGTCGTTGACGGTCACGACGATGACGAGGTTGTGAGTGCCGCGTCCCGGAATACTCACGTTCGTCATCACCAGCGGCTGGGCGTAAATCTGGTCGTCCACATCGCGGCTGAACACCAGGCCGAACTGGTTGGTGTTGACATTGGTGACGTTGAGGAAGGTTTCGGCCAGGTTCATTCCGGTCCGACCGCTGTCATTGTGCTGGGTGAGCACCGCTACGTATGAAGACGGCGTGTTCGTCGCCTGCGTGGTGAACGATTGCGACGGTGCCGCCCAGGCCGGCCCGGCCGAATTTGTCGCCTCAGCGGCGTAGTAATAGAGTGTGCTGGGCGAAAGCCCGGTAACCGTCTGCGCGAAACCGCTGGTTTGCTGCCCCAAAACAATGCTGTTCGCCCAGCTGCCGGGAGTGGTCCCGCCATCGGTCGGGCCGTAGAACAGCATGACAGTGGGCGCCTCGCCGCCGGTCGAAAGAATCTGGCCGTTGAGCGTCGCGAAGGTTCCCTGAACATTGGCGGCCGGCAGATTCGTCAACCCGGGGGTGGTCAGCGGCAGGGTCTGAAAGGCGGTTGACGGCATGGCCCAATTGGTGCCGGCGCTGTTGATTGCCTGACAGGTATAATAATACACCGTGTTCGGCGACAGTCCCGAAACGGTTTGGGCAAAACCTCCGCCCTGCAAACCGAGGGCGACCTGTTGCGTCCAAGACAAGGCGTTGGTGCCGCCATCCGATGTCCCGTAGTAAATCGTGACCGCTGGAGCTTCGCCGCCCGAACCCGTGACCTGGCCGCCGAGGGTGGCCGCCTTCGCCTGGATGTTGATCGCGGGCACATTCGCCACTGAGGGCAGCGTTATCGCCGACGTGGGAATTCCGCTGACGGCGTAAATGGCGGTGGCGTTCGCCGAGGAAGCCTTGCCGAACGTGAGGCTCGCCAGCGGCTTGTTGTTCGCTCCAAGCGCGGCGGCCAGATCAATCGTGGTCTGATAAAAACGCGGATCGCCGTTGGGGCCGCCATCGGTCCCGCCGCTGCTGAGATTGATGCGGTCCACCCCCTGCAACGCAAAGCCCGGGTTAAAAAACCAGTCCTGGGCATTATAGTTGGTCACGAGCGTGGTGCCGTCGCTAAAATGGAGCGTCAGCGTGCCGACGCTGGTTGGGGAGGCGGCCCCGGAGTTGGCGAGGATGGCGATGCGGCTGAAAGTGTTCGTTGCCAGCAGGGTCAGGTTGCCGGAAGTCAGGCCGGTCGCGCTGCTCAACACCAGGGCATTGTTGCCGGTGTAGGGCTGAAACGAAAAAACTGTGCCATCGCCGAACGCGCTGGTGAATGTGCCGGTCGCAGGCAGGCCGTAGGATTTTCCGGTCAAACCGCTTTGATAAAACGCAGTGCCTTCGCCCGGGTTGAATTCAACGGCGTAGCTGTTGAAAGGCGGGCCGGCGGCGGTATTTTGAATCACCAGGTCGCGATTGAAGCCGGTGACCGCAACCGGGGTCATATTGGTGGCGGCCATGGTTGCGCTCACAAAAAAGCAAACCGCCAAGGCCGTCAGCCAGATCGCGTTGGCCAGTGGAACCAATGCCCGCCGTCGTCCAGAAGCACGGACGGGACCGGGCGACACGCGGCAAACAGCTGGTTGCGCCCAAATCAGAGAAAGACAGAACCCGGTTGGCATCATGTCGGCGAGTGTGTGCTGGCGTGTGATGGGTGACAAGTGACAAGTGACGAGCCAACCGATGGCAGACGACGGATGGCCGACGGGACAGGCGGTGAATGCTTTTGTCCGCGCGGGTTAATAAACATCACCTGTCAAAAAGTGAACGATGGGAAACGCCAGCAATTCGACGCGAGCGGCGAAGAATCAGGCTTGGCACATCAATTGCATCCACTATTTCCATGGAGATTCGGTTCAGTGCACCAGAAATTTACTTCGCGGCGTTTGGTGAAGTGCACGCGGCATTAACACCGCCGGTCGTTTCGATTTCCAGTTAAACTGCCAGCAAACTACACTCGGCTTCAACTTCCAGTCCCGCCGGCGGATCAACCTTCCCGGACGGGGCTTGCCCATTTTTAGGGAACGGATACACGGGGTCGGATTCATAAAGCCGTCGGCGGCGGGAGGCGGCGAAAGGTTCCCCAAATCTGGCCGGGTTTATTAATGCCCGAACTTTTTCCAAGGGAGTTGAATGATGACCGGCGCGACGGCTGGGTTCTGACCGGGCAGGGGAAGGCGGTCTTGGATCACTTGCAATTCCTTCGCTTCTTCCTCGTCGAATCGGGCCACTTCCTTTTCCAGCATGAACGAGATGAGAAACAGCCCGTAAAAAACCGCTCCGAAGGGCAGCGCCGCCGCCCACGCCGGATTGAGGTTGAATCCGCCAAAATCAATGATGCTCCCGGCTGCAAGCCCGGTGATGGTAACGGCCAACAGGGTTTTTGATAATGTTGTCATAATCGTGCGGTGGTATTTGCTGAATGCGCGCCGGGGTTCTAGGCCGGGCTTGCCGTGTTGATTTTTCTCAGCGAAGTGTTTGTGGCCTCCAGTGCCTGAACCAGCGAGAGGTCTTCAACTCGCGTTATTCCAAGCTCGTTGAGGCGGTGCAAAATATTCAGTTTTTCCTGCAAAACAACCCGAAGGGCAATCGCATCGCCCGGTTCGTTGAGCAGGACATGCCAGCGGGCTAATAGTTCCTTGGTTTCCATTTGATAACATTTACATCATTCGGAGGTTTATGGGGAGAAGCACTGGCAGCAAGCCGTGACGGCTGGCTGATCCGGTTGGCTTCGCGTCTGGAATCAATGGTCATTTTTCCTGTCCTTTCCCTGCCGTCTGTCATGCCCTGACTCAACATGTCCATTCCGGTCAGTCCGGTAATGATCATTGCGAATGGCGTGGTCACGCCAATCAACGTGGTCTCTTTCCCAGCCATGGAAACGCTCCAGACGGAAAGGTTCGCAGAACAGCCAGACATGGCCGGGTCCCAGATAGTAATATTGGTCACCAACCAGGCCGACGTATTCGTAACCATCCCAGGCATAACTGTCAGGAACCATCACCGCATCCACTTCCACCGGTGGCGGAGCCACATAGACCACGGGTTGCGGGGCCACCACCACGAATGGTTCAAACGCCAACCGTCCGTTTGGCTCAATGACACAGCCGGACACAAACCCCAATCCTCCTGCTGCCATGGACAGGATCAATAACCGCACACATTTGTTATTCATGGTTCGAGCATTTCGAATCGTTTTGACCTTCCCATGACGATAAGCGGGCAGCGGCGCTCGCACCATGGGGTGAATACCCCAGGCCAGGGAGTTGTGCGATGCCTTCATCGCGAGGCACGGAAAAACACGAGCGCGTAGTTCATGGGCGTAGACGGCGGAGAAATCAGAGCGGAAGTGGAACATCCAATGAAGGCCAATCGATGCGGTTGCTGCCGATGAAGCCGACGAATCAGCCGCGGACGGGCAATTCACCCAAAAGATACGTTTAAATCCACGGTTGTTTGACGATTTCTAATCAAGGCAAAGGGCACAAGAGCTGCTTAAAATGGGCGAAATACCATGAGAACACTATTTTATAAACCGTTAAGGTTTGCTGTCCTTGGGGCGGTGCTATCGGCCGGTGCCATCGTTGCGCATGGCCAATCGTTTTCCATGCAGATCGTGGCGGACAACGACTTCGCGGTGTTTGCTGGAACGTCGAGCGGCGTTACCGAAATCCTTTATCAGAACGATTATAGCTGGCCCGACCAGATCGACAATCTGTCGACCTTAAGTTTCGATTTGCAAAACGGAGAGACCACTTTTTACGTCCTGGGCATGGGCGGTGGCGGAGAGGAAAATATAAGCGGCACGGTCAATGGCGTGGACATTACCACGATTGGCGACATTTCCATGAGCTCGGATCTTGGTCCTTACCTGACGGACTTCGAAACCCAATCAGACGGCGGCACGGTTGCCGACGGGACATTTGATGCCAGCCTGACTGACGTTCAAGCGGCCTTCTCTTCCCTGACGTGGAGCGCTCCGTCGCCCAACAGCAGCGATGCCGTGATCCAGCTGGCCAGCCCGAATGGGGTTGGATTTGATTTTCCCTCCCAGACCGCCGACCTTTTCAGTTTTAGTACGGCGGATGTGGGTGTTACCTCAACTCCCGAACCATCTGCATCCGGCCTGTTGCTGGTGGGTGCGGGGATGGCCCTGGTAGCCCTCCGTTTCCGCCAATCTCCGCCCTGGCTTTGAGTTGTTTACCTTCGGTTGGTAAACTCCACCCGGCTTTAAGTCACCTCTCGCCGCCAATGGGCAAGGATCGTTGACGCGCGCAGATCCGCTTTTTTCCTGCTGACGGCACATTTTTGTCTTGAAACCAACGACCAATAAAAATAAGATAATCGTGTCTTGGGAATCAGAACCATGAATCCTTGGTCAACCAACTGTTTGGGCTTCGGTTTCAACCGGTTTTTAACAATTTACAATCTCCCATCCGCCCCCGATGTCGTGGACCCGTGGAACCGGACTTTTTGGCGGATTGGTGGCTGCGGCTCAAGCTGGTTGTGGCTGCTGTTGTTCATGGTGATGGCTTTGGTTCCCTGCCGGCTAAATGCAGCGGGGACCTGGGTGCCGTTGACCAACCGGGCGCCGGACAACATTGACCTCCTATTGCTGCTATCGGATGGAACCGTCATGGCCGCCAGTGGCGAGCCCGGGGCCGGAGGAACCGGGAATGCCTGGTACAAGCTGACGCCGGATGCCGATGGCAGCTACCTCAACGGCACTTGGTCCACGCTCGCGCCGATGAATTACGACCGGCTGTATTATTCCTCCCAGGTGTTGCGCGATGGCCGGGTGCTGGTGGCCGGCGGCGAATATGGCACCGGCACCAATTCGGCGGAGGTTTACAATCCCCTGGCCAACACCTGGACCATCACGCCACCACCGCCGGCGGGGCAGGTGCGATTTCACGATTCCGTTTCCGAAACCCTGCCGAACGGCAACGTGCTGGTCGCCCCGGTGACCCCCGCCGTTTACGGAGGCACGGATATTTACGATATCATCTCCAACCTATGGGAGGCCGGGCCGATCCTGGCCAATAATAATTATTATCAGGACGAAGCGAGCTGGGTGAAACTACCGGACGCGAGTATTCTGACCATTGACCCTTTCGGCACGAATTCCGAGCGTTACATCCCCGGCCTCAACCAGTGGCTCAGCGATGCGAACGTGCCGGTGGCGATATATGGTGGTGACGAGATGGGCGCGGGCTTCATGCTGGCAGACGGGCGGGCTTTTTTCCTCGGCGGCACCGGCAACACGGCGTTTTACACCCCTTCCGGCAACACGAACATGGGTGTCTGGCAGGCCGGTCCGGTCATGCCCGATGGCATGGCCGCGGCGGATGCTCCGGCGGCCATGATGGTGAATGGGAAAATTCTTTGCGCGCTGACGCCAGCCAGTGGGACGCCGACGAGCTTCTATGAATATGATCCGGTGGCGAACTCGTTCACCTCGGTGACCGGGCCGGCGGGCCCGGTCTTTTACTCGATCTCGGATGAGATGCGGATGCTGGATTTGCCGGACGGGACGGTGCTTTTCGTGTCCGACGGCGCCCAGCTTTATGTGTATCAGCCGGATGGTTCGCCGCTCGCTGGGGGCCAGCCCGTCATCAGCACGCTCACCACGAATGGTAATGGCTCGTATCACCTCACCGGCAAATTATTCAATGGCATCTCCGAAGGGGCCGCCTACGGTGACGACGCCCAGATGAGCAGTGATTATCCGATCGTGCGCCTGACCAGTTCCACCGGGCAGGTATATTACGCGCGCACCTACAACTGGAGCAGCACGGGCATCATGACGGGCACCAATATCGTCAGCACGGAGTTCACTCTGCCCGCAAACCTGCCGGTGGGAATTTATTCTCTGGTCGTGACCGCCAACGGGAACGCCTCGGCCCCCATCCCGTTCGTTTACTCGTCGGACGCGCTGCTCATTCCGGGAACCACGTTTACCTTTAGCGGTCCGGTTGGCGGACCGTTCAATGCGAATTCCACCACCCTGATGCTCACCAATGTCGGCGGGTCCGCGTTCAACTGGTCGCTCGGCACTGCCTCGGCCTGGTTTAATGCCTCGCCCGGCAGCGGCTCATTGACGCCCGGCGGTCCCGCGGGCAGCGTGACGATCAGCCTCAATGCCACCGCCAGCAACCTGGTTTTTGGCACCTATACCGCGACCCTGTGGTTCACCAATTTGACTGATCATTTCGTGCAGAGGCGGCAGTTCAATTTGCAAATCAATCCGCCGCAACTGGTGCAAAACGACGGGTTTGAGACCGGCGATTTCACTGATTGGGCGCTGAACGGCAATGGCTTTAATTATACGTTTGTGACCAACGGTGTTTTTTTCCCTTCCATCCAGCCCCATTCGGGAAACTTTTTTGCGCTCCTGGGACAAACGGGATTTCTCGGTACGCTCACTCAAAACATCGTTACCACGCCCGGCCAGGCTTATTTGGTGTCACTTTGGATGGACAGTCCGGATGGCGGAGGCTACAACGAATTCAGTGTGTCTTGGGACGGGAACACTCTTTTTGACGGGGTGAACCTGCCCGCGCTAGGCTGGACCAATCTGCAATTTATCGTCACCGCAACCTCAACCAGCACGCCGCTCCAGTTCGGGTTCCGGGACGAGGCCACCTGGCTTGGCCTCGACGACGTCAGTGTCACGGCCGTTCGCCTTCCGATGATGCAACCACCGGTCAAGTCCGGTGGCCTGGTCAATCTCACCTGGAGCACAATGACGGGTCTCAATTACCAGTTGCAGTATCGGACCAACCTCACACAAAACGGCTGGATAAACCTCGGCGGCTCCATTCCCGCATCCGGCGGCATCCTGACCACCAACGACGTCTCGCCCGCCGACCCGCAGCGATTTTATCGCCTGCAACTGCTGCCCTGAACGCGGGATGAAGGTTGAGGGTTGACTCTACACTGGCCAAAGGGCCATGCAGGGCAGGGGACCGGATAAAGGCAGAAATTGAAAATCTGTGTCAATCCATGCTCTATTCCTCATCCAGCTCCGCCACCTTCTGCCGTCCAATGGGCGAAGATAGTGGGCGCGCGGGCCGCGCGTCCCCACCTGATTATCCCGCCAGGGCCTTGCAGAATTTCTCGATGCGGTTCAATCCTTTTTCAATTTTGGCCATGCTGGTGGCGTAACTGAGACGGATGTAATCGTCCGCGCCGAAGGCGATGCCGGGCACGGCGGCGACTTTTTCCGTTTCCAGCAGCTTCGCACAAAACTCGGTGCTCTTCAGGCCGGTCTTCGAGATGTTCGGGAAGAGATAAAACGCGCCCTTGGCATTCACACAGGAAATACCCGGAATGCTGTTCAATTTCTGATGCGCGAACCGGCGGCGTTTGTCGAATTCCGCCACCCAGAGCTTCAGGTGATCCATCGAACCGGTAATGGCGGCAAGTCCGCCTTTTTGCGCGAACGAAGTCGGGTTGCTCGTGCTGTGGCTTTGCACGGCGTCTATCGCCTTGGCAATCGGTTCCGGCGCCGCGAGAAAACCCAGCCGCCAGCCGGTCATGCTCCAGGCCTTGGCAAAGCCGTGAACGATGATGGTGTGCTCCTGGTGTGCCGGTGAAAAACTGGCGACACTTTTTATGGTCGCGCCGTCGTAAAGCAGGTGCTCGTAAATCTCGTCGCTCATGATGAGCACGCCCTTCTCAACGCAGATGTCGCCGATGGCCTTGGTCTCTTCCGGGGTATAAACACTGCCGGTCGGGTTGCTCGGCGAATTCAAAATGAGCAGCCGGGTGTTGGGCGTGATGGCGGCACGGAGTTGCGCCGGGGTGATTTTGAAGTCGGTCTTGTCCGAGGTCTGCAGGATCACCGGCTTGGCGCTGGCGAGCTTGACCATTTCCGGATAGCTCAACCAATACGGCGCGGGAATGAGCACCTCATCGCCCTCCTGGCAGGTGGCAATGATGACGTTGTAGCACGAATGCTTGCCGCCGCAGCTCACGATGACTTGCGACGGTTTGTACGTGAGGCCGTTTTCGCGTTTGAACTTGTCGGCAATGGCCTGGCGCAATTCCGGGATGCCGCTGGACGGCGTGTATTTGGTGAATCCGGCGGCCAGCGCCTGGGCGGCAGCGTCTTTGATGAATTGCGGGGTGTCAAAATCCGGTTCGCCGGCGCCGAAGCCGACGACATCCTCGCCGGCCGCCTGCATGGCCTTGGCCTTGGCGTCAATGGCAAGCGTGAGCGACGGTGACAGCGACGCGGCGCGTTGAGAAATTTTATAGTTCATTTGAGCGGTGGAGAATTTACGCGTCGCGCGCAGAAATTCAAGGAAGGAAGATGACTTTTCGTATTTTTATCTGCGAATCACACGAAGCCGGCGAAAAGCGGCGAGGGCCGCCGCCAGACTCGGCGGAGATTCGAAGTATCCAGCAGGCACGAGCGCCTGAAAGTGGTCCAGCCTGCCGGCGCTTTGGAATGAACCGCAGGGCAGAGTTGCGGAAATTGTTATTGTGGCTGTTGCAAGGTTGCGGGCTGAACGGTTTGCATTTGGCCGTTACCTTCCCCGGTAAATTCAACCACGTCGCCGGTGATGACGAGTTTCGGGATCGAAAACAACAGCAGCCA
>Ga0265338_10002893_pt1 | contig 25011 bp, 25 predicted proteins | sample 42126metaG_FD_193579 | JGI IMG/M metagenome (GOLD analysis project Ga0265338, IMG submission 193579) | Rhizosphere microbial communities from Carex aquatilis grown in University of Washington, Seatle, WA, United States - 4-21-26 metaG | ecosystem: Host-associated > Plants > Roots > Rhizosphere... | reverse complement strand
CTGACCGGCTGTAGTGCGGGTCTCCCGACCCGCACCTGAACAAGCAGCCCAGTTATGGTCATATGTCAGGGCCCTTGCTCCCTGTCCCTACAGCGTCTGCACTTCCACCGAGAGCACTGCCGGCAGGTCGCGAACAATTGGAGCCCAACTGTCGCCGGAATCGGATGAGGCATACACCTGGCCGCCGGTGGTGCCGAAATATATGCCGCAGTCGTCGAGAGTGTCCACGGCCATGGCGTCCCGCAGCACGTTTACATAGCAATCTTTCTCGGGCAATCCCTTGGCCAGCGGCTCCCACTCGTTGCCGCCGCTGCGGCTGCGATAGACGCGCAGCTTGCCGTCAAGCGGGAAATGCTCTGAGTCGCTTTTGATGGGCACTACGTAGAGCGTCTCCGGTTCATGCGCGTGCACGTCGATGGCGAAACCGAAATCGGTGGGCAGGTTGCCGCTCACTTCGTGCCAGTTGTCGCCAGCATCGTCGCTGCGCATCACGTCCCAGTGCTTCTGCATAAACAGCACGTCAGGCCGCGATGGATGCATGGCTATGTGATGCACGCAGTGACCCACCTCGGCCGTGGGGTTGGGCATCATACCCGAAACCAGTCCTCTGTTGATCGGCTTCCAGCTTGCGCCGCCGTCGTCTGTGCGGAATGCCCCTGCCGCCGAGATTGCAATATAAATGCGCTTTGGGTTCACGGGATCGAGAATCACGGTATGCAGGCACATGCCTCCCGCGCCGGGCTGCCATTCGGGGCCGGTGCAATGGCCGCGCAGGGCTGAAAGCTCATGCCAGTTTTCGCCGCCGTCGGTGGAGCGGAAGAGTGCCGCGTCTTCAACTCCGGCATAAACGGTGTCTGGTTCTGTGAGCGACGGTTCAAGATGCCAAACCCGCTTGAACTCCCACGGATGCTGCGTGCCGTCGTACCACTGGTGCGTGGTAAGCGGCTTGCCGGTTTCAGGCGATGCGTCGTAGACAAAGCGGTTGGGCAGCGCCGTGGGTGGGCCGGCAGCGGGGACTGCCTGATCGGCGAGCCCTGGTTGATGCCAGGTTTTGCCGCCGTCGTCGGAGCGCTGCAGCAACTGGCCGAACCAACCGCTGGTTTGCGAAACGTAGATGCGATCGGGATCTACCTTGGAGCCTTTCACGTGGTAGATTTCCCAGCCGGCAAAGTGGGGGCCACTCACCCGCCAGTCCCTGCGTTTGGCATCCGACTCAAGTACAAAAGCGCCCTTGCGGGTGCCCACAAGCACTCTTACGCCGCTCATTTTTATGACCTCCGATTCAGCCGGTGCGATCGATCCCGAGGGGCGGGAACTGGTTGAAAAGCCAGCCTTACTTCCGGCCGAATTTTTACTAATATTACCTTGCAAATCGCATATTAAATCGCTTAGTCTCGGCTTTCAGCATAATTAACGAGGTTTGGCGCCGCGCGGTATTTCGATATCGCAAGTCAGCCAGATCGATTGGCTCCCTTAAATTTCGGCTGCTTTACTGCACCTGGTCGATCAATTGTTCCGTTATTTTCCTTATTATTCGGAGTCTAAAAGTAAATCGCAGGGACTCGCCCCCGCAAATTGCAATCGTTGTTCGCCCGTTTCGCCAGGAGATTAATCGCAATGGCATTGCCGCACGTGGTTCCCTCAACGCAATCAATTCTCTGCTTAATCCGCCCAACAACCAAGCTAAAAGCCTTTGCCGCCTTTCTGATGCTAGCCATTTGCGCCGGCACGGCAGCGGCGCAAGTGCAGCCCGTCGACCGCATTCCGCTGTCGTTCGATCCCACGCCTGCGGCAGTGCTGGCCGACCATCACCCCATGTGGGCGTCATCGGCCAACGACCTTGGCGCGATGGATGCGAACCAGACCATCGACAATTTAACCATTGTGCTGGCGCGTTCGCCCGAGCGGCAGGCGGCCTTTGACCAGTTTGTTGAGGACCAGCAGAATCCGGCCTCGCCCTTGTATCACCACTGGCTGACGGCGGAGCAGATCGGCGCTCAGTTCGGCGTGTCTGACAACGATATTGCCTCCATCAGGGGATGGCTTGAGACCCAGGGGCTGCATGTGAACTGGGTTGCGCCCAGCAAGGCGTTTATCGCCTTTGGCGGCCCGGCAGCCAACATTGGCCGCGCCTTCGGCACTGAGATGCACGCCTACAGCGTGCGTGGCGAACATCGAATCTCGGTTGCGTCCGATCCCAGGATCCCCTTTGCGCTGGCCCCGGCGATTCAAGCTGTGCGTGGACTGTTCACTATTCAGGAACGGCCGCAGAGCCGCTCGCATGTGGAGAACTCAGAGAAGCCCGACATGACGACGGGCAGCTCAGCACCATTCTCCTATTACATTGCACCGGCCGATTTCGCGACGATTTACAACGTTCCTTCGTGGAATCCCAGTGGAACCGACCCGACGGGCACCGGAGTGACCATTGCAGTTGTGGCCGAGGCGCGCACCGACATGGCTGACTTCGACAACTTCAAGTCGAAGACCGGCGCGGGCTTTGCCGACCCGACTGAAATCATTCCGACTGCGCAGGGAGGCGTAGACCCGGGCCCCGCCTATACCGCGCCGCCCTCGTGCGCTACCACCAACCCACCAACCTGCAGCGATGCTGTGAATCAAGCAATTGACATCCAGAGCGAGGCGACGCTCGACGTAATGCGATCGGGAAGCATTGCCCCCGGCGCTAACCTGTTGCTGGTAACGGCCTCATTTGGTGGCACCAGCGACGGCATCTACACTGACGCCCAGTACATTAGCGAGACCACCCCACTTCCAGCGCAGATCATGACAATCAGCTTCGGCGGATGCGAGTCGAGCGGCGGCCCCACAGACGTAGGCGACTGGAGCAGCGTGTTTCAGACAGCGCAAGCCGAAGGCGTCTCGATATTCGTTTCCTCGGGCGACAGCGGCGCGGCGGGATGCGATGCAGCCTTTTCAGCGCCGCCAGCCACGCCCACCGCGGCCAGCCCCAATGCGCTCTGCTCGCCCGTTTACGAAACCTGCGTCGGCGGCACTGAGTTTAATGACACGGCCAACCCTTCGACTTACTGGAGTTCCAGTAACGGGGCCGGGTTCCTGTCGGCGCTCAGCTACATTCCCGAGGGCGCGTGGAACGAGCCTGGAAGCGTGTCCGCGGGGCTTGTCGTGGCCGGTACCGGGGGCGGAGTCAGCGCCTATGTTCCCACTCCCTCGTGGCAGACGGGCACCGGCGTGCCTTCTGCCAAGGCCGGTCGATACACACCCGACGTCGCCTTTTCGGCGGCGGGTCACGACGCATACTTTGGATGTTTTGCCGCGGATGGCGGCGACTGTGTAGGCAGCACTTTTCACTTCGTGGGGTGGGAAGGTACTTCGGCAGCGGCCCCAAGCATGGCTGGAATAGCGGCGCTGGTGGTCCAGGCAATGGGCGGCGCACAGGGCAACATGACGCCAAATATTTACTCGCTGGCGGCAAGCGCCCCCTCGGCCTTCCACGATGTGACGGTATCTTCGAGCGGTGTAAGTTCGTGCAGCGTGAGCACACCCAGTATGTGCAATAACAGCGTCGCCGGCGCCACCGCTCTCACCGGCGGCACCGCGGGCTTCGACGTACAAACGGGATATGACGAGGCCACCGGCTGGGGCTCGCTCAACGCGAGAGTATTTATCGACGACTATACAACCGCATTTTCCGCGCCGACCTTCACGCTTTCGGATTCTCCGACGAGCGTGTCAATTACCCAGGGCGGAACGGCAACAAGCACCATAACAATTACTCCCGTGGATGGATTCACAGGCGCGGTTACTTTCACCGCATCGGGCCTGCCAAGCGGGGTAACGGCGAGCTTCGCGGCCGGAACTTCAGGTACAGAAGTGGTGACGCTCACTGCCACTTCATCGGCCGCAATTACTTCAAGCGCGGTGACTGCGACCATTACGGGAACTTCCGGCTCGCTGACTGAGACCACAACTCTTGGGGTGACCGTTACAGTACCCCAGAGCTTCACGCTCTCGGCTTCGCCAACCAGCGTGTCGGTCCCCGATAGTGGCTCGGTAACAAGCACGATCACTGTCAACGCGGTTGGCGGATTCAGCGCGACGGTCACATATACAACATCCGGGTTGCCGTCGGGAGTGACGGCGGCCTTCACTGCTGGAAGCACATCGGGTACCGAGGTGGTGACCTTCACTGCCACATCTTCGGCTGCAATTGTCGGTCCCACATCGGTGACCATCACGGGAACGTCAGGCTCGTTGAGTGCGACCACAACCGTTGAAGTGACAGTTACAGCCGCGCTGCCCCCGAGTTTCACACTTTCGGCTTCTCCCGCTACTTTGTCTGTGGCCGTGGGAGGCACCGGAACGAGCACCATTACCGAAAACGCTGTGAATTTCACGGGCACGGTGTCCTACGCGGCGTCCGGCTTACCTTCAGGAGTAACGGCGAGCTTTGCGGCCGGCACTGCAAGCGACACCCAAGTGCTGACCCTCACCGCCAGTTCTACTGCCACAGCGAGTTCGACTCCTGTGACGGTCACCATCACGGGTACCTCTACCTCTCCGTCGCTCACCGCGACAACGACCATCGCGCTGACGGTTACGCCTGAGCCGAGCTTTGGCCCGAGCCCCGGCACCGGCAGTGCGACCTTGTCGGTCAATCAAGGAGGATCCGCCACGACGCAAATCAGCGTTGTGGGAACGTACGGATTCGCTGGCAACGTGGGCCTGACTTGCGCCGTTACTACGACAATGACCGGCGTCAATGACAAGCCAACCTGCAGTTTGAGCCCAGCCTCGGTGGCCCTCACCGGCACTACGGCACAAACCTCGACGCTGACCGTGAACACCACGGCGGCTACGAGTTCGCAGAACAATATGCAGAAGCTGTTGTGGCCCGCGACAGGCGGAACGACGCTGGCGCTGATGCTGTTCTTCATCACGCCGCGGCGACGCCGTAGTTGGCTTGCCATGGTGGCGCTGCTGGTAGTGTTTGCCGCGGCAGGACTTTCAGCCTGCGGCGGTGGTGGAGGCGGTGGTGGTGGTGGTGGCGGTGGCGGAAACGCCGGAACCACGACTGGCAGCTACACAGTCACCGTGTCGGGTACTGCTACTTCCCCGGCAGAGACCGCTGTCATCAGCACGGTCACGCTTACTGTGAATTAGAACCACCCACCAATACAAGCGGCCGCGCTCTCAATGGCGCGGCCGCTTTGTTTTTGGGCGCATGAGTCACAAATCACCAATTGTGCTCGCTGGATTGGGGCGTTTTCTTGTTCCCTTGCTCCCTTGCTCCCTTGTTCCCTGCTTTACTGGCAACCGTGGCGCGCGTTGTTCCCGTAGAAATGCCGCCATCAACCAGTAGTGTTTGGCCGGTTACATAACGGCTGGCCTCAGAAGCGAGAAATACGACCGCTCCGTCGAGATCGTGCGGTTGTCCGGGGCGATTCGCCGGAATGCGCTCGACTAGATACTCGACCCAGCCGGGATCGTCGTAGAGAACCTTGTTCTGCTCAGTGCGAAACCAACCGGGCGCAAGGCAGTTCACGGTCACGCCGTGCCTGCCCCAGTCTGCGGCAAGGCTCATGGTGAGCTGGCGGATGCCCCCGCGGCTGGCCCCGTAGGGCGCGAGGCCCGGGTAGCCGGCAACACTGGTGACAGAGCCAATGTTGATGATGCGGCCGTAGCCTTTGGCCACCATGCCTCTGCCTATTGCCTGCGCAACGAAAAACGAGCCGCGCAGGTTGGTGTCGAGGATCGTGTTCCAGTCTCCCCAGGTAACGTCGAGTGCGGGCTTGCGGATATTGCAGCCAGCATTGTTGACCAGAATGTGGACCTGGCCGAATGCAGCTTCGGCTTCCGCAGCCATGCGCTGAATGCTTTCGTGATTGCGCACATCGAGCGAGAGCGAAACCACACGGCGGCCCATGGCCTTGATCTCTTCTTCAAACGGCTTGAGAGTGCTGTTGTCGCGGCTGGTGAGCACGAGGTCGGCGCCGGCTTTGGCCAGTGCGCGGGCCAGGTATTGCCCCAGCCCGCGACTGGTTCCTGTAACGATTGCAACCTGGTTGCTGAGGTCGAAGATCGGGGCGGAAGTTAAGTCGGAATTCGAGTCGGTCATGGTCTTCCTGGCGTGAGTACAATCTTCATCAAGTTGGGCTCGCGCGCATGCAGGCGCTCGAACCACCGCGGTCCTTCATCGAGCGCGGCAACGGCGGTGATGATCGGCCTGACCTTTATTTTGCCGGAGGCCACATACTCAATGGCCTGCGGGTACTCGCCCGACGAAGCGCACGAGCCCTGCAATCGGATCTGGCGCGAGACAACCTTCTGCAACGGTAGCGTCACTTCGGGCGCAACATTGCCGATGAGCGTGACCGTACCGCCTTTGCGCACGGAATCGATAGCGGTCAAAACGGCTTGATTGTTGCCGACGGCTTCAAACACCATGTCTGCGCCGCGGCCATCAGTGTACTCGGCAATGCGCGCTGCAAGCTGCTTGCCCGTGAAAGGTAGCACATGGTCTGCGCCTAGCGTAACAGCAAGGGCGAGACGGGTCGGATCGATGTCGGAGACATAAACTTTCGAGCATCCTGCCGCTTTAGCCGCCTGCAGCGTGAGCAGGCCGATCATGCCGGCGCCGATCACAAGCGCGGTCTCACCTGCGGCAGCCTCTGAAACGCGCACCGCGTGCATCGCCACTGAGATTGCCTCAAGCATGGCGGCCTCTTCAAACGGCAGCTCGTCAGGAAGCGCATACACAATGCGACGGGGCACCGAAACATATTCCGCAAATGCACCATGACGTCGATATTCCCCGCAGGAAACACCGATGACCTCGCGGTTATCGCACAGATTGATGTCGCCGCGGAGGCAGTAATGGCATTTACCGCAGGAGATGGTGGAATCGAAGGTAACGCGATCGCCAACGGAGATGTCGTTGATGCCGGAGCCAACGGCAGAAACGATGCCGGCAGCTTCATGCCCCATAACGATGGGCGGAATGCGGCGGCCGGTTGAGCCGTCGAATCCGTGCACGTCGCTGCCGCAGATGCCGCAGGCCTCAACCCGAACCAGCACTTCATCGGGCCCGGCGGTTGGTGCCGGCATATCGACGAATTCGAGATGGTTGTATGCAGAAAGTAGTAAGGCCTTCATGATTCACGTCCGTTCATTGTTGAGTTCCTTGCCCCGCTCTTTCGTCCGCTCCGCAGGTTGTTGTTTCAACTTACGTTCTCTATCCCAGGCTCACGTCTGGGGCTAGACCTTTTCGCCCCTCTGGGCCTTCCGCATAGGTGTCCCGCTGGTGTTTCAGCAAGTCTACCGCGACATCCGTCAGCCCGCGTGGCGGGCGTAAGCATCTAGCCACAGGCGCAAGCCTGTGGAACAGCCAACTTTTCGATCCCAAAGCCCGCGAAGCGGGCGAAAGATCTAACTCCACAAATACTTCTCGTCAAATTCGACGCCGTGTCGCTTCAAAAGCGCGAGAAACTCGCTTTCAAAAGATATGCGAGCGTGATGCTGAGCCTGATTGCGAATATAGCGGACCACGGCATTACTGTTGGATTGGCTCACACTGAAGGCTCCGTATCCGCCTTGCCATGCGAATAACTTCCGACCCTTCCATTTTTCCTTTATCCAGCGCAAGGAATTTGTCTTTAGCAGGCGCAGACAGTCGGCGACGGGAAGACTTGCCGGTAACCGTGCGAGTAGATGAACATGATCCGCAGTACCTCCGATTTCAATAAGGGAGACATTGAGTTCCCGCAGGATGCCACCCATATATGCATGCACATCGGCGCGAATCTCGTCGTTGAGGAAAGGCCTCCTCTCAGATGTTGAGAAGACAATGTGCATGAGGATGTCGGTATACGAGTGCGGCATTGTGAGGGTTGTCCCAACTGCCGGGCTTACGCCCAGCGAGACCGTCTTTCGCCCGCTATGCGGGCTTTTGTTTCAACCTTCGCTTCTTACCCCAGGCTTGCGCCTGGGGCTAAACCCTTACGCCCCTTCGGGGCTTTTACACGTCGCATAAATCGACGGCGGCGCGGAGACTCGTGAACGGGTCGCGGGTCGGCATGAATTCGTGAGCCACTATGCGCTTGAAACCAGTCGCGGCAATGCCCCGCATAACTCCGTCCCATTGTACTTCCTGAGTATTGTCGAGCTCGTGGCGACCCGGCACTCCTCCCGTGTGGAAGTGGCCTATCCATTGGGCATTTGCGCGGATGGTGGCGATGATATCGCCCTCCATAATTTGCATGTGATAGATGTCGTAGAGCAGCTTCACGTGAGGCGAGTTCACTTCCTGTATTACGCGCGCACCCCAGGCCGTGTGGTCGCACATGTAGTCGTGGTGATCGACCTTGCTGTTCAGCAATTCCATGCAGATGGTCACGCCATTGTCTTCGGCGATTTTCTTCACGCGGTTCAAGCCGGCGATGGTATTGCGCGCGCCTTCGTCGTCGCTCATTCCGGCGCGATTGCCACTGAAGGTAATGACGTTGGGAATTCCTGCCTTGGCGGCGAGCGGAATGTTGGTGCGGAAGGCCGCTCCAATCGCAGCATGATTTTCAGTGCGGTTAAGTGCATTTGGAATTTCGCCGCCGCCTGCGTAGGCCATGGTGCAGATGAGGCCATAGCGGCGCGGGATTTCATACTCCGGCGGCTGCAGCAGATCGATACCCTTGAGACCGATCGAGGCGGCGTAAGCCAGGAGTTGGTCAAGCGGCGTGCTTTGATAACACCAGCGGCAAGCGGCCTGGTGGATGTTTCCTTTGCGGGCAACTGATGTTGTGGCTGGTGCCTGGGCCGCGGCCAGTGGAGCGAGCGCTGCCAGGGCCAGTCCGGACTTGAGAGCCTGGCGGCGGCTGAGTTTTGCGATTGGAAAATCGGTGGCTTCTTTCATCACGTGGAATGATACGCGCAGGGGCGGCACCTTGTGCGGGCGTAGACGCCCCCACAACAACCGGGCTACCACCCCGACAAATACAAATCATTCGTTGGGGACCCAGGGCTGGAGCCCGGCGCTACTTTCTTTGCCACAATTTTTCAGGAAGCTCAGAACGTAAATGCCACACCGGCGCGGAAGGCGCGCTGCCCCTGGGTGAAGATAAGCAGGGAGCCGTCGCTGAGAATGTAAGGCCGGTAGCCTTGGGCAAGCAGGTTTGTCGCGTCGAGCAGAGCCTCAAACCCACCGGAACCATCGCGGGAGACATGGATGGGCTGGCGGAAATGAACGTTAAGATAGGGCGCTGCGGAATTGAGGGCGTAGGACGCTACCGCAGTCACGGTATCCTCAGGCTGCCAACGATAGCTGGCGCGCCATCGGGTGTGCGTGCCATCAAGTATCCCCGAGAACGAAAGCGTGTAGGCCTGGGCGCGGTGGGCGCGGGTACCAGCCATTATTTGCGAGATGTTTGCCGGATTTGGCAGAGCCGGCATCACCAGCGCGCTGCCGCTCGAATAGCTGACCGCGACGCGATTGCCGCCGGCAATCTGGCGCTCGAAACTGGCAGTGACGCCGCTAGCGGAGAATCCCGGAGCCGAGGTGCGAACCATGCCGCTGCCCGGGTCAAAGAGGGCTTGAGGGAGCGCATTGGACGGCGCGACCGTTTCGATCACGTTTCCGGCGGCCGCACGGCTCATCGCCTCCAGAACAGGATTATCGATATTGTCGGAGTACACCATGACGGCAACGTCGGAGGTGTCGGTCTGGCGCTCGTAGCCAATCTCCTGATGCATGCCGCGCTCCATCGCAAGGCCGCCATCGCGCAATGCAACGGCCGGCAACCAGGCTCCGGCTTCAGTTTCGTCATTCGATTCGGCATTGGGAACCATGGTGGCCATGCGGTACTGAATCATGTTGTTGCCGCCGCGCCATTCGAAAGAGGCATAGGGCAATGCGGCGGTCACGTTGGCAGGCCTGTTGCCCGCGATGCGGCCAATCGCTTCAGTCGATCCCACGTCGAACTCAAACTCATCGCCGAGATGCATGGTCTCGGAGGTATTGATGGCAGCCTCGTCGATGCCCCGGCCGCCTGCGTCGTCGAATTCATCGGGATGGACTGCGATGGCGGCAACGGTCTGAACCGATCCTGCAAAACCGAGGTCCTGTTTAAAACCGAGCATCGATTCCATGCCCGCGTCGGTATCGGGAGCAAAATCGACACGCGCCATCAGCTCACGGCTGTTATCAGGCGTCATCTCAACCGTGTTGGAGATGCGCTCTCCGCTCTCGCCGAATGTTCCGGCCTGGCCAGTGGCCATCAGCCGAGCCTTCAGCCTGGGCGGGTTTCCCGCGCCGTCTGAAACCACCACCAGCGGCCCATCCTCGAGCCAGCGCAGCAGCGGGCGATTGGCGGCAGACTTCAAAGTCCAGGCCCAGTCGTCCACCTGGGACTGGCCACTTCGCGGCTTGGCCGGAAGCCACTGCATGGCTTCATAGAGCGTGTTCAGCGTGAGATTGACGATTGTGGTTTTGTGCACGCGAATGTTTTCGCGAAGCGAGGGCAGAAAGTAAGCGCCCATTGCCTTGAGCGAATAGCTGCCGGGAACCACCGAGGCAATCAGGAACCGGCCTTTTTCGTTGGTGTAGACGCTGGCTACCACGCTCAGGTCAGCGCCCAGCAACTGCACTTCAGCGCCGATCTGAGGAACCCCGGACGAGTCGCGCACAATGCCCGACACATTGCCTGTGGCCGCTCCGAACAGCGGAGCCGCCCCCAACGCAATGAGCACGACGAAACCGGCGAGATGGGCAGTACGCATCATCTATTCGAGATCTGTGGGTCCGCCGCGTCCCTGGCAGTGTTTATGAATTCCTCAAGCTCGCGCTGACGCCGATTCTGAAGTCCGGCTGCCCTCTCTTGCGCGGTGTGACTTCTATTCGACGACAAAAGGCGCCGATTGTGCAATCACTTGTTTTGAGATTGCATCATTTACTTTCACCGTCACCTTATACTTGCCCGGAGCAAGTCCGGCCAAAGGCAGTGATTTTTCGACGGTAAGCTGATCGCTGTGCGCTCCTAAGTCCTTTGATTCGACATCTTTCGTCAAGATCACCGCGCCGGTGGCAATGTCGCTTATCTCGTAAGTAACCGTTGCGGAGTTGCTCTTGGTGCCGTCGTCAATTCCGAGGTTATACACCTGCATCCAGAAATTCAGGTCCTGATTCCGTCTGAAACTCACCGGTGTGGCCATATTGGTGCTGACCCTGGGGCGCACATAGGTGTTGCCGATGACAAAATCGCCGCCGCCGATATCGCGCGAGGAAACCGGACTCATTTTGTCAGCCAGAATCAACGACGAGGCGCCGAGTTTCTCGTCTTCATATGTCGGCACGTTGATGCTCTTGCCATAGATGCCGATGTGGTCCGGATTGTTCACGTCCTTGATGGCAATGTCGAGCCGGTAGAGCCCAGGCTGAAGCGGTAATGCCTTCCAGTAAACGTAGCTCTTGTCGAGCGATTTCTGCAGCAGTTCCGCAGGCTCAGTCACCGCTACCGTGTCTTCGAAGGTCTGAACTGTCTTGTGCATGATGGTGGTGACTTTGCCCAGAATATCCACTTTGCCCTGCGAAACTCCGTCCTTGGTCTGGAACGTGATATCGCTGTTTTTGATCTGCAGGGTGATGGGAACCAGATCGGTGTTGTCGGTGACCTTGATAAAGTCAGTCCGGACATCGAAGGGGAATATCGGCCCCTTCATGATATGAGTTTCGATGGACGATTCAAGGTCTTTGAACTGGATCGGGGGCGGCGCAAATAGTTTCGCGGCCAGCTCAATGCGGTCAAACTCCTTGCTCTGATTGTAGTTGCCTTCGGGTCCCGATCCCAGACTCTCCAAACCACCGCCCTTAAAGCGGTCAGTCTTCTCACCCCTGCCGGCCATTGACTCCCACTGGGTGAGACCGGCGCCCGGAACGTGCAGCAAAGCATCCTTTTCGCTACGGTCGATGGTGAAGTGATAGTCGCCGCACATGCAGGTATCTACGAATTCGATGTCGATGTTTTCGCCGATGCCTTCCAGGTAACGATAGTGCCAGGACTCAAACGGGAAGGTGGCGGTTTCGCCGCCGCCCTCGTCCATCGGCCGGTTATAGGTACCGCCCGATGGGTGTGAGTCGATGCTGTCGGGCGGGCCGAAGGCGATATAAATGTGGCCGCGGTCGGTCTTCCATCCGGGCTTGCCGGCGGCGAAGTGCTCATTGGCATAAGCAATGCGGCGGTAATGCTCTTCGCGATACTCGTTTTCAGGCGAATCGGGGTTGGGGTTGCGGCGCTGCCAGAACGACTCGATAAATGATTCCCGCTCCTCTTCGTTGCTGAGGTTCATGAAGGCTCTGCGCTCATCGTCGCTGATGATGTAAGGCACTTCTTGATTGAGCCAGACCTTGTCGTGATCCGACAACTCATTATGAAGCGCCTTCTGGGCCTTATAGCGCTGGCGGTCAGAAAGCTGGCGCTTGCGCGGATCCTGATCCTGTTCCTGGTCGGAACTGTTAGCCGGCTGGGCCTGGGCCGGACCTGTGGCTGCGGGTGCCACTTGCCGGGCGTAAACAACGGCTGCCGGCACTGAAAGTACCCCACAACCCAGGATTGAAACGAGAATACGGTGACTGCTAAACGTCATAGCCTCAAAAAACTCCTGCGATCCTTTATTCTACGGGTCCACGAAGGCCCGATCAAGGCTATGAAGGCCTGATCGACGCTCCGGAGGTCTGGCTAGGCTCCGTAGGTCAAGGTTCCGGAGCCTGTTGTCGATTCTCGCATCGGCAGGCTCTGGGTGCTTTGTCTGGCGATTAGACGTTCGCAGCGGGGTGAAGTCATCTCCTGCGCCAACGCGGAAACGGGTAAAATGGCGTGGGGACTCAATAGGGGTTTGGGGTAACGTTCTAATTCCGACTCGAAATCTTGAGAGTACCGGGCGAACCCGGCGTATTCAGTCGGCTCGCGCATTCATTTTCGCCTCGACTTGAGTCAAACAAAATACAGGCCTCAAACGTCCTAAGAATAATGAAACACTGACTTGCCCCGGATGGAACCACCCGCGGCCGACTTGCGTACACTTCACTAAGGAGCCTCGTTAGTAAAGCGATTATGAAGAAGATACTGCTGATCGTACTGGGAGTTTTGGTTGTTGCTGGTCTGGTTGTAACCATGGTGGTTCGCCAGCAGGCGGGCTTCACCAAGGTGTTGACAGCCACTGTGGTGCGCGAGGACCTGACGACCGTGGTGAGTGGTACCGGGCAGATCAAGCCCAAGACGTACATGAACGTCGGCGCCACGTCTTTCGGTCGAATCACGCACTTTTACGTAAAAGAAGGCGACCATGTATTGGCTGGCGAAACACTTGCCACCATCGAGAGCGTGCAGCAGCAGGCGAACGTGAACGGGCAGCAGGCGGCCATTTCCGCGGCCCGCACCGATATTCTGTCTAACGTCGCGGCGGAAAAGACCGCTCAGGCCAGCGTGGAGCAGGCCCAGGCTGACCTCGAACAAAAGAAATTGGATTGGCTGCGCGCCCAGGCGCTCTTTAAGGATGGCATCCTGGCCAAGCAGGATTTCGACGCCAAGAAGGCGGCCTATGACACCGATGTTGCCAATGTCGACCACGCCATTGCGCTGCTGAACCAGGCCAAGGCCAATACCGACTCGGCCCGCGGCCACTTGCAAACCCAGATTTCCACGCTTGCCTACAACCAGGATCTGCTTAATAAGACTGTTGCGACGGCCCCCTTCGACGGCATTGTCACCAACATGCCTGTGCGCGAGGGCGAGACCGTGGTCACCGGCATCCAGGGCACCGAAGGCGCCACCCTGATGACGCTGGCCGATATGAGCGTGATTACGGCCGAAGTTAAGGTGGATGAGACTGACATCGTGAACGTGCAACTAGGGCAGAATGTGGACATCACGGTTGATGCGCTACCGGGCAGAACGTTCAAGGGGCAGGTAACCCTGGTAGGCGATCAGGCGCTGCTTCGCTCATCAGGTCAGGCAACATCTACTTCGACGACCGGAACTGAAGAAGCAAAGGATTTTAAAGTTGTAGCAACCCTGACGGGCTCAGCCCAGGAGTTAAACGAATTGCGGCCGGGACTTTCGTGCACCGCCAAAATCACCACCGCCCACAAGGCCAATACCACTTCGCTGCCTATCCAGGCGCTCACCATGTACGATCCCGCCCAGAATTCCAAGAAGGGCACTGGCACGGTGCAGGCAGCATCGTCCGCACCAGCGCCGGTAGTGAAACCGAATCTCATCCAGGGCGTCTTTGTGGTTGATAAGGACGCGCACGGCAAGCTGCGGGCCAAGTTTGTACCGGTGACGACGGGAATTACCGGCGCAACAGACATTGAAGTTTTGACCGGTCCGGCGCCGGGCGCCGAGATTGTGACTGGGCCCTACAAGACACTGCGGATACTGAAGGACGGCGCGCTGTTGAAACGGGATACGGTGAAGCCGATTACGCCAACGTCGAGCAGTAGCTCTTCATAACCTGCGAGAAGCTGCTCTTTCAAGAAAACCAGGGACTTAATTGGCGAAAGGATGGATGGATGGCTTTGAACAGCATGACGAGCGCGATTTCTGCCGACGTTGAGACCGTTCCCGCCGAAGATGTAATTGTGGTGGAAGACCTGTGGCGCACTTACGACATGGGCTCAGAGCAGCAGGTGCAGGCCCTGCGCGGCGTCTCGCTTCGTATCCGCCACAACGAATACGTGGCCATCATGGGCCCGTCGGGATCGGGCAAAAGCACGCTGATGAATCTGATCGGCTGCCTCGACACGCCGTCCAGAGGCAAGTACTGGCTGAACGGGCAACTGGTCAGCGAACTCGACGACGATCAGTTGGCTCGCATCCGCAACAAGGAAATCGGTTTTGTCTTCCAGACATTCAACTTGTTATCCAGGGCCACTTCGCTGCACAACGTTGAGCTGCCGCTCATTTACAACGGTACGCCGGCCGCTGAGCGCATCGTAAAGGCCAAGCAGGCGCTCACTTCAGTGGGGCTTGAGTCGCGCATGATGCATAAGCCCAATGAGCTTTCGGGCGGGCAGCGCCAGCGCGTTGCAGTTGCCCGGGCGCTGGTGAATAGTCCTTCCATCATCCTGGCCGACGAACCCACCGGCAACCTCGACTCGAAAACGGGTATCGAGATCATGGCGCTTTTCGATCACCTGCATTCGCAGGGAAACACCATTGTGCTGGTAACGCACGAGGCCGACATCGCCGAATACGCCCATCGCGTCGTGCATATTCGCGACGGCCAGATCTTCTCTGACGAGCCATCGAAGAGAACCCGCAATCGCGCTTGAGTTCCGCTCATTGAAGCGGAGCGGTTCTCTTTAGAATCCGCGCGTTATCGCGATACAGAACCGTGATTTTTCATATTGCAGCTTATTGCCTTGCATTCGATCAAAATGAATATTGATCTGCATCTCTTGACTTCACAGTCGAAGTAGCTCACTATCGCCCCAGATTCAGTGGTTTTCTGCTGAATTCGCCCATTCCTTGAAGCTCAAGTGAATTTCTTGAGGACCAAGGCATCTAAAGTATATGGGCAGCGCATCGTAAGCGTTGAAAGCGACTACTCGTAAGACAGGCCCATAAGAGGCGTCGGCATTAGCCGATTCATTGCAGTGTTCACTCCCCCAGTGTTTCTTTGAACAGCGCGCTGTTCAGCATCCTGAGCCATGACGCAAGACGGCTCGATTTCGACTCTCAAAATAATGTGGGCCGCGCACGTCCATCTGTTTGATTTTCTGCCAGTGAGATCTTACAAAATTCGACGGGACTGAAAAGATCCAGCGCTCCGACTCGAAACCAGTTGCCTTCGTATACGTCGTATTCACTGTGGAGTCACCTATGCTGGTCAAATCGCAGTGCAGTGGAAACAGGGTAACCGGCCTGGTGGTTGGCGAAACCAACGTCCGCCGGTACTTCCCAAGGAAAGTTAAGGCAATCAACCTCACGCTCGACCATTTACTCATTGAATGCGGATTGGCGTCTCACTTCTGGGATGGCGAGCCCGAGATTCACGATCCCCGCCTGTGCTTGTGGCTTGAGTCGAAGCAATTCAAAGACAGCAATTGCCGGGTGTCGATGCCGCTCTACATGGTCCCGACCGGCGAAGGAACATTTTCTTTGGGACTTGCCGATCTTCATTCGAAGTCCAAGGGCCCGCGCGCCGAAGTACTGTCCACCGACATGCAGCTTGGACAAAAGAACCTGAGAACCGGTACGGCCGCTTGAAAAAGTTAACATCCGGCGCGCGCCCCGCTAACTTGCGGGCCGCACAGCAGCCGGTGAGGGGAGGCGACATGAAGCCAATCGGCACAAAGCAGGAATTGCGGATCAGGGCGGCGGAAGCGCTGCGCGAATTACTCGGAGAAGTATCCGGAACAAAGGTGCGGGAGATCAGCCATCCATCGGCTGATGAGGGGTCGGCAGATGGGTTCACCGCCAGCGTAGACGTATATGGCCATCAACACACGCTGGCCTGTGAGATTGCGGCCGACGATCAGCCCGCGCATTTGCGGGCGCTGCTTGAAGGGATGCGCAGCAGCATTGCAAGCACGCATACCTCCGCAACGCCGGTGATTATCGCTTCACATATTTCAGACGAAGCGCGGACCCTGTGCGCTGAAAACCATGCCGGATTTCTTGACCTCGAAGGCAACGCGCGGATCGCGCTCGGCGAAGTGTTTATTCTCAAGCGCACGCTTCCCAATGCCGTCCGCCGCAACGTCACGTCTGAAGCCATAACAAAGTCATCACGCAACACAGCGGCATAAGCCGCAATCTGAGCCGGCAGCAAACGCCACAATCAAAAACAAAAGGGCAGTCCCATAAGGACCGCCCTTTTTGTTTTTCGCTGCAGCGGTTCTCCATTTACCAGCATCTGGAAGCCCATGGCAACCGCGTCAACCATGAGAACAATTACTATTAACCTGAATCGGAAATGCTGCCGATGTCCCGCTTCCTGTGTCAACTGGATGGTCTTCACTTCAATCGTGCCGTCCAGGTGCCAAAATTGAATGCGGGCTTTACAGGCTGCGGAAAAACTGGTTCAGGTAAGGGCAAAGGGAGCTTTGTAACAGGGCACGACTTTAGTCGTGCCGATGAGGCCAGCAAAATGAGGTAGGCTTTAGCCCCTGCCAAGCCGATGGGTGGGAAATTGCTTGGTTCAATAAGTTTTTCCGCAGCCGCTTTAACCCCTGCCGGGTCAACCGTGCCGAAGCTGCTCCGTTCAATGACCTTATCCGCTGCCCATCCTGACTGGCTGCCGCAACCGTGATCTGAAAAGGAAAATGATGATACGAGTTACCCTACCCTATCATCTGCGCAATCTCGCCAAAGTCGAGGGCGATGCGGAACTCGAAGTTCCCGCCCCAGTCACCGTGCGCACCGTTCTCGACGCCGTCGAAACGCGCTACCCAACGCTGCGCGGCACCATCCGCGACTACGAAACCGGGGCGCGCCGCCCGTTCCTACGGTTCTTTGTCTGCGCAGAAGACTGGTCCCTCGAATCGCCTGATCGCGAACTGCCCGCCGCCATCGTGAACGGCGATGAGCCGCTCATAGTTCTCGGCTCAATTGCCGGCGGCTGAAAGTTCGGAGAATTGCTCGAGCCCGCAGGCGAGGCTGCATTCCATTTGATTTTCATTCAATGCTATGCTTGTTTCTCCTCGGGAGGGATCATCATGTCTGCAGCAAACAAGCTACTGATGGAAGATTGGTTTGAGAAGGTATGGAACCAACGCAACCCCGATGCCATCGATGCCATGTATCATGCCGATGGCCGGGCGCACGGATTTCCTGAAGCCGATTCTGTGCTGGTCGGCCCCGAGGAATTCAAGACAATTCATCGAAATTTCTGCGGGGCCTTTCCCGACCTTCTGGTGACCGTGGAAGATGTGATTGCCGAAGGCGATAAGGTAGCCGTCCGCTTTACCACGACTATGACTCATCTGGGCGATTCGCTGGGAATCAAGGCAACACAGAAACAGGTCGTCCTGCACGGCTGCACGATTGCCACCATCAAAGATGGAATGATCGTCGAAGGCTGGAACTTTATGGACATGGGCGGCATGTTCGCAAAGCTGCAGGCAGAATAGCGGTCGATCGATCTATCAGGCTCCGCCCTAGTGCTCGTCCCGACCCGGCCGCAGCATCAAATCCCGAATAGCTTCGCGCGGGTCTTTGTCCTCGTTCAATATCAGTTCCATCTGCTCGGCGATGGGCATCTCGATGCAATGCCGCCGCGCCAGGCCCAGCGCAGCCCGCGTAGTCAACAATCCTTCAGCCACTTTTCCGCCCAACCCGGCCAGAATCTCAGGCAGCTTTTGTCCCTCGCCCAGTGCCTGGCCCACCGTGCGATTGCGGCTCAGGCTGCCGGTGCAAGTCAGCACCAGGTCCCCAATGCCCGACAACCCGGCCAGCGTCTCGCGCCTGCCGCCGCATGCCACTGCCAGCCGCGTAATCTCCGCCATGCCGCGCGTCATCAGGGCAGCCGCTGAGTTATGGCCGAGTCCAACACCCGCCGCTATGCCGGCCGCGATGGCGATCACGTTCTTGAGCGCCCCGCCCATTTCAACGCCGATCACATCGCTCGACGTGTAAAGCCGCAGCGACTCCGAAGAGAATTCCTGCTGGATCAGTGCGGCCACCTCTGGATCGCTGAAGGCCACAGTCACGGCGGTGGGCTGTCCCGTCGCCACCTCGAGCGCAAAACTGGGGCCGGAAAGCGCGCCAATCGACAGCAGCCGGCAAACCGGCTCTAGCACCGACGACAAGACTTCAGTCATTCTCATGTAGCTGCCGTCTTCAATGCCCTTGGTGGCGCTCACCAGAAACTGCCCATTGCACAGATAGTTGCGCAGCCGCAAAAACGTAGCGCGCAAAAACTCCGAAGGCACTACGGAAACCACAATGTCAGCCGCCGTTACCGCCTCGCAATCCGCGGTGACCGTAATGCTTTTAGGCAGTGGAAAGCCGGGCAGGAATTGCCGGTTTTCTCCCGCGTCAATAATTTCCTGGGCGAGCTGGGGGCTATGCGCCCACAGCGAAAGCTCGTGCCCGCCGCGGCGGTCGAGTGCCAGCGCGATGGCGGTTCCCCATGCTCCGGAACCTAAAATGCAGATGCGGCTCATTGGTTCTTTCTGGCTCCGAATCGGGATTCCGTGCCATTAGCCAGGCGACGGATATTCTGGTGATGTTTGATGATAATCAGCAGCGCCACGGCGCACTGCACCGCAATAAAAAAGGCAGGCCGCTCGCCCGTGGTCATGAACCAGGCAAACACCGGGAAAAAACCCGCGCCGGCAATCGAACCGAGCGAGACGTAGCGGGTAATAGCCAGCACCACGGCGAACAGGGCGATCGACGACAGCGCAGCCCACGGCGCCGCCACCAGAAATACGCCAAATCCCGTAGCCACTCCTTTGCCACCCTTGAAACCCAGCCACGGTGTAAACATGTGGCCCAGAACCGCAAACAACGCTGCCAGCGCCTGCAAATCGCGGTTGGGAACCATCGGCAGCAGCAGCCCGCCCAGCCACGCCCCAAGCAGCACCGCCGACGCCCCCTTCAACACATCCAGCACAAAAGTGGCAGCGCCCAAACCCTTGCCGCCGGCGCGCAGAACATTGGTCGCCCCAATGTTTCCGCTGCCCAATGAGCGAATGTCCTGCTTGCAAAAAATGCGCACCAGCACGTAGCCAATGGGAATCGACCCCAGCAGAAATGCGGCCGCAGAAATCAGCAATAATGCAAGGATCATAACGAGTGAGAATAGCAGGTAAGGGGTAGCCAGTTCATTCATTAACGGCCCCTCGCTCCCGGGGCGCGGAACGTTCCGCGGAGCTACCAGCAGGACGCCGGCAACCGCTTAAGCGATAGCCCGTCTGGCCGATCGCACCTCGGCCGCAAGAACCGCTAGAATCTTCAGCGCCATCCTCGGTTCGCTTTGCATCAGGGCAATAAACTCATCTCGGGGAATGAACGCAACTACCGCGCCCGGTTCGGCCGTCGCGGTCAGCGTGTAGGGCTCGTTGCCCAGTACTCCGGGCAGCCCCAGAAGTGAGCCCTCCCGAGCCTCCACTGAAACAATCGGTTTGCCCTCAGCTGACTCCATCGCCAGATGGGCTACGCCTTTCCGTACGATGTAGAGACCGACCGGCGGATCGCCCTGCGCGAACAACACGCGCTCTGAAGCGCAGTCCACCCGCGTCGTTTTCTTCTCAAGTACGGCTATCAGTTCCTGATCGGCAATAAATGCAGTTGGGTCGAGTTGCACGGCTTCCCTTTCTTTTCGGTCGCGACAGGCCAGACATCGCAGGGATTATTTTGCCATTCCGAGGAGGCCGGGGTTTGTGATATGGATCACGATTTGATGTTCACCGGCTCCCTGGAGTGTGATTTGGAACCACATGCATCCCGCAAACCCCTGTCATCGACTCGAAAACCTGCACCCGGCGAGGTGCGGAAAGCCGTTGCCGGCCCCGTCCTGAGCCCCATCAGCGACTTGCCGCGTTACATTAACATGACTGTAATCAAAGCTCTGCTCTAGATTTCTTACACTTCTCTGCATGGCCTTCGAGAGTCCCCTGACCTTTGAGCGAATCGATAACACAAACGGCACCAGCATCTTCCGGCTGGTAGGGCCGCTCACTATCCGCAACCTGTTCGAAATCCAGGCGGCGCTCCGCACCGACCCGTTGCCCAAGGTAACGGTTGTCGACCTCACCCAGGTGCCCTACATGGATTCAGCCGGCATGGGCGTCATCGTCAACATCTATGTGCACACCCGCAATCAAGGCGGCGAGTTTTATGCGGTCGGCGTGTCAGACCGGGTCAAGGCGTTGTTTGAGCTTACCCGCGTTGACAAGCTGATCCCCATGCGCGACACAGCAGACGGGCTCTGACCCCAAACTATTCCGGCTTGCAAAGTTACCTGCCTGGCTCGATTAAACTTGATCGTGAATGCCGGGCGTCCTCACCAAAACGCGAATCACCCTCGAAATGATCAAGTGGGAGCACTCCATTTTTGCGCTCCCCTTTGCCCTCACCGCGGTGCTGCTTGCCGCACAAGGTCATCCCGGCTGGCGAACCCTGGCGTGGATACTGGTCGCAATGGTGGCAGCGCGTTCGGCCGCCATGGCCTTTAACCGCTGGGCCGATGCCGACCTCGACGCCGCCAACCCTCGCACCACCATGAGAGCCATCCCCGCCGGCCTGCTCACCCGCCAGTTTGTGCTCGCCTTCACCGTCGCGGCCACAGTCGTTTTTCTCATAGCCGCCGGCCAGCTCAACCGGCTCACGCTCATCCTGTCGCCCTTCGTACTGCTGGTGCTCTTCAGCTACAGCTATATGAAGCGCATCACCCGCTGGTCGCACCTGGTATTGGGGCTCTCGCTCGGCCTAGCCCCTTCAGCCGCGTGGATCGCCGTTCGTGGCAGCCTCGATCCGCGCATCATTGTGCTTACCGGGGCCGTCACCCTCTGGGCCGGCGGCTTCGACGTCCTCTACGCCTGCCAGGATTTTGAACACGACCGCAGCGTGGGCCTGCACAGCCTGCCACAGGCCAGCGGAATTACGGCTGCCTTCTGGGCCGCCCGCATCATGCACCTGGCCATGTTTGGGCTGCTGGTCTGGTTCGCGCTGCTTTTCAATTTCGGCGTGGCCGGGTGGCTGGGCGTTGCAGCCGTGGCCCTGCTGCTGGGCTACGAGCACTCGCTGGTGTCGCCGCGCGATCTAAGCCGCCTCAACGCCGCCTTCTTCACCATGAACGGCGTAATTGCCATGGTCTTTCTTCTGTTTGTCGCGGCAGATTTGTGGCTGCGATAGTAAACCCGTGATCTGCGTGCCGAGCTGCCAAAGATCTGGAGAGATGATTCAAAGTGACCACATCCGCAAAAGTCGCCGTCGTTACCGGTGGAGCGCAAGGTATCGGCCGCAGCACAGCCGAGCTGCTTGCCCAGCGCGGCTACCGCGTCGCCATCATTGACCTCAACCCGCCCGTCAGCACCATCGCAGCAATTGAGTCCGCGGGCGGCAAAGTGTTTGGTTTCGTCGGCGACATAACCTCTGTTGCCGTCGTCGAAGAGTTCAAGAGCAGCGTGCTCGCTCATTACGGTCGTGCAGATCTTTTGGTCAACAACGCCGGCATCAGCCTCATCTCACCCGCGGAGCAGACTTCAGCCGCAGATTACCGCCGCGTTCTCGAAGTTAACCTGGTCGCGCCCTTTCTGCAGGCCAAGGCATTTGGAACCATGATGCTCGAAGCCGGCTCCGGATCGATAGTCAACGTTGCTTCGGTCGCCGGTTTGCTCGGAGTTGCCGATCGCGCGGCCTATAACGCCTCAAAGCACGGGCTGGTGGGCCTCACGCGCACGTTGGCTGCGGAGTGGGGCGGCCGCGGCGTGCGCGTCAACGCCGTCTGCCCCGGCTGGGTCAAGACCGAGATGGATGAGGCCGACCAGGCCGGTGGCAGCTACACCGACGCCGACATAACGGGCCGCATTCCCATGGCCCGCTTTGCCACGCCCGACGACATCGCCCACGCCATTGCGTTCCTCGCCGACGAGAAGGAGAGCGCGTTCGTCAACGGGCACATGCTCTCAGTGGATGGCGGCTGGGCAGCCGACGGCAGTTGGGAGTCACTCCGCCTAGGCAAGCGCTAAATCCTCCACCTCATGATGAAGAGGCAGGTAGTCCAGGTCTTGAGAATGCCGGATCGACCACAAAACTCAATCCGTCGTTAGGTCTTGAGCGCGTTGGTTCCACCACCACCCTTGGGTGCCCCATGTCTCGCTTCTGAGACATGGGAGACCACAAATCTCAGCCCGTAGTCCTTTTCAGTTCGAACCCTTCCGGAAGTTCGTACCCACGAAGCGCCGCAGTCCAAATCGATTCGATCTCGACCGTTCCGCGTCCGCCTGTAGAGTAATGATGAAAGCTAGACCAAGGCCAATCTTCGGGAGAAGAAACCAACCCCCGCGCAATCGGATTGCGGTGTGCATACCCGATCTTCTCGCTCATCTTTTCCATCGAGTGCACGTTAAAATCGTGGTAACGCGCCTGCCAGAAAGGGCGCTCCGTGCGCCGGCGCACAACCGAAAGCTTCAGCGCCTGTATTACCCGCGCCAGAGAGCTTTCGCGCGGCTCGCTCACCAGCAAGTGAACATGCTCGGGCATGACCACATATCCCGTCACGGCAATCCGATAACGAATCCTGATCCGCTCCAGCGCCTCTTCAAATAAACTCCGCGCCTCGGGCGTGCCCAGGTATGGCAGTCGATGGAAGCAACTGAACGTCAGAAAGTGGAAGTCGCCGCATTGCTGGTAGCGAACCAAGCCGCGAGTCATGCCGGAGAGCATATATCGCGTTGATGGCGGATTGATGTGATCGCTATCCCAGGTCTCAACCTACTCATTTCAATCAACCACAAGACCTGGGTGCCCCATGTCTCGATTCTGAGACATGGGATAGCATGGAGTGAACCCCCAAAGTGAGACATTTGAGAAGGACACAGTTTGCAGCGAATGGGGGGCTGCAAATGCGAAGGAAGAAGATTTACACGGAGGAGTTCCGGCGTCTTGCGGTGGGTCGGATGCAGGGTTGCCACAACATTTCCGCTTTGGCCAAAGAACTGGATGTTGCGCGTCGCTTGCTGTATCGGTGGCAAATGCGACTTGAGGGCCCGGTTGCACCCATTGTGGCTCGATCTTCGGGGCTTGAGGAGGAGAACCGGCTTCTGAAGCAGCTTCTGGCGGACCGGGCGCTGGAGGTGGATTTTTTCAAAGGTGCCTTGCAAAAGATAGCGGCTCGACGCCAGGCGGACGGCGGCACTGGCGAGACGGCATCTACGACCAAGTGCGGTCAATGATGTCGCTGCAAGGCGGTTTGACGATCGAGCGGATGTGTGTGCTGGCGCGGGTAAGCCGGGCGGGATTTTACCGCTGGCTCACGGCAGAGGCGCCTGCGGAGGAAGAGATGGAAGTGCGCGCGGCGATTCACGAAGTGGCGCTGGAGCACCGCGGCCGCTACGGCTACCGGCGGGTAAGCCGGGAGCTTCGCCGTCGCGGCCTGGTTGTGAATCACAAGCGTGTGGCGCGGCTGATGCGCGAAGATAACCTGCTCGCGATCCAGCCGCGGGCCTGGGTTCAGACCACCGACTCCGATCATGAACTGAAGGTCTATCTGAATCTGGCCGCACGCATGCAATTAACCGGGATCAACCAGTTATGGGTGGCCGACATCACTTATATCCGGCTGCGCACCGAGTTCGTCTATCTGGCCGTGGTGCTGGACGCCTGGTCGCGCAAGGTGGTGGGCTGGGCGCTGGGCCGCAGCCTGGCAGCGCAACTGACGGTGTCCGCGCTGGAGCAGGCCATCGTGCAACGGCAGCCGCTGCCCGGCTTGGTTCATCACTCCGATCGCGGCAGTCAGTATGCTTGCCGGGAGTATGTGAACCTGCTTGAGAGCCACGGCATGCTGCCCAGCATGAGCCGGGCCCCCAATCCTTACGACAACGCCAGCTGCGAGAGCTTCATGCGCACTCTCAAGCGGGAAGAAATCTACGCCAACACTTACCGCGATCTAGAAGACCTGCGCGCTCATATCGAGGAGTTCATCGAGCGCTATTACAATCGCATCCGGCTGCACTCGGCGCTTGGCTACCTGCCGCCGGAAGAGTTCGAACAGAACGCGGCCAGCACAGCATCCGGCCAGGCGGGCAATGGTGCGGCAGCAAGCATGAGTTTTTTCAGGCATGGGGAAATCTATCGATGGGATCCGAAATCAGGACAGGAGCGTGGGGAGCCGAATCGCTCCAACTCCCCGGCCCATCCTATCGATGAGTCTCCTACCGGCTATTCCTTGGCGGGTTGCTCTCCAGCAGAGCCCGCCTCCGCTTCACCGGCTATCGACTATGCTCAAGGAGAACCTACGCCTTGAGAAGACAATCACACTAAACGGCAACTGTGTCTTCAACAAACTGTCTCACTCAAGGGGGTCACCCCA
>Ga0265338_10002892_pt1 | contig 25018 bp, 27 predicted proteins | sample 42126metaG_FD_193579 | JGI IMG/M metagenome (GOLD analysis project Ga0265338, IMG submission 193579) | Rhizosphere microbial communities from Carex aquatilis grown in University of Washington, Seatle, WA, United States - 4-21-26 metaG | ecosystem: Host-associated > Plants > Roots > Rhizosphere... | reverse complement strand
TGTGCGCGGTGTCTTCAATGAATGCGGCCAGTTCAGATTGTTGGTTTTTGGTTAGCTTTTGGTGTTTTTTCACTCATGGCCAGTCTAGCATCTTGGCGCGGTTTGAGAGTGTGGTGTCTATAGCTGATCTGATTACTGGAGGGTTGTGAGGGGTGAGGGTGGTTCAGGACAAAATACTTTATATATAAGTATGATTAGTGTATAATATATAAATTCTTCAGTGCAGAAGTCTGCTACGGCTCCGTGGTAGACAGGCTGCTCTGAAAGGCACCTCATGGCGTTCATGCTAACCAATCCAGCTCTGTGGCCACACTACCACAATCGTGGGCCAAGCGGGCCCCCAACCCGAGGCGAAAGTATCCTTTTGGCCATCCTTCTCATACTGGGCTTGATCGGGGGCACTGCCTTTGGTGTGTGGGCCTGGCGGGACGAGCAGAATTTCGACGCCCAGACCAAGAAAATGCAAGTTGCCTGGGACGCCGGCGTCGGACGGCCCAAAGCCGTCGAAATTACGCCAGGCCATTCTGCCACCGCTCCCACCAGCGTGCGGCAGATATCCCAGTATTGGGACACCTGCACCTACAAGACCTGCTACGGCAAGGACATCGGCCACTACCCAATGGCCTACCCCGTCGGTGCTCTTGAGCTCGACCACAACTGCTACACCGACAACGCATCCAACCAGGTCACCGAAATCTGGGTCGCAGCGACACGCGGCGGCGTCTACTCGGTCGCATTTAGCTCAAGCGGGAAAACGATCACGATCTGCGTCATCACTCAGCAACACGACGAAGACTCGCTTGTCATCTGGAGCGATGATCCACTACCGGCCTCGGCAAGCCAGCCAAACGCCAATACGTCCGCGCAAGTGCCCTCGGCCTCACGGCCGGGGGCACCCCCATTTAAACCACTGAACCATTTTCTATAAAATAGATAAAATTGTTCCACAAAACCAAAAATAAATCCTTGGTACACCACAGTGTCAGATGTTCGAACCAGAATTAAACTGGAAAACAGTACGTTGGCTTGTTAAGGAGTACGCTTTAACGTATTATGCTGAGTACAGGGAGTAGCGCAATGAATGTTACAACTATCTCAAGCTTCCGCAAGGATTCAAAAAAATATTTTGATCAAGTTATCGAAGACCAGGATGTGCTGTTAATCACAAGAAACGACGGCCAGACTATTGTCGCCATGCCGCTCGCGCAATACACCTCCAAAAAAGAAACCGACTACTTGCTCAGCAATGAAGCCAATCGTCGTCATCTGGAAGAGGGGATAACACAAGCACAACGAGGACGGGTAACAAAGAAGAGTTTGCGTGAACTTTCAGTAAATGAGTAAGCGGTTAATAACCTTCACCGACACCGGATGGTCGGACTACACGAGTTGGCAAACGAACGACAAAAAAATAGTTCAGAAGATCAATAAACTCATCGAGGAAATCACTCGCACTCCATTTGCCGGGACAGGCAAGCCTGAACCCTTACGCGAAAACCTGGCAGGTTATTGGTCTCGGCGCATAACTGACGAACATCGCATTATATATTCAGCCGATGATAGCCAAATCTGCATAATCTCCTGCCAATACCATTACAAATAAAACTACAGACGCTTCGACACACCATAGGGTCAGATGTTCGAACCAAAATTCGAGATGCAAACAGGGGAGTGGGGTCTATTATTCTGTCGTAAACTTGTCCAAGAATCCAAACAACAGTTCATTCATCTTGGAATAATCGTGTGCTCGAAGTTCAGCAGGGGTCTCAACATACGGCAGATCCTTGAACTGACTTAATTCTTCAGTGCTATTTTCGATCAAAGCCTCAATTGCTTCAACCGTGAATTCAAAATGACATTGGAAACCATAGATTCTAGGAGTATACCGGACTATCTGTCTTGGACATCCCTCGCTGTGCGCTAATACTTTTGCCTTATCAGTTAGACCAGGGATATCACCATGCCAATGCCCAACTGGAAACTTCTTAGGGAAACTTTTAAACAACCGGTCATGTATACCTTCCTCTGTCATCTCGACCTGAAACACACCAATTTCTCGATTTGGGCTGTGTTCATACTTTGCTCCTAGTGCCTGACCAATCATTTGAGCACCCAGGCAAACGCCCACTAACAGTTTCCCTTGATCTACTGCCTGCTTAATAAAACCAATCTCTTTTTCCGCATTAAAGTGAGGTGATTCTTGAATAGTTGTTGCCGGAGACTGGGGGCCGCCCATAACCACTAAGAAATCAAAATCAAGCTGACTTGGAAAATTATCACCGTCGTAGAGCTTCGTATAGGTTACTTCGTGACTCTTTTTAGCCGCCCAATCGGAGATAGCAGCTGGCGCTTCGAAGCTTTCGTGCATAATGATGTGAATTCTCATAAGATATATTCTAATACCATTCGAGAATTGCCTATGAGAAAACCAAAATATCGGGCTGTCCTTTTAGATGTTGATGACACCATCTTCAAAACTCGAGAAATAAAATGGCAGCAACATAAATGGGTAGCCAAAAACTATTACGGAATCGATCTTACTGACGAAACTCTGCGCAATCACTGGGGTCGGCCTTTCGACGACATGGTTGCAGCCATTTACGAAAACCAGGATACATTCGAAGGGAGGCGAGCAAATTTTATTCGACACGAGCTGGAGTTTTCAAAGGAATACCAGCCACATGCCCTTTCACTAATCCATGATCTGAAATCAGCAAAAATTGTGCTCGGGCTAATATCGTCTATGTACCTGGAAGGTGCAATGATCGAATACAAAAAACTCAAGCTGCCGTTTGACAGCTTTGAAATCATCCAGGGGACAGAAGCTACCAAGTTTCATAAACCAGATGGCCGAGTCTTTCGCCCTGCTTTGACAAGACTTTCAGAACTCGGGATCAATAACAAAATTGCTTTTGTCGGGGATGCACTAACAGACTTCATTGCGGCCGATGACGCAGGGCTCGATTTTATAGGTGTCACCCAGGGGCTTACTACAGCCGAGCAGTTCCATAAGTCAGGCGCGGACAAGATATTTGCTAACCTCAAAGATGTAGGGACATATATCCTAAACAGTTGAATAATGGCTCGATAAAGCCATGAATAAGTGATTGGTACCGCCGGTCGGGCTCGAACCGACACGTCATTGCTGACACGGGATTTTGAGTCCCGCGTGTCTACCAATTCCACCACGGCGGCATGGTACAATCTACAATTCGTGCTCAAGCTTGGAATGAGCACGTAATTCAGACTATCATGGTATAGCAAGGTAAACAATTCAATGGCCTCCGGATCCGACACACTTAATATCAGCTCACTGCGACTGCGCAAGCAATATCCGCTGCACCAAATGGAGCAGCCGGGAGCACACGCCGAGCCGGCCGACCCCGAGCATCACCCCGACGCCGCCCGCGCCGCCCGCCAGCGAATCGCTGCGCTGCCCGATGCCTTCCCGCTAACTCAAACCGCCTCAGTCCCCGGCATGTCCACCGCCGAACTGGTGACCGACCGGACGGCGCTGGCCGAAGGTGCTGGCGGTTCACCTGATGTCGTACGGCCCGGCCGCCGCAAGTTGCCAGCGGCCGTTCAACCCATACTCACCGCCGCCGGTATCTTCGTGCTCACGTTATTACTCTTTAAGGCGCCGATTATCATCAGCCAGCTGCAATATTCGCTGTCCCACAAAAATAATCCCCCAGCCGCCATAACCACCGGCGCTAATGCCGCCGCACCGGCCGCCGACACCATTAGCATCCCCAAGATCAACGTCAACGCCCCGGTCGTCTACCAACCCAGCATCGACGAAACCGCCATCGAGAACTCGCTCCAAAACGGTGTGGTTCACTATGGCAACACCGCCGTCCCCGGCCAAGCCGGCAATGTCGCCATTTTCGGCCATTCCAGCAATGACTGGTGGGAGCCCGGCAATTATAAATTCGTCTTCGTCCTGCTCGACAAACTCGCACCCGGCGACCTTGTTACCGTTGACTACAACTCGCAACGCTACACCTACCAGGTCACCGGCAGCCAAGTGGTCGATCCCAGCGACGTCGGCGTCTTAAAACCCACCTCCACCCCCACTCTCACTCTCATTACCTGCACCCCGCCCGGTACCAGTTTGCGCCGCCTGGTAGTCACCGCCAAACAAATCTCACCGGACCCCGCCGCTGCCGCCTCCTCACCCGCATCCACCCCAACTAGTAGCGCCAACGCTAATCTCCCCAGCTCGGCACCCGACTTCCTCACCCAGGTCACCCAAGCCTGGGACGGCATCGTCCATGGCTTCTCGTCGCTGTTTGGCGCCGACAACTCCAGTTCCGGCTCCAGCGCAAACCCCGCTGCCAACCCCAGCACCACTGGCCAAATCCCGGCTATAAAGTAGCAAATATATTTGTATTAAAAGCAATAATATTATATAATCATCAAGTCCATAGTCATCCAACGACCCGTAAGGAGTCGTCATGAAACCGGATGCGATCTTCCCAACCAAGTTCGGCCCCACATGGGGCAAAACCCAGCGTGGCGAACGAGCAATCGCCATCGTCTTCAGCATAGTGACGCTATGGCTGCTCACGATCTGCGTCATCGCCTGGCCGGGCGGTCCGGCCAATGGCGTTCTCTTCGCCCCCAGTCCGTTCCGCGGCGCCTCAATTACCCAAATGGGCACGATCGTCTTTACGGGCATCCTTGGGTTCGGCTTCAGTCTGCCAGCGCTGGCCTACTGGGGCATCGTCCGGAACTGGCGCTACTATGCGGCCAAACACTACATCAAAGATGTCCGCGCCCACCACTTCCCGCTGCCAGACAATGCCACCCTCGCACAACGGGTGCGCGACACCTACGGCGGCAAGCTCCGGCTCGAAGGGGGAGACCCCGCCAACCCAAGCTGCCGGTCTCCCGACGCCACCATCACCGCCAGCGACGATCAGCCGGGCACCTACGTCATCGAGCCGGGCCTCACGCTCGTCCTGTACAGCGACACAGCCGTCGCGGCCGGCGCCAACCTACTGCTGCCGCACGACACCTCAACCTGAACCTGCCATGCAGCAGCCACACATCACGACCCAGGTACAGGAGTACCTGGGTCGTTTCACGCTTAGCGAATCTGCAGCTGGGTGATTTTCACCCCACCAACACCGGCCATAAAGCCCACCAGCGCTTTGGCATCCGGCACCACCGTCCCGTAGGCGGGCAGACCGTTACCAACCGCACCCAGATCAACCCGGTTGGAGCCATCAAATTCACTCCAGTACAGCTCAGTGCCGCGCGTCAGCAGCAGGTGATAATTATCAAACCACGTCAGCCCACTCAAATTCCCCGGCTGGTCGGTAATGTCATAGCGCACAAACGAGTTATTAATCTGCGAACGCTCCAGATCGTATACGGAAATCTTGCCAGCCGCCGTGAACGCTGCCAAATGCCCATCCGGCGAGAACGAGGCGCCCGTCACATCATGCGCAATTGTTTTCGCCACCGGCGTATCACCAAAAATGTCACTATATAGCGTACCTGTTTGCGTCGCCGCCGGCACCACCGCCAGTTCGTCATGCCCCAGATACGTCGAATACGCCACCGCGTAGGTATCACTCTCCGCCAGCGCCGGGATCAGCGCCTGGTGTTTGCCACGCGAGTCAATGCTCCACAACGACCGCCCCAACGCCGTCTGCTGCACATACAATATGCGCCCTGGCACCGGCCAAAACTGCGACACATTGGCCGCCAGCACATCGCTAATAGTCTGTGCACCCACATCCAGCCGCCGCAATCCATCCGGCGAAATCCAATACAGCGTCCGGTAATCGCCAGATTGAAACCGTAATCCGCTAAAGGTAAACCCATACTGAGCCGTCAAATTCACCGGCTCGCCACCGCTCGCAGCCGCCAGCCGTGCCACCGGCTGCCCATCCACCGTCGAGAAAATCAGCAGGTGCGAGGCGTCATCCGACCACGCCACATTGTCGAGCGTTTCCACGCCGGCACCCGTTGTCGGATCGGCCACCTTGGGCGTATACAGCTTCACCGGGCGGCCATTACCCAGATCCATAATGTACAGCGCTGAATCGGCCCCACCGGTTATATATGCCAAATGCCGGTGATCCTTACTTATCGCCTGCGCCACAATCTGCGCCCGGCTGTCAAGCACCGTTTGCGCCGGATGTTTGGGCACCAAAATCACGTATTGCGCCAGAGCTACTTGACCCGCCACCACATCGAGGGTCTTTTTCCAGGTATAGAACCCGTCCTTGGCCAGCTCAAAGGTGTGTGCGCCCACGCTATATGCCTTTTGGTACGGCGTTTTCTTATTCAGCCATTTGCCGTCGCCAGTCACCAACACACCGCTCGGCACCGACCGGATAATAACGTGGCCCTTTTGAATAACCTTGTGCGTCGAAAAATCATACGTCCAGTCGTTGCCGTAGGCGACGAGCCCAACCGTCAACGCAACCACGACGAGGGTCAAAAAAGCATAACCAATAGCAGTAAGAATACGGCGCAACATAGTGGAAACTGGTCGTAGTATACCAGAGCCTCTATACTTAGAATATGTTCTCGAAGCGCATCGCTATTGACCTCGGCACCGCCAACGTGTTGGTGTATGTACCCAAACGCGGCATTGTCATCAACGAACCGAGCGTCGTAGCCATCGACGATACCAACAAAATCGTTGCCATCGGCGTCGAGGCCAAAGAAATGATCGGCCGTACACCCGACACCATCACCGCCTCGCGGCCGCTGCGCGACGGCGTCATTGCCGATTACCGCATCACCAGTGCCATGATTCGTCACTACATCTCGAAAGTGTCGGGGGGCTTTCGTTTGAACCGGCCCGACGTCATGGTGTGCGTGCCAGCCGGCGCCACCTCCACGGAACGCCGCGCCGTCACCGATGCCACCCTGGCTGCCGGCGCCAGGGCCGCCTACATCATCCGCGAACCCGTGGCCGCAGCCATCGGCGCCGGCATCCCCATCGCCTCCGCCGCCGGCAATATGGTGGTCGACATTGGCGGCGGTACCACCGAAATCGCCATCCTGTCGCTCGGCGGCGTCGTCGCCCAGCACAGCATCCGCGTCGGCGGCAACCGGCTCGATACCGCCATCGCCGATTACATCCGCCGCACCTACGGCCTGGCCATCGGCGACCGCACCGCCGAGATCATCAAGCAGCAACTCGGCACCGCTCTCATGCTCACCCGCGACCGCAGTATGGAAATCCGCGGCCGCGACATCGTCCAAGGCCTGCCCAAAACCATTAGCATCAAAGCCAACGAAATCGCTGGCGCTCTCCAAGATGAGCTCGAAAAAATTATTCTCGCCATCCGTGTCGTCCTCGAACAAACCCCGCCAGAGCTATCCTCCGACATCATCGACCGCGGCATGGTGCTAACCGGCGGGGGAGCGCTCCTCCAAAACCTCGACAAAATGCTGTCACAGGTTACCGGCGTGCCCTGTGTCGTAGCCGAAGAACCGCTACTGTGCGTAGCCCGCGGCACCGGCATCGCCCTCGACAACCTGGAAGAGTACAAACGCAGCCTCGTGGCGGTGAAGTGATAAAAGCGCTCATTTTTGACGCAGATGGCCCCCTCTATTACCGCTCAGCAGAGGTACTTGACCGTCAACTCGCCCTACTCCAAGCCTATGGCTACCCCGGCCATCTCGATCATCGGGGTCTTAACCACTTAAACAAGTACGGCCACACTGGAAGCCTCGATCAGTACAACACCGCCTATGAAGCCGAAAAATTTAAGGCGTACGCACGTGAGGAATCTGAATTTCTCATGGTTCGCCGCATACTTCACGCCCTCAGCTTAAAGCTGCCGAACGCCAAACTCAGCTACTTTGTTACCGCATTAAACCGCATTTTAAGCCAGGTTACCGCGCAGCCAGGCGCCAAAACCGCACTTTCAAACCTGAAAGCCAGCGGCTATCAAATCTGCATCTTAACCGATAGCTTCCACCCGTCAACTGAGAAATGGCGTTGGTTTTCCCGCATCGGTCTCGCCCCTTATATCGACCACATTGTAAGCTCATATGATATTCGCACCTTAAAAGACACCCCTGAAGCGTATCAAGCCTGCCTCGACACCCTGCAGACCGCTGCCAACCAAACCGTGTTTATCGGTCATCAGCCTTACGAAATGACTGGCGCCCGCAGAGCTGGCATCCGCTCAGTCGCGATTATGCCTATTGCTCCACCCGACATAAAATCCGATTATAAAGTCAACTCAATCAACGACCTGCCTACATTACTAAAGCAGCTGTCATGAATCATTTTAATCACGTTAATCACCCAACTCAGCTTGAACGCACAATCCAATTCGGCCTGCTGGTAATCGTCGCACTCATGCCCTTCCACGCTTTTTTTAGTGTCTGGCTAGGGAGTTTAACCCACCATCAAGCCATAATTCAAGCGTGGAAGGAAGCGCTGCTGGTTATACTGAGCTTACTCTCCATCGTGCTGGCCTGGCGCGAACCAGCCCGCCTCCAGCGCCTGCGCCAACCGTGGACACTGCTGGCCGCCGCCTTCGCGCTGATTGCGCTCATCGTCACGGCCGCTACCCGACCCAGCGCTGTCGCCACCGCCTTTGGGCTCAAGACCGACCTCGAATTCCTGGTGGCAGCGGTCATTGCGCTGCTCGTTGCCACACCAGTCTTTACTCGCCAGCTGGTCACCGTCGTTGTAACCGGGGCCGGAGCCGTCATCGCCTTCGGCCTCCTGCAAATCTATGCGCTCCCACCCGACTTTCTCACCCATTTTGGCTATGGGCCGTCCACCATCTTGCCGTATGAACACATCGAGCAAGGCGTCGCGGCCCTGCGCTTCCCCTCTACGCTCGGCGGCCCCAACCAGCTCGGCACCTACCTGATCCTGCCGTTGTGCCTGGCCGTCCCGCGATTGCTCAAAAACCGCCTATGGCTCCTCTACGAAGCTGGTGGCCTGCTCGTACTATGGGGCACCTACTCACGCGGCGCCTGGATCGGCGCGGTCAGCGCTATCGTGCTCACGTGGACCGTAGCAATGCGTGGCCGCATCCGCCGCTCACTGGCCGCTGGCCTCACTGTCACCGGCCTAGTATTACTGGTAGCGATTACAATTTTAGCTCTGCATAGCCAATTGCAGGCCTACATTTTTCACGGTAACGCTACCGGTGGCCCAAGTTCCGATTCCCAACACGCGTTGTCGTTGCGTACCGGCCTCCACGACCTGCTGTCAGCACCACTCGGCCACGGCCTCGGCACCGCCGGCCCCGCCACCTTCCACACCGGCGCCGGCAATATCCTTGAGGACTATTATTTGCAGACCGGCTATGAAACGGGAATCCTCGGCATGATAACGTTCATGGCGCTGATCGTGGCACTACTGATCAGCCTGCGCGACCGGCTCGCACACCCTGCCGCACTACCGGTTGCCGCCGCCATCGTCGGCGTCAGCTTAGTGGCACTCGTGCTGCCATCATGGGTTGATTCCTCTACCGCCCTCGTCACCTTCACCGCCGCCGGCGCCCTTGCCGGCCTGCAGCCGGATAAATCCCGTGTCTAAACAAACCACCTACGACAAATTGTCGCTGCTTGGCGTCGACGTCGATGCCATTTCCAATTCCGAAGCCATCGCCTACATCATCGACCGCAGTGCCGTCCATCAAGAAGCCTGCTATGTCATTAAACCGTATGTCGAATTCTTAGACCGCGCCTACCACGATGAATCAGTGCGCGACCTCCTCAACCACGCCGAACTGTCCCTGCCCGACGGCGTAGCGCTCACCTGGGCCGCCGCCTACCTCTACGCCGGTCAGCGTAATACCTGGCGCTTCTGGCTGACCGCCTTTCAAATCGTGCTGGCACCCCACGAACTGCGCTGGCCGCTGCCCGACCGCGCTGCCGGCACCAATTTCACCTGGCCGCTTTTGCAAGCCGCCAGCATTGCCGGACGCAAAGTTTATCTCATTGGAGAGCCGAAAAACAGCTCAATCGGGCACACAGTTCAGACCCTGCAACAAGCCTTCCCGCACCTGAACCTGGTCGGCTGTTCCTCCGGCCGCGACCCCAACCGCCCGGCCGGCGACGTATCCAACGAATGGCTCCAGGCCATTGCCCACACTGTCACCGACAGTGCCGCCGATATCATCCTCGTCGGCATGGGGTTCCCGCTGCAGGAACGCGTTTGCGCCTACCTAGCGGCTCACACCACCCACGGCGTCTACATCGGCGAAGGCGGCACCTTCGATTACAACGCGTTCGGCGGCCAGGTCAAAAAAGCCCCACCCTGGATGCAAAAACTCGGGCTGGAGTGGCTCTGGCGCCTCATGCTCAATCCACACCGATGGCGCCGCCAGCTCGCCATCCCGCGTTTCATGTACCGCATCTGGCGCAACCGCTAACCCGCCCTCTTTTGCCGCAGCTCACAATGTTGTAACATAAGCATAATAAACTGGGGCTCGACCGCGTGCACTGCGCCATCTGTCAACGCGACACATCTCCCATCCGGGTCGATGGGCAGCTTTACTGTTCAAATTGTGCGAACCCTCTCGGACCCATCGTTAGCGACCGCCCTCGCTCGATGGATCTAGTTGGACCCAGTGCTGGCCAAGCGCCAACCCCAACCAAAGCGCCCACCGCACCCAAGCCATCTACGCCGAAAACCGATACCCCCCCGCGCATTACGCAGCGCGCCAACGACCTCCACGCCGGCCCCCGGGCCTCATCAGTTATCGACCTCCGGGGGCCCAAACTATCGCCACCCCCTGCACCGAAACCGGCGGCCACCGTTGTTACCCACACCAACCACAACCGCCTCGCTAGCCCACCCGACGCTGCTAAGCACCAGCGCCACGGCACCGGAGCCAGCGACCGCTTTGAACGCGCCCTTCAATTCTCGCGCTCAAGCCAAATTAGTCGCTTCGGCGCCAATGCGCAAAAAAGCCTCACCAACCCGGCCGCCGCTGCCTCGACACTGGAACCCATGCCCGCGCCACGACTCGCTCCAGCGCCACCTGCCCCGGCGCCCGAACTCCCTCGGCTTGCAGCTACGCAGCATGCTGCCATGGCACGGCTAGCGGCATCCGCGCCGCCACCAGCTACCACGCCCACGGCTCCAGCCATCAACCGGCCGGCGCCAAAGCCCTCCTTCAAACTCGCCACCAATGCCGGCCGCTATGCCGCTACCGCCGCTGCTGTCGTCATCATGGGCGGCTACATCTGGTTCCACAATTATCCCAAGCTCACCATCCAAAACGCCAGTGCCAAGGCCGGCATCACCGCTACCATGCCGAGCTACCTGCCATCAAGCTACACGCTGGCCTCCACCCACACCAAGTCTGGTTTCGTTAGCCTCAGCTTTTCCAGCCCATCGGTAGCCGCACCGCTCACCATCACCCAGCAATCATCCAGCTGGGACCCCAGCTCGCTGCTCGACAACTACGTCGCCAAAAACGCCGACGACTACGACGCCGTCGGCGGCCAGGGCCTCACTATTTACCTGTTTGGTGAAAACACCGCCACCTGGGTTAATCACGGCATCTGGTACTCCATTGCCGGCGCCCAACAGCTCTCACGCGAGCAAGTCCTGAAGATCGCCTATAGCTTATAAACCGAGACGGTCCGTCCCTGCCCACGCCCTCACTCCAAGTATTCGAATTTCTTGAATACTCAAAAAGTCAGCCCAAATAAACCCTTCGCTAAGCCATAGTATGGGTACATCTCCCGAGTATTCAAGAAATTCGAATACTTCGCTCAAGCGTACGCCCCAGCCGCACATGCTCGACCACCAACTAGATTTGCAACCAGCCCATAATTCTGTCACCCTTAAAAGCAAAACAGGGGAGCACGCATGCAAGATGACCACGCCTGGGATCGCATTGTTGACGCCATTGACACCAAATTCGGACTTATCGACCACGGCCGGTCCAAGCGCCAGGTCGACGACAGCCACAATCTGACCGAGTACGTATCGTTCGTCGTGTTTAAGCGTGATGGCGAGCGCTACAAACTCGAACGAGTGCAGGGACCGGCCATTATCGACCGCAAAACTATGGGCGCCCGCCGTGCCGGCGCCAGCATTACGTACCAAAACGTCTACGACCCGGACGAGACCTCGTTTCGCACCAACCTCTATAAACACGACGGGGTAGACTGGGAACAAATTGATCCCAAGGAGCTCGGTTTATAGGCTCTTGAGCACGTCACGCAGGTCACGGATCCGAAAATCCGCCTCGGCCAGCCGAAATGCCCGCCCCGAATGCGCGTACAAATAACGCACACCACCCGCCACATCCACCAACGCCATATCTGACGCACTATCGCCAATTATCACAATCTGCTCGTAAGCATGCTCGCGCAAATACCGAGCCAAGATGTCTTTCTTAGTGCGTTCGGCATCACGCCGATGCAAATCAACCGCAACTGTATTGTCCGGCGTAAAATACTGTTCCAGTGCGACAGCCCGCACAAATCGCAGTATCGCCTCCGGCTTAGTATTCGAGATCACTACCTGCGTATGCCGCCGTGCAATAGCGTCTACCACCTCCAGTGCATGATCATTGCGGCTGATTACACCCTCCACGATCTCCGGATGCAACCTATCATAATCAAAGCACGCCTCCTGCAATTGCATGTGCCGCTCATGGTCTTCACCCGGCAGCAGATCCTCGAAATATTGATACCACTTGGCACCGTACAACCGATCGCCGTCAGCCTCCGAGAAACGCTGCCGGTAGCCGAATTGCTCCAATACCAGATTAGACACCAGCACTGCTGCCTTCTCGTTGCCCTTCTCAAGCACGCCATGAAAGTCCCACACAAATAATTTCATGCTTCAGATGGTACAATAGCCGCATGTCAAGCGTAAAACCCCAGGTCCGCGTTCGCTTTGCGCCCAGCCCCACTGGCTTATTGCATATCGGTGGCATGCGGTCGGCACTGTTTAATTGGCTGTGGGCGCGCCACAACAACGGCGTGTTCGTACTGCGCCTCGAAGACACCGACCGCGCCCGGCTCGTAGAGGGCGCCGCCGAGCAAATCGAGACGTCACACGAGCTGCTGGGCATCGTGCCAGACGAAAGCCCCCGCGCTGGCGGGAGTTACGGCCCCTACGAGCAATCTGCCCGCCTCGATCTGTACCACGCACATGCTGATCAGCTCGTAGAATCAGGCGCACTCTACCCATGTTGGTGCTCACCTGAGCGCTTAACTGGGCTGCGCGAAGAAGCCCAAAGAGCCGGCATCGCATTCAAATACGATCGGCACTGTCTGGAGCCGGCAAACCAGCGCACAGTCAGCGAGCCTCACGTCCTGCGTTTCATGATCCCTGACCATCCAGAAACCGTAGCCTGGGACGACGCCGTTCGCGGCCGCCTCGAATTCAAAGCCGTCGATCTCGACGACTTCGTAGCCATGAAAGCCGATGACTACCCAACCTACCAATTTGCCAATGTCGTCGATGACCACCTCATGCACATCACGCACGTTCTACGCGCCGACGAATGGATTCCATCCACGCCCAAACACTTGTTGCTGTACGCCGCCTTCGGCTGGGATCCACCCATCTTCGCGCATTTACCAGCCGTCCAAGGCCCCACCGGCGGCAAAAAATTATCGAAGCGTGACGGCGCCAAATCGGTCGAAGAATTCATCGACAGCGGCTATCTCCCCGAAGCTCTCATGAGCTTTCTCGCCACCCTCGGCTGGAACGATGGCACCACCCAGGAAGTCTACAGCCGCAACGAGCTCGTTGAACGATTCACCCTCGACCGCATTCAAAAAAGCCCCGCCCGTTTCGATATCGAGCGCCTCACCTGGATGAATGGCGTCCTCATCCGCAAACTGCCGCTGCCAGATCTGCTTGAACGCTCCCGGCCGTTTCTGCCGGCATCCAGCGCTACATTTTCCGACCCCTACATCACCGAAGTCCTGCGCCTAGTGCAAGATCGTGTGAAATACCTGTCCGAGCTACCCGAACTAACCGAGTTCTTCTTTACCGACCCCGCAATAGACACCGAGCTCCTCATTAAAACTCTCGCTGCCGACACTGCCATCACGGCCCTCCAGCAGGCCGCCCAAGCCGTTGATAGCCTGGGAGACGACCACTGGAACGACGCCACCCTCGAAACCGTCATCCGCCCGCTAACCGACAGCCTGGGCTTAAAAACCGGCGCCTTCTTTGGCCTGATCCGCGTCGCCCTCACCGGCCGCACCGCCGCCCCCGGCCTGTTTGAAACCATGGCCGCACTCGGGGCCGATACCGTACTGCGCCGCCTCACCGCCGCCTCTCATGCCCTCGGCGCCAACAGATAGAACCCGCGCTTTAAACCTCTTATGAAGCCAACAGGTTTGACAAGCTCAACTACCGTGCTCTATAGTGCGATTACTTAAACGAGTGAGGTTAAAACCCATGAGTGTTACGTTCTACGACGTAAAGACCCGCCAGAAGGTGGACGTACCCGAGTCCGACGTTACCAAGACCAAATACGAGCGCACCACCAAGGCTGGCAAGACCCAGGTCCGCTACGCTCTGCGTGGCAGCTACCAAGGCCGCAACCTCACCAAATTCGTGGGCCAGGCTGACTGGGACGCTTTCCAGGGCGCCGAAGCCTAATTTAATATCGTTTCCTCGCGACATTCGCGCCAATTTCGGGCAGCCCTAGGCTGTTCGTTTTTGGTATGCTAGAGCCGTCATGATTATCCTGCTCGCAAGCGAACCCCAAACTGGCAAATCCACCGTCGCCAAAAAGTTTATTGACCGCTACAGCGGCGACTGTCAGTGGGTACTCACGCCCGAACTTCTCCAACAAGGGGAGCGGGTCGGCTTCGAAGCCGTATCACAAACCGGTGAGCGGGCCATACTCGCACACCAGTCACTTGTCACCTCGCCGGTTATCATCGGCAGCCATCAATATCACGTTGACACATCAATAATCGATCGTTTTTACACCAAACCACTGCTCGCCGCTATAGCCAACCCGCCAGGCGTATTCGTACTCGACGAAATCGGTTTGATCCAACGCCAGTCACCAAATTTTACTCCCGCTGTCGCCGCGGCCTTTGCCCACAACCTAAACCTGCTGGCGCTCATCAGTACCCGCGACAAATGGACCGCCCGCTACCGCAACCACCCACGGGCCGCCACTCTGGCGGTCACACCGGCCACCCGCAACCAACTGCCAGACCTGCTTGTGACAATGTTTCACGGCCTGGAGCTGTCTCAGCGCCTTAACCCCACCCAACGCCAAGCACTGCTGTCGCTGACGCGCCGCTACGCCCGGCAAACCAACTTGATACTGCTCGACAAACTTTACGGCCACGCCGTTCGCTACCTGCTCGAGGCCCGCCTCCGCCCATCGGGCCACAACCAGTATCAAATCCAGGGCGACCATGGGAGCTACACCGCTGGGCTCCGGCCGCACGTTCACTGTGATTGTGATCTCTTTAACGGCCGAGGCCAATTCGCCAATCATGGAGGCGATTGCTCACACGTGATGACGCTACGCCTCAGTCAACTGTAAGGGTTGCCGTTAACGGCAAATGATCTGACACGTCGACATCCACACAAGCACGTTCCAGAACCTGTATATTGCGACTCACAAACAACATGTCCACTACCGCAGTGGCGTACCCGGGATTATCTTTGCGACGCATGTTAAACGTCGTTTCAAGCTCATCGCCAAACACACTCGTAAGCACCTGCTCCACTGGCCGCCAACACTCATTCACTGGCCGGGCATTGGTGTCACCACCCGCCACCACCCGCTCTACACCCTGCGCTGCCCGCGCTAATGCTGTCGCCATCCGTTGCCGGGCCGGGCTATTGCGTTCACCAACCAGATCCCACGGCCCGTGCACATTCAATACATCGAGCTCACCGACCGGGCTATCCAATACCACCCGCTGCAGCACTCTCGGCGCCGTTGGAAAATTGGCCAGCTCGTCAACATAATCGGCGTTATACGGCGTGTCAAAAAGTATTGCCTCATTCAACCGCACCGGCCACTTCGCCAGCACGGCATTACCAAACGGCAACCGCCCAACATCACGCCGCTCCATACCTGCCTCGGCGAACACGACAGTCGGATACTGCAGCACACGCCGCAGCTCGCTAAACGTCCGGTAGCGCGGCTCCAGCGCCTCATCCGAGCGGTTATACACCTCCTGCAGCATCACGATATCGGCCCGGCAGCTCTTCAGCCACTCCAGCGCATTTGCCATAAGCTGGCCGTGCCACATATTGAGGCTCACAACCGTGAATTTCATGCTTATTAGCTTAACACGACCCCGCATTTGACCCCAGATCAAGCTTATGGTAAAAAAGAGCTAACGTTCGAGCAAAAACCAACATGAGAGCCAAAACCAAGCGCCGCATCCGGCACCTAATTACCAAGAAAAAACTGGTCAAGAAAAAGACCTCACGCGCTGTCTTGCGCAGTTTTCTGATTGGCCTTGCCACCATTTCGTTCGGCTCGTTGGCCTACGCCATCACCATCAACAAACCCGCCACCCAGATTAACGTCAACACCTCTGGTCCCGGCGGCATCACCCTCTCCGCTCCCGCCACCCCCACGCCATCCCCGGCTCCCGGGCAGCCAACCTCATCGATCACCGGCACCGGCGGAGCCATCGTCCAGAGCGGGCGTGGCTCTTGGTACGCGCTCGGCCTGCCCGCCCCCGATGCCCTCACCTGCGCTTCGCGGACGTTTCCGCGCGGCACTTTTTTGCGCGTCACCGATTTATATAACGGCAACAACGTCATTTGCCTTGTCAACGACTACGGCCCAGCCGTCTGGACCGGCCGCGTCATCGACCTGTCGCGCGGCAGCTTTAATCAGGTCGACAACCTCGGCCGCGGCACCATCCCGGTTGAAATCCGTCTTGCCTCGGGCCCGTCCGGCCTGATCTTCCCATCTAGCGACTTCCAGGCCATCGTCGGCTACGACCTATGCGAGACCAATCACACCGACCAATACTGCAACTCGCATCGCCAAGACTAGCTACTGAGCTGGGCTTGGGCTCGGCGATGGGTCAGACACGGAAAGCAGTTGGATCTCAAACGTCAACGTAGCGTTCGGCGGAATACTGGAACCAGCGCCCTGCGAGCCATAACCCAGATCCGGCGGGATCACCAGTTTGCGCTTACCGCCAACCTTCATACCAACCACCCCCTGGTCCCAGCCCTTAATCACCTGACCCCCGCCCAGCGTAAACGTAAACGGCTGGTTGCCGTGCTTGGACGAAGCATCAAACACCGTGCCATCCTGCAACGTACCAGTATACGTAACGCTGACACTCTTACCGGCCACGGCTTCGTCACCGGTACCCACCGTCTCATCCGTCACCTGGAGGTTGCCGCTCGGGGCGGAGCTGCCAGACACCGACGATGAAGGGGAATTAGCTGGGTTCGAACTATCCTTATTGCCCAACACAATCACCGCCCCCACAATCAGTGCCACCACCGCTACCGACGCAATCACAACCAGAATTTTCATCGCCATAGCTCACTCCGTACTCCTGTTATGGTACCGATTGTAGCATGCGCTGGCGCTGTCCCACTCGAAGCATTAGAATTATGGGTATGAAGTCCACGCGCTATCTGCGCCAGAGTCTGGCCTTATTTTTCATCGTCACCCTGATCCCGGCCCTGGTGGTTGCCGCCGTCTGGTACCTAAACACCCAGGCCGGCGCGGCATTTGAGCTCAACTTCCAATCCTACGTCCTTCCAGTGATGATTGTGGGCGTGCTGCCAGCGCTCATCCTGAGCTTCATTTTTGCGGAGCTGCTGGCACGGCCGGTGCTTCGCATCCATGCAGCCGTCATGGAGTTGGCGCGCGGCAACTTCAAGGCTCAATTCAAATCTCGCGGCGCCGGCGAATTTGAAGAAATCGGCAACGCCCTCGACCAAGTCGCCATGCGCATGCAACAAATGCTCTCCCAAGCAAGTTCCGAAACCGCCATCATCGCCGCCGAGCGCGGCAAGCTGTATAGCGTATTAAACTCCATGACCGACGGCGTGTTCGCACTCGACCGCAGCGGCCGCATTATCCTGTTCAACAAAGCCGCCTGCCAACTCACCGGCCGCACCATCGGGCAGGTCGCCGGGCAGCTGGCCGAAAAAGTGATGCCGTTTCGCAGTGGCGGCGAGCTGATCATGACCCGTTGGCTGGCCTCGCAGCCCGGCACCGAACACAAGATCGGGATGTGGAAAGGCCTCGAACTCTACCGCGCCGACGGCCAAAGCCTGTTCGTCGACGTGCAGGCCGTCGTGCTAAAAGACGATCCCAATGGCATCGCCGCGCTCGTTACCTTCCACGACCTCACCAAGCAACAACAGCTTGAGGAGATGAAAGTCGATTTCGTCGCTCTGGCAGCCCATGAGCTGCGCACGCCACTCACCGAGGTCAAAGGCTACCTCGACGTACTAGCCAACGAGGCCAAGGGGCTCTCCAAATCCAACCGCGAATTTCTCGACCGCGCCGTCGCCAGCGCCGCCACCCTATCCGGCCTCATGCACAATTTGCTCAACGTATCGCGCATCGAGCATGGCGAGCTCGGCTACCAGCCCGAAGCGCTCAATTACGTTGCTTTCATCAATCAGTTCGCTGCCGACCTAAAGCCCCGCATCAAACAACAACGTCGCAAGCTCAAGCTCGAACTACCCAAGACCCTGCCCACCCTCATGGCCGACCCTACCGCCCTGCGCGAAGTCCTCACCAACCTCACCGACAACGCCATTAATCACACGGCACCCGGCAACGGCACCATAACCATTACCGTTGTCCAGCACCGCGGTGAAATCGAAACCGCCGTAACCGATAATGGCGTCGGCATCACCGCCGATGCCCTGCCACATCTGTTCACCAAGTTTTTCCGCGTCTCAGAGCTAAAATCCACCACCCGGGGTACCGGCCTCGGCCTGTACATTTGCAAATCCATTGTTGAAGCGCAAGGCGGCCATATTTGGGTCGATTCGGTCGAGGGGGAGGGGAGTACCTTCACCTTCCGCCTGCCAGTCCATCCGGTTGCGCAGATCTCAAACTCAGGCGATAATGAACCCACAACAACTATCACGCGAGGAGCTCATGGCTGGATCAAAGACCATTCTGTTCATTGAGGATGACAAACCAATTGCCGAAATGTATGCCCGCGTGCTCGAACATGAAGGCTACCGGGTTGATTTCGCCTACGACGGGGCCGAGGGGCTCAATAAGGCCCAAGCCAAACAATACGACTTAATCTTACTCGACATCATGATGCCAGAAAAAACCGGCATCGAAGTTCTCCATCAACTCCGCGGCGACGACGGCAAGGGCAGCCCCGGTACCAAAATCGTTATCTTAACCAATCTGGCCCAAAACAAAACCAGCCAGGAAGCCCTCACGGCCCGGGCCGACGGCTACATCATCAAGGCCGATATTGTCCCCAGCCAGCTGGTCGGCATCGTCAAAAAACTGATCTAATTCACAATAATTCTTATGTCTATCCCGTGCGTATTTATGATAATGCACAAGCTAATTTTACTTTAGGGGTGGCAAAATACTCACCGGTGCCCAACCAGGACACTCTCAATGACGCCCTTAAGCCACGAACAACACTTGACTTACGGTGACATTGCGCACTAACGTATCGATCGGTCCCAGATTCGGGGCGGATCGATACTTGCATCTACGCAGGTTTAGATTTGGAATGGCCATTTTCAGCCACTGAGCTCCACACTGCCAGCGCAATAATTCCGGCGCCCACAATTCCCGTCACCGCCTCCGGTACATCATAGGCCAACCCCAGCGCCAAAATCACGGCCAGCGCCCCCACTGAGTACTGCGCACCGTGCTCAAGATAAACAAATTGCTCCAGCGCCCGCCGCCGCACCAGCCAGATGGTCAGCTCCCGCACAAACACCGCGCCAATCGACAGTCCCAAGGCAATCATCAGCACGTTAGTTGAAATCGCAAACGCCCCCACCACACTGTCAAACGAAAACGCACTGTCGAGCACCAATAAATACCCAAACAAAATCGCCGCTGCCCGGCCGCTTACCACCACTTTGCCCGCGGCTTTGCCGCCCAGGCCCGCAAACAACCAACACAGCCATCGCACCGCTAGGTACGTAGCCAGTCCAATCACGCCAGCCTCCAACACCCGCACCTTGTCCGTGGCAGCCAAAAACCCGGCTGTTAGCCCCACCCCGACCAGCACCAGCGTCGATGGCAAAAGCCACAGCCGGCCGGCCGCCGCCAACGGCCGCTCGATCACGCCAATCCAGTGCACCTGCTTGGTCTCATCAAACACAAAATCCAAAAACAACATCATCAAAAATGCGGCGCCAAAAGCCGCGATTTCCGGCCGCGCCGATGCCAGATCGCGCGCGTACTGCACCGGGTTATACAGCGCTAGATGTGCCACCAACCCCAGCGGCAAATGGGCCGTTACCGCCACCAGCACCACCGGGAATAGCACCCGCATACCAAATACCGCCACCACCAGCCCAACCGTCAAAAACATGAATTGCCAAAACCGGTCTAGCCGCCGAAGCAGCGTGGCGTTGATCACCGCATTATTAAACGACAGCGCGACTTCCAGCACTGCCAGCGCGCCCACGACATACAAACCAGTTGGGCCAGCGGCGTACCACGCCACTACCAGCCCACCAACCAGTACCAAAAAGGGGAACGTAAACCGGGGCACGTGCAAGATCCGCAAGGTCATGTGCCCAGCATACCGGCTCTAGCGGCGGCGGTCGAGCTGAGCGCGCATCGCCGCCTCCACTGTATCCAAATCAAATTCCGCCAGGCACAAGCCAAACCATTGCCACAAGCACAATGCGTCATCGTACGCCCGATGCCGGTTGGCAGCCGCCAGACCGTGCCGCTCGATCAGGTCGGCCAGCCGGTGGTGCCGATACTGCGGAAACAACCTCCGGCTCATCACCACCGTGCACAACATCGGCGGCGCAAACGCTACCCCCAGCCGGCCAAATTCCATGCTCACAAACGAGTAGTCAAACGCTGCATTGTGCGCCACAAATACCGCCCCATCGAGCATCCGGGCCACCTCCGGTGCCACCTGCGCGAACGCCGGTGCACCCACTACATCGGCACCGGTTATACCCGTCAATCCGGTAATCCACGCCGGCACCGGCTCGCCGGGGTCCACCAGGCTCGAAAGCGCAGCAGTAACCACCCCCTGTTCCACTCGCACCGCTCCAATCTCCAACACCCTGCTCCCGGCCGAGCCCGCACCGGTCGTTTCAACATCCACAAATGTCAGCGGACGCGCCCACACGCCCGGGCGCAACCCCATTCTCACAGCTCGGGCAGCTCGCCCCACACCTGCCGCATCATCTTATAAACATGGTCGCGCACCGATTCAGGGGTGTGCTCATCCGTCGCCAACACGATCACCCCCTCGCCTGGGTCGTGCGGATGCCGCAACGCACCATGTTTATGCGCCCGGTCGGCCGCATCTCGCGCCACAATTTCCTCCATCGTGTGCTCAAACGACCGCTTGGCCGCAATCTCCGGCGCCACCGTCAACAACAGCCGCAACGGCGCATCCGGCACTACCACGTGCGTGGTATCACGGCCGTCGATCATAACAAAGCCATCAAATTCATTAATCTGTCGCCGCGTCACAATGTTTACAAATTCACGCACCTCCAAGTGTGATGCCACGATCGACGCGCCGGTGCCAACACCTGGCCCCTTAAGCTGCTCTTCCACCGACGCTTCGACGCCATCCATCCACGCCAACCCGCCATGCATCTCTAATTGCCGTTTATGAGCAGCTGCCAGCAATCGCGCTGGATTCATTTCCCGCAATGCCTTCAACGCCTCCGCCCCGCGTTCGCGCCCCATCGACTCCAGGGCCGCATATGCCACGGCCCGATATAACGAACCCGTTGAGAGATGAATCACCGCCACGCCCTTAGACCGCAGCAGTTTCGCCAGCTCTTCGATCAACCGGCCCTTACCGGTCGCCGTACCGCCATCGATCGCCACGACGCGCGTATTCGTTAAGACAACTTCATCCATACGTCACTAAATGTGCCACGCCTAAAACCAAACATCAACCAAATAATTGCAAAAACCTCCCGCCCGGAGCCACTGCGCCTCAGCAGCGGCTCCGGAATTCGGGCAGATCACAAGCTGTTTAGGTGCCTAATAGCAAGTGTGAGGCCAGGGGCTGCAACCGCGTTCGTTGTACAGCATTTGCGCACGCATATCCTGCTCGGCCGGTGACGCGTCCGACGGCAAGCCGCTACCCCCAACACCGCGCCAAGTGCCAAGGCTAAACTGATACGCACCATAATAACCATTACCGGTGTTTTCGGCGTAGTTGCCGCCTGACTCGCGCTGCCGGATGTTCGCAAACAAGCCGCCGGCGCCCGCCGCATAGTTAGCCGCCGAGCGATGGTAACCGGAACTATTAGCCAACACCGGGTAACTCACCGGCGCGGGAGCAGCCACACCTTCCGGCAGCGGCCGGTCGGTGGTTGGCCCCGTTGGCACCACCAGATTCTGACCCGCATAAATTAAATTCGGGTCCGACAACCCAGGGTTGGCATTCCACAATGGGTGCCAGCTCTCAAGCTGCTCGGTTTGCGCAATCTGACTCAAATTATCACCCGGCTGCACCGTATACGTCTTGGGCGGTGGTGGCGGTGGCGCAACCGGCTTTAATATGTGTACTGTCTTCGGGCTCGGCTTCGGCGAGCCACCAGCTTTGGCGTTCCCGGCCATCGCGGTACTCGAAAGCATCAGCACAACCCCCAGGCTGGCCGCCGTTAATATTACGAACTTCTGCATACAACTCCTTCCCTCACGGCGGCGTCTGGCTCTAAAGTGCCTATGTCCACCCACCGGACGCTAGTAATTTACCACACAAGGCGAAACCCTAGCGGAATGAACAAAACACTTCAATTAGGGCTTTTTACAAAAATTTTCAACTCAACCGCGGCAATAAATTAGAACTATATACAAAAACTATACCCATGCCGCCTATGCTTAAAAGTATTAATATCGTAGAACAAAACTGGCATAATATTATAGACGTGTACGCCTATTCATGTCATGGAGTAATAAAGTGGGTAAACCGAACAGTCTATACAAACGGTGGGTACGGTGTCGTAAAAATAATAAATCCATTGGCTTGGCCAGCCCCGGGGTGAATCCCCGGAGCCGGCCAGTGCGCTTAGATGTTCGTTTCCAAGGCTATGCCCTTGGAATCTCCGCCTAAGCGGCGTTCTCCTTCCTGTTGCTTCTTAAGGGGCGGGTGGTATCGCCGGCTAGCCGACAGCTTCAAACTGCCGTATGTCGCGATTCAGCTCGGCGATCTCGCGATCCAGCTGGGCGACCCTGCGAGCAGCTTCTGCCGCCGCAATATCAGTAACCTTCTTCCCTTCAGCCTGGATCTGGTCGACCGTGGCCTGGCCTCGCGCTTTGATCTCGTGAACCTTGGCTTCGCCACTAGCCTTTATCTCGTTCTCAAGGGCCTGCGCCCTTGCTTTGGCAGCCGCACCTCGAGCCTGAATCGCCTCCAGACCCACAGCAACCTCCGCAGCCCCGGCCTGGGCCCGGCTCGTTTGCTCCTGCCCCTTGGCCGTGGCCTCAGCATTGGCCGCCGCGGCCTTGATCTGGGCGAGAAGAACCTGGTGCTGGGCCTCAAGAACCTTCAGACTGGCCTTGGCCTCAGCCTCCTCAAGATCGGACTGACTGATTGCGGTCCTGCTCTCGGCCTGACGAAGGGTCCGCGCGACTGCTTGCTTGGTTTTCGCAAATTCCCCCTCCAGGACAAGGTTGTAGGAGGGAGTCCGTACGAACGTCGCGGCAAGCAACGCAAACGTGTCAATCGCCAGGAACACCAACTCCAGCAGTCTTACCTGCTGTTGAACCGCCGGCGAGTTTCTTTCGAGGTCGCTGAGCGCATTCTGTCGGGGGATGAGCCCCGTGTCGTTCGAGATCCGTTGCTGCGAAGCCGCCGACTCTGCTGCCTCCTCATTCTTGATCTGGGTGAGGGTGTCCTGCGCAGACTTAATCTCGGGGCCGTAGGTTGCTTTGGCCTGATCGTACTGCGTCTGAGCGGTTGCCTCGTTGGTCAGGTCGTTCTCGTACACGACGTGGCGAGCTGTGGCTACGGGGCCATTGCCGGTGAAGCCAGTACCTGGCGGGCAAAGGCCCTTAACGCCGCTCGTGCCGCCCAGCTCACACTCCCATGCGACCTTGTCTGTTTGTGCCTTGTGCGTGATAGCAGTGAGAGCCTGGTAGAACCCGCTGAGCTTGGCGTTGTCGTCGTCGATGGTCTTCTGAGCCGCGGCCTGGGCCTCGGCGTGTGCCGGCCCGATCACGGTCTTCTCGTAGGCAATCTGCTGACGCGCAGCGTTGTCGGTCATTTGCTTGACGATGTCCTGGTCATAAATGACCAACACCAGCATCCTGGCAAGGGTTGCAGCTATCAACACGGCGATGGCCAGTCGGGAGAGGAAGGTAAGGATCTTGCGACCCCAGTCCTGCCAAGTCTTGTCCCCACTGCCAGCCTCCATGGAGGTGGACATCACGGTGACGTCCAGCAACATGACCAAGACGGCCCACAGCAGTCCCGCTGCGATTCCGATTGGGAGCGGCGCTTTGAAGGCATCCCCCACGACTACCAGGGCAGTCATGAAACCACCCATGGCCGGGATGAAGGCTGCCAGCCCTCGCCCGACAAAAAGCTTCGTGTCCGCAGGGGCCTGGGCCAGCAGGTCGAGCTTCGCCCCACCAATGCTGGCGAGAACGGCCGTCATCTTGCTAATCTTGAAATCTTCTGACGCTACGGACATGGTGATCCGACCGCCCTCTCTTTGTAAGCTACGCCTGCCTTAAGAAAATTCAGGATAACAGTAATTATAGCATTTTATTACAAATTTTGCAAGGTTTCCGCACTGAACCACCCTCACCCCTCACAACCCTCCAGTAATCAGATCAGCTAGTGGCCCGTAGGCCTCTCGTGCTAGCTCCTCAGACAGCCTTCTAAACCAGGAGATGCGCTTCTTGGGGTGACGAGGCCT